>ENA-OPKN01000055-OPKN01000055.1-human-gut-metagenome-genome-assembly--contig:-NODE-55-length-31847-cov-4.270005_pt1 | contig 31847 bp, 24 predicted proteins | sample MGYA00241783_ERZ501693 | MGnify/ENA primary metagenome ERZ501693 (study PRJEB25962, sample SAMEA2042206) | human gut metagenome | biome: human gut; feature: human-associated habitat; material: faeces...
GTATAATTGCTTGATTATTAATAAAATAAAAGAAATGTCTTCACCTGAATTGGAAAAAGAATTAGGTGAATTAAAGACAGAATTATTCAAATTAAAATTTAGTTTAGCTACAAACGGATTAGATAATCCAATGAAAATAAAAGAAGTTAAAAAAGATATAGCTAAAATAAATACTGTATTAACAGAAAGAAAAATTGCAGAATCTAAAGCTCAATAATTAAATTATAAAAAGGGAAGTATATAAAATTCCCCTATCAAAAAGAAGGAGGATTCATAAATGGAAGAAAGAAATCTTCGTAAAACAATGACTGGAGTTGTTACATCTGATAAAATGGATAAAACAGTTGGAGTATTTGAAAATAACTTAGCAGAAGTTAGAGCAGGTCGTGCAAATCCCGCAATATTAAATAAAATTAAAATTGATTATTATGGTGTACCAACTCCAATATCACAAGTAGCTGGAATTTCTGTTCCAGAAGCTAGACTTATAGTAATACAACCATGGGATTTAGGTATATTAAAAGAAATTGAAAAAGAAATCTTAAAATCTGATATTGGAATTAATCCAAATAATGATGGAAAAGTAATAAGACTTTCTTTCCCAGAATTAAATGAAGAAAGAAGAAAAGAAATAGTAAAAAGCATAAAGAAAATGGCTGAAGAATCAAAAATAGCAGTAAGATCTATAAGAAGAGATGGAATTGAAGAATTTAAGAAAAAACAAAAAGATTCTGAAATAACAGAAGATGAATTAAGAATGGCAGAAGAAGAAATTCAAAAAATAACAGATAAAAACATAGATGAAATAGATAAATTAACAGATGGAAAAGAAAAAGAATGCAGAAAGAAACAACAAGGGCGGCCGTCCTCCCAAGAGTACGACCGACAAACTGAAATACCGTGTTACCGTGAAATTGGCGACACCGGATTACTACACGCTGAAAAGCAGGGCAAGAAGCGCAGGCATATCGGCAAGCGAATACCTGAGGGAATGTTTCCGTAAGGGATATGTCCGGCAAAGACTTACAGCGGAACATTCCGACTATATCCGTAAGCTATGCGGTATGGCGAACAATCTGAACCAGCTGGCTCATAAGGCAAATGCCGGAGGGTTCGATACGGCAAAGCTGGAATGCCGTGTACAGGTGGCAAGAATCGAAGAACTACTGAACCATATCCTGCTATGATTGCGAAGATTGTAAAGGGAAGCGGATTCCGTGAGGTTACCGGCTATATCATTGACAGTAAAAAGGATGCCAGGATTATCGCACATGCCGGCTTGTTCATTGAGGATGTTAACACAATAACAAAGGCTTTCGAAGCACAGGCCGGAATGAATCCGAAAGTATCCAGACCGGTCGGACACATTGCACTGGGATTTTCCAAAGAGGATGAAAGCAGGCTGACCAGCCGGATTATGGCAGAAATTGCTCTGGAATACATGGGACGGATGGGCATAAGGAACACACAGTTCTTTATAGCCAGACATTTCGACAAGGAGCATCCCCATATACATATCGCCTACAACCGGATAGACAATGATGGCAGGACCATATCCGACAAAAACGAGCGGTTACGGAGTGCACGCATCTGCAAGGAACTGACCTTGAAATATGGTCTGCACATGGCCAAAGGTAAGGATCATGTCAAGACTGAACGCTTAAGGGAACCGGACAAGACAAAATATGAACTTTACAGTCTGCTTAAAACGGAAGTCAGAAAGGCCGGAAACTGGAAGGAGCTGATTGCCGGATTAAGCGAAAAGGGAGTGGATGTACGGTTCAAATACAAGGGGAAATCCGATGAAGTACAGGGTATCGTGTTCATCATGAACGGCTATTCCTTCAGCGGTTCCAAAATTGACAGGCAGTTCAGCTATTCCAAGATAGATGCCGCATTAAAGACACCGTCACATTCGGAAACAGAAAGACAGGTAGTTGTTCAAAGTGAACCAATATGGCAACAAGAATCGCATGGCAGTGAATTGTACAGCGGTTCTTTAGGTCTGTTTACACCGAACCCGCAACCGGAACAACCTGAAGGCTATCCGGACGATTATTTGAGAAAGAAGAAAAAGAAAAAACAACGTAAAATAAGATGGTAAAGTATGGAAAAAGACAATGTATATGTTTTGTTTGAAGAAATCAAGAACAAGATTGAGATGGTAAACGGGAAGTTGGAACAGAAGGCCGGAACACCTACTGGCGGACAGGCAGAAGAAGTGATTCCGACATGCGTAAGGCATATTCACCGGCATAGTTTTGACATCAGGTCAAGCAAAGTATTTTCTCTTTTGGTCGGAATGGGCGTGGTATGCAGCCTGTCCTTATGGGTAAATATCAGACTTTGGCAGTCCAACCGGCAATATGCAGACGACGCTCTGAAGTTCCGCGCCATCCGTTCCTGGAGCGGGTGTACTCCGGAAGATATTCTCTGGCTGAATAAGGTTTTTGACATCCATCGTGACGAAAAGGCTATCGAATGGGTCAGAAAACAGGCTTACGGGTACGAGAACGAGCTGAAAGCTGTTTCCGACAGCCTGATGCAGGAGAAACTTAAATTACAGGTAGAATCTGAATCCGATTGATATGGCCAGTGTGAAAGTAAAATTCAGACCTTCCACCATAGAGGGAAAGGAAGGTACCATCTATTATCAGATTATCCAGAGCCGTGTGATCCGTCAGTTAAAGACGGATTACCGGATATTTACGGATGAATGGAACGAAGCTGGAAGCTGTATCATTGTCGGTAGTTCGGAACGAAGCAATCTGCTCCTTTCCTTGCAGGAACGCATGGAGTGGGACCTGAAGCGGCTGGACATGATTATCCACCAACTGGATAATCAGAAAGCCGGATATACGGCAGATGATATTGTCGCTTCTTTTCAGAGCAATATAGAGGGACAGTCGCTTTTCAACTTCATGCAGGGCATCATAGCCCGTCTCAAACAGATGGGCAAGATACGCACGGCTGAAAATTATTCCTGCACCCTGAAAAGTTTCATGCAGTTCAGAGGGGACAGGGATGTTCTGCTGTCCGAAATTGATTCGGATTTGATGCAGCTTTATGAAGCCTACCTTCATGGGAAAGGGGTCGTACGGAATACCAGTTCATTCTACATGCGTATCCTTCGGGCGATATATAACCGTGCCTTGGAAAAGGAACTGATGGAACAGCGCAATCCTTTCAGGCATGTCTATACGGGAGTGGACAAGACCGTCAAGCGTGCCGTTTCCTTATCCGCCATCAAGCGTATGAAGAATCTGGATCTGTCCTTACAGCCTAATCTGGAATTTGCAAGGGACATGTTCCTGTTCAGTTTCTATACCCGTGGCATGTCGTTCATAGATATGGCTCACCTAAAAAAGAAAGATCTTCAGAACGGATTTTTATCGTATCGCAGACGAAAGACCGGGCAGCAGCTGGTTATCAGGTGGGAAAAATGTATGCAGGAGATTGTCGGCAAATACCCGGAAGACAGTCTCAGTCCTTATCTTTTGCCGGTATTGAAATATCCTTTTAAGGATACGCACAAGCATTACAGGAATGTCATGTCCGGAATAAACAGAAATCTTAAAGAAATAGCCAGATTGGCCGATATATCCGTTCCTCTTAGCATGTACTGTGCCCGTCATTCATGGGCAAGCGCAGCCAAAGGCAAGAACATTCCGATTTCGGTTATCAGTGAAGGGATGGGACATGATTCTGAGGCGACCACACAAATTTATCTGGCCTCATTGGATAACTCCGTAGTAGACAAAGCCAACGCACAAATTTTGAAAGGTCTGTAGGATTGGAGAACGTTTAGCAAAAGCATTCATTTCTTAGACAGAGGGACTCACTCTTGCGCAAAGTTATACATTTTATTGAAAATCCTGCAATTCCGGTCGTTGGATTTTCATCCGGAAGTCATTGAATTTCAATTGTAGTTTAGCAATCCTACATATAATTCATCAGCAAATCAGCCTTATAGCCTGAAATCTCCCTCTGTCTAAGAAAGACGCAGACACCGGGACTTTCTCATCCCCTTTACGCACAGAAAGAAGATGGAGAGAACGACCGGAGAAGCCGACATACAAGAGAACAAGCTGAAAGAACTTTCACCCGACTTACTGAATACCTTGCTCAAAGATCATACAACGAGCAAGGAAGGAAAACAGTGTAATATATTCTGGGCTACTTCCGATTATGAACCGCTCGGCAAAGGTTATGAATACGGGTCACCGATTCTCCCAGAGTTGATAACCGGAAAAAACGGTCATGTGGTCATGCCCCGTGTACTGAAACACAGGGATACCCAAAGCACACGTTCCCGGGAAATGGCGGAGGTATTTACTCCGTCCTGGATATGTAATGCCCAGAACAACCTTATCGATGAAGTCTGGTTTGGCAGAAAGAATGTATTCAACCATGAAGTGACATCTAAAGACGGTACACATTCATGGGAAATCAATCCTGATAAGATTGCTTTTCCTGAAGGCAGGACATGGAAAGACTATGTACGGGAAAACCGGTTGGAAATCACTTGTGGAGAAGCTCCTTATCTGGTAAGCAGGTATGATACGACTACCGGAACATTCATTCCTGTGGAGAAACGTATCGGCCTGCTTGACCGTAAACTCCGTATTGTCAGTGAGAATACTACGACAACGCGTGAATGGCTGGAGGCAGCCAAGGATGCTTACAGAAGCATCTACGCTTATGAATGGCAAGGCGACAGTCTTCTTCTTGCCCGTGAAGCACTTCTCTTATCCTTCATCGAATATTACCGGAACAAGTTCGGTAAAGATCCGCAAATTAAATCCATCAACCATATAGCCTATATCATCTCCTGGAATGTATGGCAGATGGACGGACTGAAAGGTGTTGTTCCGGACAGTTGCGGAGAACGTGTGCGAATGGAACCAAGTCTGTTCGGTACGATTGAAAGACGGGAACCGTGCGAGGGCTGTCTGAAAAATGACCTGACCAAGCACAACGGAATTTACTGCATTATCAAGGACTGGCGGGCTACAGACAAGGCAACAGGCAAAAAGGGGAAACGAATCCGATTTATCGACCTCATAAATGAAGAAGCATGAGATTCACATCGTCCCTGAAACTAAAACTGATCTATGTGTTCCGTATCAATGATGCGGCACACCGTGGATGCCTGAAGATTGGCGAGGCAACCTGTGAGGATGAAAACGTGTTCGGTCTGTCTCCTAACAGCAAGGCGCTTAATGAAGCGGCAAGAAAGCGTATTAACCAGTACACACAGACGGCAGGCATCGCATACGATCTACTATATACGGAACTGACCGTTTACAACCGTGGCGGACTCCGTTCGTTCAACGACAAGGAGGTACACAATGTCTTGGAACGCTCCGGTATCAAAAAGAAAGTATTCGATACAGTCAATAAGGCCAATGAATGGTTCATTACCGATCTGGAAACCGTCAAGCGTGCCATTGCGACTGTCAAGGAAGGGCGGAACTCCCTTTCATCTGCCGAAGTTACCCAGGAGTATTCTCCAATTATATTCCGGCCGGAACAGCAGGAAGCTATCAGCAAAACCAAGAAGCAGTTTAAGAAAGGCAACCAGATGCTCTGGAACGCAAAGATGCGTTTCGGAAAGACCCTGTCTGCTCTGCAGGTTGTCAAGGATATGGAGTTTCAGCGTACCCTGATTCTGACCCATCGCCCTGTAGTGGATGCCGGATGGTTTGAGGATTTCGGTAAGATATTTTACGACCGCAAGGATTTTGCATACGGTTCCAAGAACAACGGGGAAAGTTACGACAGTCTTGAATGGCAGGCAGAAAGTAACGGATTGCATTATGTCTATTTTGCCTCCATGCAGGATTTGCGCGGTTCTGAACTTGTAGGTGGTAACTTTGACAAGAATAACGAGGTTTTTGCTACCGATTGGGACCTGATTATCGTGGATGAAGCGCACGAAGGCACCCAGACCGAATTGGGTAAAGCGGTTATGGGAGAGCTGGTCAAAGAACAGACCAAAGTATTGCGTCTGTCAGGTACTCCATTCAATCTGTTGGATGATTTCAAGGAGGATGAAATCTATACATGGGACTATGTGATGGAACAGCGGGCCAAGATGAGCTGGGACGAACTCCATTTTGGTGATCCCAATCCGTATGCCTCACTGCCTACACTCAATATCTATACCTACGATTTGGGACGGCTGCTTCATGAATTTGTAGATGAAGATGTTGCCTTTAATTTCAAGGAATTTTTCAGGGTCAATGAATCCGGCAGTTTTTGTCATGAAAAAGACGTGCGGGCTTTTCTGAATCTTCTTACCAAGGAGGACAAGGACAGCCTTTATCCATATGCCAACGAGGAATATCGGAATATTTTCCGCCATACACTCTGGATGGTGCCAGGCGTGAAGGAAGCACGGGCACTGAGTGCCATGCTCCAGACACATCCGGTGTTCCAGCATTTCAAGGTGGTTAATGTAGCCGGTGACGGTGATCAGGACGAAGAGAGCCGCGATGCTCTGGAAGCCGTGGAACAGGCTATCGGAAAAGATCCGGATGCCACACGGACCATTACCCTTTCTTGCGGACGACTGACGACCGGAGTGAGTGTAAAGGCATGGACTGCCGTATTCATGCTGTCCGGTTCCTATAATACAGCCGCATCCAGTTATATGCAGACCATTTTCCGCGTGCAGACACCTGCCACCATCAACGGACGGATGAAGGAGCAGTGCTACGTTTTTGATTTTGCTCCGGACCGTACCCTGAAAGTGATAGCCGAAACCGCCAAAATATCGTCCAAAGCCGGAAAAACTTCACAAAGCGACCGTAAGGCTATGGGTGAGTTTATCAATTTCTGTCCCATCATATCCATTGAGGGCTCACAGATGAACCGCTTTGATGTACCCCGTATGTTGGAACAGTTGAAACGGGTATATGTGGAACGTGTCGTCCGTAACGGGTTTGAGGACAACAGCCTTTATAATGATGAACTGATGAAGCTGGATGATCTGGAACTACAGGAGTTCGATGACCTGAAAAAGATCATCGGCCAGACCAAAGCCATGCCCAAGACCAACCAGGTGGACATCAACAGTCAGGGACTGAACAATGAGGAATACGAGGAAAAGGAGAAGCTGGAAAAGAAACCCAAGAAGGAACTTACGGAGGAAGAACTGAAACGGCTGGAAGAACTGAAAAAGAAAACCAAGAACAGAGAAGCGGCCATTTCCATACTCCGTGGCATATCCATCCGTATGCCCCTGTTGATTTATGGTGCGGAACTGAGTGATGAGAATCAGGAAATCACGATTGATAATTTTGCCTCACTCATTGACCCGCAGTCATGGGAAGAGTTCATGCCCAAGGGAGTGACCAAGCAGAAATTCAACAGCTTCAAAAAATACTATGACCCGGAAATATTCTGTGCAGCCGGAAAACGAATCCGCGCGATGGCCCGTGCCGCGGACAAACTGAGTATAGAGGAACGAATCGAACGGATTACGGACATCTTCAGTACTTTCCGTAATCCGGATAAGGAAACGGTGCTTACTCCGTGGCGTGTGGTAAACATGCACCTCGGCGACTGTCTGGGAGGCTATAACTTCTATGACGCGGAGTATCAGAATGTGATTTCTGAACCACGGTTTATAGACAAAGGAGAAGTTACCGCAGAAGTATTTTCTCCTGAATCCCGTATTCTGGAAATCAATTCCAAATCCGGACTTTATCCGCTTTATATGGCATACGGCATTTACCGGGCAAGGGTAAGGGCTTCTCTTTTTTCTGTAGAAACAGTAGAGGAGCAGCAAGCTGTATGGAACAAGGTAATAGCGGAGAACATCTTTGTTATCTGCAAGACACCGATGGCAAAGAGTATTACTAAACGTACGCTTGTTGGATTCCGTAAAGCTAAAGTAAATACAAGATATTTTGAAGATTTAATCAACCAGATTAAGGACAAGCCGGAAAACTTTATAGCCAAAGTTGCCAAAGGTCGTTCTTACTGGAAAGCCATAGATAATGACAATATGAAGTTTAATGCTATAGTGGGGAATCCACCGTATCAGGTTATGGATGGAGGTACTGATAGAGGAGCTATCCCAGTGTATCAATATTTTATGAATATTGCCAAACGGATACATCCTAATTTTATAAGTTTAATTATGCCTGCACGTTGGTATGCAGGTGGACGAGGTTTAGACGAATTCCGTTCCGATATGATTTCTGATACTCATATTTCTCAACTACATGATTACGAGTTAAGTAAAGATCTTTTTCCTACGGTTGACATTGCAGGCGGACTTTGTACCATTCTTTGGAATGCTCATTATAATGGAGTCTGTACTGTAACCAATTATAATGCATTAAAAGATATTACAGCTAAACGATATCTAAATCAATTTAATATACTGATACGTTCCAATGCAGCAATTCCCATTCTTGAGAAAGTGACATCTAAATCTACTTCATATCTTAACAATCTTGTCCTATCCATCAATCCCTTTGGCTTTAGAACTTATTTCCGAGGAAGCGACAAAGGAAATTTAAAGATTCTCACAAGCAAAGGATGGGCAAAAGTTTACAGAACAGAAGTATCTAAAGGCACTGAATACATAGACAAATTTAAGATTGTTGTTGGTCGATTTGTTCCTAGTAATGGTGAAATGAGTATCAAACCTGGAGACGGGTATAGAGTATTAACCGAACCTCAAATCCTTTTACCTACAGAAATTAATACGGAAACCTATATTGACACGGCTGTTTTCAAGACACAAGAAGAAGCAACAAACTATAAAAAGTATCTTTTAACGAAGTTTGCTCGTTTTCTTCTTCGTCAAGGAATTACCTCTGTCAACGTAACAAAGGAATGCTTCGCTTTTGTCCCAATGCAGGAGTTTACACAAAATAGTGATATAGATTGGAGCAAATCCTTGCCAGATATAGATAAACAACTTTATAACAAGTATTATCTTACTAACGAAGAAATAGCATTCATTGAAAAAATGATAAAATCAATGCAATAAGAATTTGTATTGGATATTATAATAATATATTTTCTAGATTCAAGTTGAAGTGCATCCCGAAAGTAAGAGTAAAACTTTTGGGAAGCACTTCTAGAAATATTCAGTAATGTTCCTACTTTACTTAATTCTAAAAACCAATTCCATAAAGTTATTTTTGACTTCTTGTTCTGTCATTCGTAAATACAATAGTACTTTCTTAATATCTGTTTTTGAATTATATGGAGCATCGGTTTCTGTAAGAATTCGATTTTTTGGTATATTTTTAATAATATTTTGACCATTCTTGGATAAAGTCATAGCCTCATTGATGGAAAAATAATATCCACGTGATAAAATTAATGGAATTAGTCCTACTGGTCCAGAATACCAATGAAAAATTACATTTTTAATATCATATTCGCATAATAAATCTAGTAATGTTCGTTCAGCTTTTCTGGAATGTACACTTATAATTTTTTTCTTTCCTTTTAGTTCGCTCAGAATTTTACGCAACACTGAGATTTGTATTTCTTTGGTTGTAATACCATCCTTAGAGAAATCCAAACCAATTTCACCAATATAAGATGTTTGTTCTACATTCTTTTTAAATAATTGTAACTCGTGTTGTTTATCTGCTGCTAATAATGGGTGTAATCCTAAGGCAAGTCTTATATGTTTAAACGACCTTAAATGTGGTTTCCCAATACTAAAATGACTAGGCAAATTTGTCATTCCAATCACAATATCACCTGCCATTTCTTTTGCAGAGATATATGCTTCTGGATTGGACATTATATCAAAATGGCAATGAGTATCAATCATATCAATCCTGCATAACGTTTTATAGTAATAGTTGCTTCTTTTCGAAGTAAATCTTTGAGTTCCTCTCTTGTTCTTTCAACAAGGTAGACATAGTCATCAAAGTGAGGATTATTTTTCTTCATTCCCATTACCAATAATTCATTTGCAATATCTATAGTGGTGAAATCTTTTTTCAAGAAATTCAACATTGCATAAAAATCATTGCTGATTTTTGTTGTTTGAGTAAAAAGTGTGCTCATTTTGATTCCATAAATCGTTGGATCTTTATGTTTTATTAAAGAAGCTTTACGATACATGCACGGCATACATCTTCCACAATGGGATGCATGAGGATTATCTGGCATAAATTGATGCCCCCCTCTTTTTCCACATGAATTACTCTTATCTACAATACTCAATAAATATTGTAAATTTTTACACTCATTCACCATTTCTCCTTTTGTTTTGAATTCATAAGGATTATTTATGATAATCGAAAGTCCCAACTTATTTAATAATTCTCGTATTCTTTGTATAAATATAGGATGGGTAGTTCGAGTACTGCATGCTGCTCTTCTTGAAACCGATAACGGAAAATTTAATGAAACTGGACCATTCTCTGGAATAATCACCATATTAGATTTATGAGCAGCCATCATCATTGCTATAGAAAGAAACATAAAAGAACGAGAACGACAAGTCAACTCTTTTGATTCCATAGGTGTTATGCCTTCTGCTGGTAAATAAATAAACTTTCCTGGATATTTTTGCTGAAATTTTTCAACAATTCGCTCTTGATCAGTTTTTGGCCCCTTCATTATACTATCGTAATGAGATGCTAAAAATACTTTATGGTGCTCATCGTTAGTTTCCAGATAATCAATTGCCCCGATAAGAGAATCCATACCTCCAGAAAATAAGTTTACTTGTGTTACTTCATCATAATCTGCAATATCTTCTTGGTGACACCACTCAATAATCGGGCTCTCCTTAAAACAACAAGACCAATAATCTCCTGTAAGGAATGAAAGTAGTTGATTTATATCAGAAGACAGTGGCTTAAATTGGGACGCACAAGGAATCTTAAATTCGACATCTAATTCTCTTGTCCATCCATTAATTGAATCCTTATTCCGGTTTATAGCTCTATCGATTGCATAGACTTCTGCTGACAATAAAAAGAGTCCCGAATACAATTCATTTATTCTTTCTGCAAAATATGAAACATTATATAAATCAATACGAACAGCTGTTGATTTTACTGTTTTGCTTCCTTCGATGCTCATAGACACTAGAAGCTGTTTTTTCAAGCCATCTCCTTTATATGAGAAATCTGTAATTTTAATCTTCATCATGAACAAATACTGATATTATTCTATTAAATTCTTCAGTTATATAACTATTCCCTTCCTCACTATTCCAATCAATTTGAGTACTATTGAGTCCATTAACGCCTTGCTTTATATCAGAAATTATTAAGTCTTTAATATCGGCCATATATTTAGCCACTTCTTTTTGGCTATATTTTTTTGTTAATTTCTCTTCAAAATTTTGAGACAGATGAGCATATATATATACTCCGAAAAAAGTATCAATAACATCCTGTAATTGCTCTTTTCCTAAACAATTATTAAGTACTTTCTCGACATCTAATGTGCTATTATTGATTGTATTATCTAAAATCTGTAGTATTTCACTGAGAGCTTGGTTTGCAGCTGTTTCGTCCATGCCCACAACTGTATCAGAACATAAATCTTTGAGAATATCTGATATTTCTTTCCAGCTCTTACTATCTAAAGTTATACCTTTTTCAGCGAGCCAACATGATAACCCTTTTTTCTGTATCTCTGCAATTGCTCCTAAGAAATTACTTAAAACAGCAATACCTGCATGCCCGAGAGCTCTTGACGAACCTGATGTAACTTTTCTTTTCCCACCAGATGCCTTAACGAGTCGACTTACAGCATTATGTATGTTTTTTCGGTATGATGCAGCAATTCTTTCTCTTTGTTTACGTCTTGTAGATGATGCAACTCTAATATTATCTATATCATTCGCCTTCTTATTATCTTCTGCATCAAGTATATCAAGCCTTTCTAGATTCTTAATTGCCGCTGAAAGACTAAGAGATGATTTTCCCCAATTAGGTTGTCCTGCGACAGAAGGATTGTGTCTTTGAGATGTTCCCATAGCTATTATATTTTAGCTGTATTTTTCTGTTCAGTAAAGATTAAACCAGATAAACGTTTGTTTTTCCTTATCAAATTTACAAGACTTCTGTCATCGTTATGCTTAGACAATATCTTTCTAATATCATTAGCAATTGAAATAGGAGCCTTTTCTACTATTGTTTCAAAAGAATTTAAAAACTTTTCATAGGCTTTGTCTACGTCATTTTCTATGAGATAATAATACATCTTATAAGGAGTTTTCAATTCAGAATCTGTAAGAGCTTTATGATATAGCAACTCGTAAAGATTATCAATTTCTTCTCCGTTTAGTGATTTTAACATCTTACATTTTTGATTCATTATAGGTTCTGAACTTGCATTGTATATATCATCAAATATTTCTTTTATACGTTTTGGAATCAGAGTAACACCACCCATACCGTCAATAAGTTTATCACGAGATACCCAAAATATTTCTCTTAAATCTGTAGAACTGAAATACGGTTCCATTAATAGTAAACCTTTTACATCATCAAAATTCCAATTGGGGAAATCACATTTCTGTAAATTATCTTCCCTTGCGGCTTCTTCAAGCAACTGAATCTGCTTTGAGTGACCTTTTGCCTCTATACTCCAGGAATTTAATTCAGCAAACAAATCATTGTGACTAGTTTCAAGAAGCATTAATTTGAGAAGAAGGAATTTATTTTCCATGGTATTACTGCCATTTAAAGACAATAACTGAGAACGTATTTCAAATGCATTTAGAAATCTTTTTATTAACCTTGGATTTCTGTTTAGTGAACGGCTAATAGAATGCGTACAATGCGCCATAAATGGAATAATACTATTTAACTCTTCACAAGTATTCACATTATCTATTTGTTTTATGTTTCCCCATCCATATCCTTCAAACTTGTGTTCAATAATATATTTCTGAAAGTCCTTATGAACTTTTTTAAAATCGTCTTCTGAAAGCATTGACTGACAGAATAACAATGTGATATAAGACTCTACCTCTTGGTCACTCAGTTTTGGAATATTATATGGTATCTGAATAAACTTATCCATATAATCTTCACCGATACTTCGCCCTATATCACTTTTTCTCTCGATGCCAATTTTTTCCCCATATTGTTTTTTAATTGCTTCCGATACTATACTTTGATCGGCAGCAATAACAAATGCAGTTTTCTCAACATTCAAAAACAATTTTATTGCCTCTAAATTTTCAATTATATGCTCAGGTAAACAACGATCAAGATCGTCAATTAAAACAACAATACGTTTACGATCTGTTGCCTCTATCAATGACTTAAAACTATTACGAAACTCTCTGACAGCAGAAAACTGCTCAGTATTAATATGTGTACTAAAAGCTTCTTTTATAAATTCTTCTGCATCTTTTCCTGTTATTTTCTCCAATAATTCTTTCTTCTTATCTTCGGTGTTAAAAGAGCTAAAGAATGAAATAAGGCTAGGAATAACAGACATACCACCTGTTGCATATGCCATAGCTGCAGGTGCTACAACATTCTTTACAGACCACAGGAGAGAGCGCATTGAGAAAATTTTATTTTTTACAGTTTTGGCAGCATTCTTTACGGTTTCTTTTAAATCGCCTGTGAAGCATTTATTATTTTCAAGATTTTCTACAATGCCTTGTATTAAGGCCATTTTTGCATCATCAAAACTTTCAAAACTCCATCCTTCAAAAAATATTACTACAGAACTATCTTTTGAATCAGTATCCTTCTCAATCATTTCTTTTAAAATTTTAAGGGTACTAGATTTTCCACTTCCCCAATCTCCATAAAGTCCTATGGTAACTGGAAGATTTTTCTCTTGCATTACTATATTCTTGAGAAGATTTGCATGGACTGTATATCCAAGCAAATCATTTGATGTTTCAATATCTGACCACATACTAAAATTAAATTATTCCTATATTTTTATTGTTTTACCTGATAGGTAGTACAAAAATAGCAATCAGTTTTAGAGACTTTGACTCTATATGCTGACGCAATATTATTGATCGACTTTTCTAACTATGATAATATTAATCATGTTACAAATTGCTATCATTCAAGTTTATACAAAGGTAAATAAAAAAAAATCAATTATTTATTAGCAATTCAGTTATTTTTTCAGGGTACTGATAAAGATTCAGTCCTTTGTAAATACTGCTTCCTAGGAAAATAAAAGTATCAGAAACCTTATGGAATCAATTCATAAAATATACATTGTTGTATTACTGATTATCAGAGTAATAAAATTCACATTTAAGCCAAATGTTGAACTTTATTCGTTTTATTAATACTTGTAAAAGATATACACTTAACGGCTATATAGTTTTAATAAATAAGTTAAAACATGGTATAACGCAATTTAGATACATAATGTTAGTTTGTATCCGAAGTAGAAAAGCTAATATTTATAGATTAAATTGGGGGAGAATGATGAATCCAGCATCGAGATGGAGCAAAAACACAAGGCATCTGCTTGTATTTCAAAATAAAGCGTTACCTTTGTCATATAATAGGTAATCGACTCTGCAAAATATTGTAAGAATCCGGTGGAGCAATAGCGAGAGATTACTTCTTTAGCTAAAAGTTACATCAAAGATATTCAGCCACTTATCGTTAGATCACGATTCCTGGTGGAATCAGTATGCATTTAATCTTGATTAGGATATGAAGAAAGCCAGAAAGATAAAAAATAAACACTCAATAAAGCGGCAGAAAAGTGTGATTTTAAGCAAGATTAAAGCACAAAGAAGCAAATCAAATAAGGAAGCTAATAGAAAAAGATTTGCAATGATTGAAGATAAAGAAGGGTATGCTTGTGTTGAAGCTAACGAAATTTTGTATGCAGAAGGAGATGACAAAACTGCAGTTGTCTATGTGTCTGAACAAAGGACTTTCCCTTTAAGTGTTCCAATCAAAAAAGCAATAAAACAACTAATGTCACTAAATAAGATGGTTACCATCAGCGAGAATTGTATTGTAAATGCAAACCATATAAGTGAATTAGGAGAAAATTATGTTGTAGTTAATGGTAAAAAATTGAAATTAGACAAAGATAGATTGAAGGATATACAAAATGAAGTTTGTATCATTAATATTTATATAAATTGTTAATCTTGCATCCGTTATTTCACGAGATTTTTCTCGGTATATCATTTGCTATGATAGAGAAATTCACTATCTTTGATTGTGAAATAAGTGTTCTTTTATTTTATGCAAAAGCAGGTGATTTGAAGAAGTCTACTCGTTTCTAAACCGTTACCTGTCTAAAAAATAAATCTTGTAAACTATTTATTTTCAATATGTAAGAGTAATTTATATGTCTTAAGCAGTGGAAGGTTATGTGTTTTCTGATTCCGGCTTCGGCTATCCATTGTTTCAGGGGATGATGGGTCATGGATCGAGTTAAGCCTTTGAAGACTTTTCCGGTGCCCCATTCGCCACACAGTTCCAGAGCCTCCTGACTGATGGGGAGTGTAGCCTCGGTTTCTGTCTTTTCGGTGCAGATACGGATATAGTAACCTTGATCCGGGCCGACTTCAAAATCACGCCAGTCCAGCTTTAGAATATCACTGATACGTAGGCCTGTCATGCAGGCAAACAAGGAGGCTTGTTTTAAGACTGGAATCTTGCATGGCGTAGCCGCCAGTTTTTTGACTTCATCAAGTGTCAGATACTCTTTCTTGACCTCTTTCCATTCAATCTTTTCCAGAAAGTCGTTCAAGTTCTCACGCAGCATCTTCTCTTTATAGGCTATTTTCAACAAGGCTCGGAAAGTTGAATAATAGCCGGCTGCCGAATTTCGTGAGATGTAAGCATTGGGATGATTGATCTGTTTGCATTTGAGCAGGTAATCCCTGAACTTCTCGCACAGTTCCACGGTGACATCACCAAAGGTGCATTTGCCACCGACAAATTTCTCGAAGTGGTTGTAAACGCAATCCCATTTCTCGTACTTTTCCCGTGCCTTTGTCCGGAAATAGGCGAGGAAATCTACCTTTTGTTTGTTCTTATCCAGGAACCCGAATTCTTCATTGATAAGCGACTGGACACGGATACAGCGGATTGCCTCTGCCTTGTTCAGCATATCCTGATTGAACATTCTTTGCTGCTCGTTCTTTGGCTTGGCATAGATGTAGATGCCGAGAAATTCCCGGCGACTCATCTTCATCGTATAAGGATTGCGAATGGCCGGATAATAATCAAGATAAAGAGATATGCGGTCGTTACGCAATGGCTTTTGTCTCAAAGTTACGTTAGTACATGTAAGTGTCATAGCTATATTGTTTTTTGATGAATACTTGTTTTTGTTGCAAATAAAATAGGTGTTCTAATGGTGGTATTTATCACCGGAAAATAACTTTCGGCTCATTCTATCTTTGGAGGCTCAAAGAACTTGTCCAGCTCTGCCCGCAGGATCTTGGTATATTTACCGACCTTGATACGGGGAATATTATGGTATTTCACATAATGGTAGAGTTGGTCTCGTGTCAAATTGAATCGCTCCATCGCTTCGGCAATGGTGTAGTATTTGGGCTCTTCGGGAGATATGAGACCTTTGGCAATATCCACATGCTTCTTGGAGTAGTACACCATGATGCCAACCTTCTTCTTGGGAATGGCATTCTTTGATACAAAAGAATAAATGGCCGTTAGCGTCATGCCGAACTTCTCCTGCATGTCTTGTGTGCTGTACCATTCCTTGATCTCAGGATCGGGAGCTTTCTTTGCAAAGTAATCATCAATATGCTTTTTGCTCCAATAGGTTTTTCCACGGTGAAAGGTTCGTGGAATATTATGTTCCTTAGCGATATGAAATATCCAGGAATCCTTTACTCCATACTTTTCCTTGACTTCAGCGGTGGTGTAGAAATCATTAATGGAAGGTTTGTCTCTGACTGGAATCTTAAATTCTATAGACTTATTGAATAAGTTATCAATATCTTCTTTTTTCAATAGAAATTTATATCCAAGTCGGGTGGCTTTTAGCTCACCTCTTTTCAGATAGCCATAAAGAGTAGGTCGGGTTACTCCAATGTATGTGGCAGCTTCTGTAATAGTAAGAATAGGCTTGTCTCTGATTTTTGCAATCGGCTTCTCCTTGATGACTTTTTCTACAATTTGGTTGTTGGCCTTAATAGAAGCCTCACGTTTCTTCTGTTTATACAGAAGGTTTGCACATCTGTGCGAACAACAGGTTGTAGTCGTTTTATGCGCAATGAATTCTTGCTTGCACCACGCACAGATTCGTCTGATTTCAATGTTGCTACTCATGTTATTTCTCCTTATTTCTCCAATATTTTTGTATAACTCCGTAAAATCCCGTAAAATGGCGTAAAAGTTCTCCACGACCTTGCCAACGATAATCCTTAGATTTTCGTGGTGAGGTACACAGGAGGTACAAAAAATGGCGTAAAAAGGCTTAGCAACGATTATCAACGATACTTGAGCAACAAAAAAGGCGCCCGTAAAGAGCGCCATATTAATCGATTATAACCAATTTAGCTATTTGATAATCAAGTATTTACTTGCCGATGCAAAAATGCTTGAAAATATTCCCCAGCACCTCGTCGGTAGTAATCTCACCGCCGACAATCTCGGCCAGATGGAACAAGCATTCACGCAGATCCTGGCTCACCAGGTCGCCAGACAGGCCCATGTCCATACCCTCCTGTACACGGTGAATGGCCTCCAATGCCTTGCTGAGGGCCTCGTAATGGCGGACGTTGGTCACGATGACATTGCTTTGGGTGATCTCCGGAATATCGGCCGCCCGGAGCAGCATGTCCTGTAGCTCGCGGATACCTGTCTTGGCCTTGGCGGAGATGGATATCGTCTCTGCCTGCGGAAACATCTCCTTCAGCGATACAGTGGCATCGGTACCGCTCAAATCGGCCTTGTTCCAAACTACAATCAGGTGCTTGCCTGCACAACGGGGCAATATCTGGCCCGCCAATCGGGAAAAATCGGGATGCGGTGCCGAACGGTCGATAACCCAGAGGACGATATCCGCCTGCTCCAGTTTCTGGAAACTGCGCTCAATGCCCAGACTCTCGATGGTATCGGAGGTCTCGCGGATGCCCGCGGTATCGATGAAACGGAAGGTCACCCCTCCGATGTTCATGGTATCTTCTATCACATCGCGGGTGGTTCCGTGGATGTCGCTCACGATGGCACGTTCCTCGTTCAGCAACGCATTCAGCAGGGTGGACTTTCCGGCATTGGTCTCGCCGATAATGGCTACCGGGATGCCGTTCTTGATAGCGTTTCCCGTACTGAAGGAACGCACCAGTCCGCCTATCACCTGCTCTATCTGGGCAGCTATCGCCTTCAGCTCCGAACGGTCGGCAAACTCCAGTTCCTCGTGGTCGCTGAAGTCGAGTTCCAGTTCCATCAGCGAGGTGAGATGCAGCAGCTTCTCGCGCAAGGCAGCCAGTTCCTTGCTGAAGCCTCCCTTCATCTGATTCATGGCCAGCCGGTGGGTAGCCGCCGAAGAAGAGGCAATCAGATCGGCTACGGCTTCGGCCTGACTCAGGTCCATCTTCCCGTTCAGGAAAGCACGCTGGGTAAACTCTCCCGGACCGGCGGCACGACATCCGTTCCGGATGAGAAGTTGCATGACCTGCTGGAGGATGTACGAGGAACCGTGGCAGGAAATCTCGACCGAATCTTCTCCCGTATAGGAATGGGGCGCATGAAACAGGCTGACCAACACCTCGTCGACAATCTCCCCTCCTTCACCGCGGATGGTTCCGAATGTGAGGGTGTAGGGCTTGCGTCCGGAAAGCGGCAGAGCGCCCTGATTGGCCGGTGAAAAAATCCGGTCGGCAAGCGTTATGGCATCGGGACCGGACACACGGATAATGCCGATAGCTCCTCCCTGGGCTGTAGCAACGGCACAGATAGTATCTTGTGTATACATGATGGTGATGTCTTAATGAATGATGAGCCAAAGATAAGACAAAAAAATGACATAACGTCAAATACGGCTCCGGATAATATGCGTGGCCGATACTGGGACACACGAAAGGGAAAACGACCGGGACTCTTCCGGGAAGGTAGCATCTGTAGTGATTATCAATGCCATATACTCTTCCTCGGGAGCGAATCTGCCGGCGGGCGGAAGAAGAGAAGCGGTTTAGGATGAAAGAGCCCTACAGAAGAAATGGAACAAATAAGTTGGAATTACCCGAAAATTGTTTACCTTTGTCGCATTTCAGAGATATTTCACCTTACTTTCCGTAAGATGAGCAACTTGAAAGTACTTTCACATCAGAACAGGGTAGCTTGCCACAAGTTGCATGTTCGCTAACAACTAATAACTTTAAATACTATGGACCGCACAAACGTTATTGGAGAAAAAGTAAAGGCGCTGAGAACAGCCAAAGAAATAAGCCTGGAAGAACTGGCAGACCGTACAGGTCTGGCCATGGAACAGATAACCCGCATCGAAGAAAACATTGACATCCCTTCGCTGGCACCGCTCGTAAAACGGGCACGTGCGCTAGGGGTGCGTCTGGGTACATTCCTCGACGACCAGACAGACGAAACGGGACCTGTCATCTGCCGCAAGGGGGAAGCCGACGATACCATCAGCTTCTCGAACAATTCCATCGACTCCCGTCAGCACATGCACTACCATTCCCTGTCGCGGAGCAAGACCGACCGCCACATGGAACCGTTCATCATCGACATCGACGCGAACGAAAACTATGAATTCAACCTCTCGGCCCACGAAGGCGAAGAATTCATCATGGTGCTGAAGGGTACACTCGAAATCAATTACGGCAAATTCACTTATCTGCTGGAAGAAGGCGATACCATCTATTACGACTCCATCGTACCGCACCACGTACACTCCTTCGAAGGACAGGCGGCACGCATTCTGGCAGTAATCTATACACCCATCTAAACAGGAAAGGCTATGCTACAGTTATCGGAAAGAACTTTGGGCGACTGGCTGGAACACTGGGCAGCCGAGACACCGGACAAGGAATACATCGTCTACTCGGACCGGAACCTGCGCTTCACGTGGAAGCAGTTCAACCGCCGCGTAGACAACATGGCCAAGGGACTGCTGGCCATCGGTGTAAAACACGGTACGCATGTAGGTATCTGGGCCAAGAATGTGCCCGACTGGCTGACTTTCCTGTATGCCTGTGCCAAGATAGGGGCAGTAGCCGTTACGGTGAACACGAACTACAAACAGGCGGAACTGGAATACCTGTGCGAGAACTCGGACATGCACACCCTCTGTATCGTCGACGGGGAACGGGACAGCAACTTCGTAGAAATGACCTACACGATGCTGCCCGAGCTGAAGACGTTCGAACGGGGACACCTGAAGAGCAAACGTTTCCCCTACATGCGGAACGTGATCTACATCGGTCAGGAGAAATACCGGGGGATGTATAACACGGCGGAAATCCTGCTGCTGGGCAACAACGTAGACGATGACGTGCTGAACGAGGCCAAGAAGAAGGTGAACTGCCACGATACCGTGAACATGCAATACACTTCCGGAACCACCGGTTTCCCGAAAGGGGTGATGCTGACCCATTACAACATCGCGAACAACGGATTCCTTACCGGCGAGCACATGAAGTTCACCCAGGACGACAAGTTGTGTGTCTGCGTGCCGTTGTTCCACTGCTTCGGCGTGGTACTGGCTACCATGAACTGCCTGACCCACGGATGTACGGAGGTGATGGTGGAACGGTTCGACCCGCTGCTGGTACTGGCTTCGGTACACAAGGAGCGCTGTACTGCCCTGTACGGGGTGCCTACGATGTTCATCGCGGAACTGAACCATCCGATGTTCGACATGTTCGACCTCTCCTGCCTGCGTACGGGTATCATGGCGGGCTCGCTTTGTCCGGTGGAACTGATGAAGCAGGTGGAAGAGAAGATGTTCATGAAGGTGACCAGCGTATATGGCCTGACGGAGGCTTCGCCGGGAATGACGCATAGCCGCATAGACGACCCGCAGGAGGTACGCTTCACGACGGTGGGACACGACTACGAGTTCACCGAGGTGAAGGTCATCGACCCTGAAACGGGCGAGGAATGTCCGCCGGGAGTACAGGGAGAAATGTGTAACCGGGGATACAACAACATGAAGGGGTATTACAAGAACCCGCAGGCTACGGCCGAGGTGATAGACAAGGACGGCTTCCTGCACTCGGGCGACCTGGGCGTGAAGGACGAGAACGGCAACTACCGCATCACGGGACGTATCAAGGACATGATTATCCGCGGTGGCGAGAACATCTATCCGCGCGAGATTGAGGAGTTCCTGTACCAGATGCCAGGCATCAAGGATGTACAGGTGGCCGGCGTACCTTCGAAGAAATACGGGGAGGCCGTAGGTGCCTTCATCATCCTGCACGAGGGATGCACGATGAACGAGTTTGACGTGCGCGAATTCTGCGAAGGGAAGATAGCCCGCTACAAGATTCCGAAATACATCTTCTTCGTGAAGGAATTCCCGATGACCGGAAGCGGCAAGATCCAGAAGTTCAAGCTGAAGGAGCTGAGTCTGGAACTTTGCCGGCAACAGGGCATCGAAGTGATCTGATAACCAAAGAAAACCCGGGAGGCGTACGATGATGCCGGATAACGGCAGGAAACCGGTACGCCTCTTCCAATAAAAACAAATGTCGTATGAATCTCCAGATGAAACAGAACAGAAGTGAATTCGTGGAACTGCTTTACTCAACCGGACGGGAAGGAATGGACGAGGTCATCGGCCAACTGGAAGAACTGGGATTTTTCCAGGCTCCGGCCTCCAGCAAATTCCACCTCAACCACGAAGGGGGATTGCTGGAACACTCTCTGAACGTATGCAAGGTGGGTCTGATGCTGCGCGAACAGATGCTGGCCCTGAAACCCGACCTGGAAGAAAGCCTGAACAAGGAAAGTGTCATCATCGCCGCCCTACTGCATGACATCTGCAAGGCGGACATCTACCAGAAATGCATCCGGAAGCGGAAGGACCGCCTGGGACAATGGGTGGACTACGAAACGTACGAACTGGACTACTCGGACTTCCCGCTGGGACACGGCGAGAAATCGGTCATCGTCCTGCTACGGATGGGGCTGGACCTGTCGGACGATGAAATCATGGCCATCCGCTGGCACATGTCGGCATGGGACCTGCCGTTCCAGAGCCCGGACCTGAAGGCGAATTTCGATACGGCCAAACGGTTGTGTCCGCTCTGTTCGCTCATCCAGGCTGCCGACGGCCTGGCCTCCAACCTGCTGGAAAGCAAGGACCCGGAAGAAACTTATTGAAAAAAAGGACAGACGGCCGGACAAAAACCGGTGCCGCTTTGTTATTGTTAGAAACCCATACCCGAGATATGAACGAACTTACCCTGACGACCCCTACCCTTCTCTTTTCAGCCGTCTCGCTGATTCTGCTGGCTTATACCAACCGTTTCCTTTCGTATGCCCAACTGGTACGTACCCTGAAGGAACAGTACGTGAAAGAGCATTCCGAGGTGACCGCCGCACAGATAGCCAACCTGCGGAAACGGCTCTACCTGACACGCAACATGCAGGTGTTAGGTATTTCAAGCCTCTTTTTCTGTGTCATCACCATGTTTCTGATTTACATCGGGCTGCATGCCTTATCGGTCTACATCTTCGGCTTTGCCCTCCTGCTGCTCATCGCCTCGCTGGGACTTTCCATCTGGGAAATCCATATCTCGGTCAAGGCCCTGGAAATCCATCTTCAGAACATGGAGGGATAGCATATTGGGAATCAGGTATTGCATATCACATTGAAAAGAATGTTGAGAAACCTTTTGATGAAACTTAATCCTATTAAAAACATCATAAGAAATATAACTACTACATAAATTGAATACCAAGTCTGAGGTTAAAAAAATTTCAGACCTACGAATCGTGGATGTTCAAGGCCAAGAAGAAAAAACGCACCAAGTATATTCAAAGATAGGAAATATTTTCATATCAAATTTATCATCCATCAAGAAACAAAATCATGCAGTAGGAATTGATTTAAAATACATTTTTTTGAGAAATCTACCTTTTTAATTCTAATTTCAGAATAATTCTTCGAATAAAAATATTATTTTTGTTGAAGTATGTAACGCATATTTTTTATTAAAATATATGGGAAATAAAGATTTAAACCGCCTTAAAGTAGTTCTTGCAGAAAAAAAGAAGACAAACAAATGGCTAGCTGAACAATTAGGTAAAGACCCGGCCACAATTTCCAAATGGTGTACAAACAATGCGCAGCCGAATCTGGAAAATCTGGTGGAAATTGCAAAATGTCTCGGTGTTACAGTCAATGACTTAATACGATAAAACATTAGCCTTAAGTCAAATAACTAAATTGTACCGATATAGAATTGCATTGTGAAGATATAATCATGAATAAGAAAAACAGTCCATATACAGCGGCCATAACGGGAGGAGGTTTTCTATTTGAAGAAACCGTCACACTTTTACCATTATTGCAGGCAGCCAATAGCGAAATACTGCTGAATGAGGAAAAGGTAAACAACCATCTGTTGCAAATAAATGCTGAACGTTCACGTGCAAAAGCCATTCTCGAAATAAAACGCCGTTATGAAGCAATGCCGGCCTATTTCTGGAATGACTTTCTGGAGATGAATGATTCTGACAAAGTGGTTGCTCTTTTTTATGTCATCCTGAAAACCTACAAAATATGCTTTGATTTCCATGTCAATGTAACCATGAAAAAATGGAACAGCATTTCAAGAAGCGTAAAGAAAGAAGACCTCATGATGGAGTTTAATGAAATCTCAGCGAAAGATGAGTTCGTTGATTCCTGGAGTGACAATACCAAAGATCGGGTAGCAAGTGCTTATCTGACCATCCTCCGAAAAGTCGGTATGCTGGACCGGGAGAGCCATTTGAACGCACTCGTTTGCAGCAACTTCAGCTATTATCTGGCCAAAGGTGCATCCTGGTTTCTCGAAGCCTGTCTGTTGCAACCCTACGAAATAGAAAATATAAAGAAAACCCTATTATGACCATAAAAGAGCTTGATGACAAACTGAACAGTCCCGGTTTTCAGGACCCGGAAAATGGAGACTTGTTCTACAACTTCTTTATCTACCAATATCCGGCAGACAAGGAATACGATATCCGCAGACAGATACAGGAGTTTAAAGCGAATCTTATCCGCCCCATCAACTATGTGGATGTGCTTACGTTGAACCTGTTTGAGGAGTTCTGTCACTTTCTTGACCAGAAGAAGTTCCTGCGTCATCCGTCCATGTTGAAATATCTGATGGAGAAAGAACAGCGCGATCCGTCTACTGCAAAAAATACGCAGGATACGCTTACCCGTAACGCACATTCTCCAGAGTTTGTCCGGTTTATTCATCAACGTATCATTGACCATATCACCATCAAGGACCAGTATCGTCGCCCGTACGTTTTCATATATGGTATAGGCAGTATGTATCCCTATCTGAGAGTCAATGAGTTTCTGGCTCTTTATGAAGATTACAATGAGACGGAGAAATATAAGATTATCGTGTTTTATCCAGGTCATCGTGACCAGAACTCTTTCCGGTTGTTTAACACTCTTCCCGATAATCATACCTACCGTGCTAAAATCTTAAATATTGAATAACCCATGAAACTGAAAGAACTATATAGCAAGCCCATCGACCGTGCGGTCAATCCTGCCGTAAGTGCCACCAAGTTTGACTCGGAAACAGAACGTGTTGAAATACAGGAATACGTGTTCACCGATGAGATTATCAACGGCCTTTTCCGTATTCTCGATGCGATAAAGAACAATCGGCCATACGACCACGTAGGTATCTGGATTGACGGCTACTATGGGTCGGGAAAATCTCATTTTCTGAAATACTTGGATTACTGTATCACGCCTTCCACTCGTGAGGAAGCTCTGTCACGCCTGCTCGAAGCTATAAAAGCCATCGATCCTCTTGACGATAAACATTATCTGAGTTTCGATTACGAGCAGATGGCTTCTATAGCCAACTGGTTGAAACGGGCCACGATAGACACTTGTATCTTCAATCTGGAAACAAGCTATGATAACTCTACAGACAAGAAGAAAGCCTTTCTACACGTATTCTGGAACGAGTTTAACGGCAAGCGCGGATTCAACAAGTTCAATATCACAATGGCCCAAAATCTGGAAAAGCCCTTGGAAGAAAAAGGTGTGTTTGAAGCTTTCAAGCAACGCATTGCCGAAGAAGGTGGCGACTGGAATGATCCGGGTATGGCAGCCGACCTTATAGATAATGAACTCGATTGGGTGCTTGACATAGCCAAAGAACTGGCTCCGACACTCTCGGTCGATAGCATCCGCGAACGTATCATCAAGCGTGATACGAACATGAGTATCGACCGTTTTGGTTTGGAGCTGGCGGCTTATTTGAAAGACAAAGGTGATGACTACCGTCTGATATTCCTTGTCGATGAAGTTTCACAGTTCATCAACAAGGAACGCGACCGTTATCTTAACCTTCAGGAAATCATCACAAAACTGTCCGAAGCATGTGATAACAAAGTCTGGGTGGCTTGTACCGCACAGCAAGATCTCTCAGAGATTATGGACGATTGCCATATAGCCGAAGAGAAAGACAAAGAAGGTAAAATCAAGGGACGTTTCGAAGTGAAAGTATCACTCAAAGGAACACAACCGGAAGTAATCACGCAGAAACGTATCCTGGACAAGAAAGACGAAGTGAAGGGCATACTGGCTGCTCTTTACAACAAATACAGTGCGGGATTTGACTTGCAGTTCAAACTACCCAATTCATACAGCAGCTATGATTCTCAGGAAGATTTTGTAGACTACTATCCTTTTGTACCTTATCAGTTCAAACTGATTATGCAGGTATTCAACTCCTTTCTGAATTTAGGCTATGTGGCCAAAGAAGTAAAGGGAAATGAGCGAAGCATCATCAAGGTGATTCACTCTACAGCCAAAGCCAACGCCGAGGCTGAGCTGGGTAAATTCATCTCTTTTGATGAACTCTATAACAACATGTTCGAGGAAGGCTTGCAGGCTCGCGGACAGAAGGCCGTGGACAATGCCCTCCGCATGGCACGCACCTACCTGCCAGACAAACCCGAAAAAAACCGTCTGGCTGTTCGTGTGGCCAACGTACTCTTCATGATTTGCAATATTTCGCAGACAGACCAGTTACTTTTCCCGGCTACCGTGGATAATGTAACCTCTCTTCTGGTAAACAATATGGATACACCTCGTTTAACTATCAAGAATGAGGTGGAGAAAATTGTGGAGTTTCTTTGCGATAACAACATCATCCGCCGCGAGCAAGGCAAGCAAGGCGCACCAGATACTTTCACGTTTTACAGCGAGGAGGAAATGAAGGTGGCTCAACTTATTAAGAGCCAGGTAGCGGACAATAATATTCAGGCGGAAAAATTGAAGGATATTTTCAATAAATATATCACAACTCTCCGCAACAAAGAGCCATACAAGACCCGCAGTTTTTCGGTAGGACTGACCATCAAACAACGTACTTTCCTGAGCAACAATCCGGATGTAATGGTGGAATTTGTGATGGATCCAGACTATGATACCGCCGAGCAACTTGCCCTGCAGAATAGCAATGCTAACCGGATGGTCTATTATGTAGGCCCCCAATATCGTGAGAACAGACGTTTGTACAACGCCTTCTACTGGTACTGTCAGGCTGAACGTTACATGGCAACTCCTGTTCCCAACGAGGATAATGCCAACACCCGCAAAGAATTTGTCAAACGGGCTGAGGAACTCTACGAAGGACTTATCAAAAAAGAATTTGAAAAGATTCTTGACACTTGCCCCATTGTTTCGGGACTGAGTGTGATTGACGAAGCGGAACTGGGACAAAAGAAAGGAAACGACCGTTACCGTGCCGCCATAGAGAAACATCTGGCAGGGATTTACACGAAAGCCAACCTGGTGGATTCTTCAAATATTCCCCGTACCACGGAACAGTTGAAGAAAGCCATTCTGCGCAATATTGAAGCAGGGGAATATGAAGGCATGAACGCCGTTCTTACTGATGCAGAACACGAAGTGGAAATCTACTTGAACAAGCAGTTTGCAGAAGTGAACGTATCGGATGTGCTTACCAAGTTCTCAAAAGCGCCATACGGATGGGACAATATCTGTACCCTCTATGTCATCAATGAACTGGTACGTCGTCACAACCGCAACTATTCCTATGCGAACAATCCGAACGTAGAAATAACGACCGTAGCCAACCGTATTGTGAACGAAAGCAACAAGTTTACACTCCGTCAGGCACAAGTTATTTCGCCACAGGTCATTCAGAATTTCATTGCAGCCTGGAAAGAAATATTCGGCATATCTTCCGCTCCATCCACTACCGACAGCACCCAACTGTTCCGTGCTTGCCGTGACATGGAGAGTGAGCGCAGTCTGGCCAGATTAGTCAAAGGTTATAAGGATATCGAGCAACAGATAATCACCTATCCTTTTGCCGGTCCAATCCGCCAGGCTATTGAACTCTTTGAATCATGGCTTGATGAACGCGATCCGTTGAAATTCTTCAACCTCCTCATCGCGTCAAAGGATGAAGCCAAGACTCTTACCGACAAATGCAAGGAAGTGGTGCAATTCACGCACGACCAGCTTTCTACCTATAAACAGCTCATTCAGTTTGCAGATGACAATGTCTACAACTTCCCGTTTGTACCCATGGAGCAGCAGGGAGCTGTCGGTGAATTCTGTAAGGTGAAGGACGATCCATGGCCTATCGGCAAGACATTCCGTAACTACATCAAGCTGATGAACCAGCTTTCAGGAATCTTGGATGATGTACGAAACCACTTGCGTGAGAAAATCAAATCGGCCTACAATGATATGTTCGACTATCTCAAGCAAGTGTCAGAACAGCAACATGTGCCTGTGAGCGTATTGTCCGACCGTGAAGCGACGATTCAACTCAAGACCTCTCCGACCAATATTCTGGTGTTGCAGAACAATGTCAATACCGATGCTTTCTATCAGGAACAGGTAGAGAGAATCATGTCGTATATTCCTACAACATCACCGGAACAGGAGAAGAGAATCCGTCAGGCCGCACTGCAGACCAAGACCAAGCTGCCTATTACGAATGCAGAAGATATCGAACACTATCTGGACGGACTGCGTCAGCAGTTGGAGCGCCTGCTTGTCGACCACGATGGAGTAATGATTATCAAATAACAGCAATCCTAAAACCTAGAATATATGTCACTGTCAAGAATATCGGAAATAAATATCGACCTTTGGAACAAACAGAAAGTCCAGTTCCCGGCCCATCCCGATGTCAACATTATAATGGGGGTAAATGGAAGTGGGAAAACCACTTTTCTAAAAAAGCTCTACGAGTCACTGGTGGCGGATAACCATGGACAAAGTGAAGACATTGTTTATCTGCCTTCCATTGATAATATTGCCATGCGAGATAAGCGGAAGACAGCTACGGCATTAGCGCAAAATCTGGAGTATTTCATCTATGACATGAAAACAGGTCCTTCGCTGATGAGTCTTCGTATGTCCATGATAGACAGTTCTGCTGAGAAACAAGAAGAGTTAAAAGCGCAGATTGCTGATTTCCAGAAAACTGTCAACGGCTTGTTCGCTTTAACCCGCAAACGGATAGAGATAGAGGGAAGCAAATTTTCTGTGATTACTGATAACGGCACGCTACCCGTAGGAGCACTTTCTTCCGGAGAGATGCAAGTACTGCTGATTCTGCTCCGTGTATTTTTATTGGGCAAACGTGAATCTATCGTTCTGATTGACGAGCCGGAAAACTCACTGGATATAGACTGGCAATTTGAACTCATCAATCTGTTGGTTCGTTTCAATCCCAACGCTCAGTTTTTCATTACGACCCATTCCCCTGCCCTGTTTGGAGATGGATGGGGAGATAAAGTCTGGTATATGGAACAAATCACAAAGTAACACGGCGTATGGAAGGAATCAATTGGATAGAGAAACAAGCCAAGCTTTATCGGAATCTTACCCTGACAGGACGTTATCAGGCCGTGGTACATCTGGAAGACGAGGAAGATGAGACATTTTGGGACTATCAACTTCAAACTATTAAACCGGGGCGTTACCGCTACCTGTATTTCAGCAAGAGTGATGACGGGAAAGACACCCGCGGATGTGAGCAATGCCTGAAATTCAGACCTTACCTTACTGCGCGTTTCTTTATCTGCATAGACAGTGATTTGCGTTTGTTAAGAGGTGAGACTGAACTTTCAGCAAAGAATTTCATTGCTCAGACCTATGCCTATTCGTGGGAGAATCACTTATGCGAAGCCTCTCATCTCAGTGAACGCATGAAGCTGATACAACCTGAAACTGATTTTGACATACAGGCATTTCTGATGTCGTTTTCAAGAATCGTTTATAAGCCGTTACTGTATCTGATTCGGTACGGTGCAGACAGCCATCTCAATCAGTTGTGGAATGTTTCGAAATTCAATGCCTGTATTCCTCTGCAACCTAAACGTACTGATTTAGCAGATAACGGCAAAGTATATCTGAAAACCGTTCAGTCCCTGTTTGAAGCCGCAACAGGTGGACTGACAGAAGAACCGGCAAATCCAAATGGAACTTTGACTCCGGAAAATGCCTATTTGCACATTCAAGGTCATCAACTGTATAAGCTGATGCTGCACATCGGGACCCTATTATGCAAAGGAACAGGCATTGCGTTCAGGACAGACATTCTTGATAAAGGACTGCATACCACTGGATATGATGAGATTGAAGAATTACAGAATGACTTGAAAGCCATTTTGGATAATTAACTCAAGAAGATAACGAAAAGTATATGGACACCAACAGAATAAAACGCTTCGCCACCGAAGCTCGCAATATATTGAAAGCAGGTATTGCAGCCAAGATTATTACACTTGGCTTCGATAAAAAAGGAAACGTAGCCGAAGAGCATCGTCCGCAACTGATGCAGGGCGGTACACTTTGGAATGGGAAATTATATACAGAGGGATTTTACTATCAGTGGATATCCCTCTTCAATCGTGTACAGCAGAAAGGTATCAATGAAGTGTACGAAGAAGCTGCCTATACCTGGTTCAACCGTTTGTGTGCCATCCGTATCTTGCAGAAGAACAATCTCTGTTCTCCTGTACTCCAGTATGCCGATGCCGCACGTACACCGGTTATTGTGGACGAAGCACGCCAAGGGCATCTTCCCCCGATGAAAGAAGAGCTTCGCCGGCGCATCGTGGAACTGCTGGACGATGATACGAAGGTAACCGAACAGTTTGCTCTGCTTATTACTGCCTGGTGTCACGATAATCCCATCATCAACCAGTGTTTCGGTTCTATGGCCGACTATACCGAGCTGCTTCTTCCGAATAATATTCTGACAGAAGGCGGCTTTGTGGACATGCTCAATCATACGGAATTCATTACCGATGAGGATTTCCAGTCACCGGAACTGATAGGCTGGCTCTACCAGTTCTATATCTCAGAACGTAAAGACGAAGTATTTGCCAAGAAAGGCAAGTTTGAGGCAGACGAGATTCCTGCCGCTACGCAAATATTTACTCCTAACTGGATTGTGAAGTATATGGTGCAAAATACAGTGGGCCGTATCTACCTCGACAACAATCCATACGAAACGGCGTTACAGAAGAAATGGCAATACCTGGTAGAACCTTCTGAAAAGACTCCGGCAGAAAACATTTTAAGATACGAGGAACTGACTGACTTGAAAGTAGCCGATTTAGCCTGTGGTTCAGGCCATATTCTGAATGAGTATTTTGATTTGCTCTACGATCTTTATATTGCCGAAGGCTATGGCCGTGGAGAAGCCATAGAGAATATCTTTAAGCATAACTTGACCGGAATAGACATTGACAATCGTGCCAAGCAATTAGCCACTTTTGCCCTCTTGCTGAAAGCTTGCCAGAAGGATGCTTCATTTGTCGACGCTCATTGCCTGCCTCATGTGTGGGCCATGCCGAAGCCTTGGGATAAAGAAAAGAATGGGCTGGTCAGAGAATTCCTTCCTCATTTCTTCTTGGGACAGGAAAATCAGACTCACGTCAATGAACTCATCGCTTGCTTCGACTTGATGCAGCACGCCGATTCGTTGGGCTCTATCATGAAGTTTGAGCTTAGCGATAGTACCCGATTGCTGGTAAAACAGACGATAAAATATTGGCACAATCAAAACTTTATACCGGAGGCCATTCGTGCCCAGCTTCCTGCATTTGAACTGATTCTGGCCTTGACGGAAAAGTATCATGCATTGGTGATGAATCCGCCTTATATGGGGGCAGGTAGTATGAATGAGGTGCTGAGTAAGTATGTAAAGAAAAACTACGAAGAGGGAAAAGCCGATTTATTCTCCACATTTATGATGTTGTCTATAGACCGACTTGTAGCTAATGGAAAATATGGCATGATTAATATGCAAAGCTGGATGTTCCTCTCTTCGTTCGAAAAACTTCGTAATACTTTGCTTAATAATTTTCATATTGAAAATATGCTTCACTTGGGACCTCGAACATTTGATGAATTGAGCGGTGAAGTAGTTCAGAATACAGCATTTGTAATTGCCAAGCATAAATCTGATGAAGGTGGCGTTTATTTCCGGCTAGTTGATGGCAAGAATTGTACTGATAAGAAAGATATGTTTTTGCGAGCATTAAGGGAACATACTTCTAAGGTATATTATCAAAATGTATTTCAATCCAACTTCGAGAAAATTCCGGGATGTCCGGTTGGATATTGGGTTTCACCCGATATTCTAAGAATATTTACATCAAATCTCGCATTGTCAGCAGTTGCTAGCCCCTGCGTTGGGCTGCAAA
>ENA-OPKN01000066-OPKN01000066.1-human-gut-metagenome-genome-assembly--contig:-NODE-66-length-30016-cov-4.740763_pt1 | contig 30016 bp, 20 predicted proteins | sample MGYA00241783_ERZ501693 | MGnify/ENA primary metagenome ERZ501693 (study PRJEB25962, sample SAMEA2042206) | human gut metagenome | biome: human gut; feature: human-associated habitat; material: faeces...
TCTGTCATGCCCGTTGTGTCGTTATAGTAAGAGTCGAGAGGCACTACAGCCACAAAGTGAGGAGGCAAAGCCTCAACAATTTTTCTCACTACCGTGGTCTTGCCCGAGCCGGTTCCTCCGGCTATACCGATAATGGTTATTTTGTCTTTATCCATAGTTTTAATTTTTATTGAACTTTATCAGGTTCTGAAGTTATAGAAGTTAAAAGAGCTACACTTTGGTAGCACATACACTTAGAGCACATCTTCGAACATTTTGCGATAATATTCAGCCTTCTTTTCTACGGCTAAGGGATAAGCCCTACTACTGCTCGGCATGCGATAGAGTCTGAGAATACGTCCATCGAAACCGAACTCCACATAGCCTCCCATAGGCGGAGTGGCTGTAATGCCGTAATGCTCGGAGAAGATGCGGGTGGCCAACTGTCCTGCAGTAAGCACAGCCCTGCATTGGGGCAATGCTCTGAGCATACCATCAAGGTCGGAGGGCTCCACCACCTGTAGGTCTTTGTCTGAAGCCGTATTCTTGGTACGTATCACCTTCTGAGCCGTGTCGTAGATAGCCACACCTTTCTCCTGCAGAAAACTCTTCAGTTCTGCCTCACGATAGCGTTTGTTCTCTGCATCGACAAAATGAAGTTTATCTCCGAAGAAGATAAGCCCGAAGATGCGCCACATATCGTTCTGATAGTTAGGATAATACCAAGGAATGCACCAGCGCTTGGGCGAAGGCGGGAAAGTGCCGAGCATCAGCAGATGGGCATTCGATGGCAGCCACGGCTCAAAAGGATGATTTTCTATCATTTTTTACCTTTTTACTTTTTACTTTTTTACCTTTTTACTTTTTTACCTTTAAAAAGTTACTTCTTCTCCTTCACGAGATACATCACTACAGGCAAGTGGTCGCTGTAGCCATTGAGCCAGCGTCCGCCTGCTGTGGTACGCAGCGGAGCTCCCTTGTACTGACCTTCCTGCTGGATGAGGTAATCGCGACGGAAGATATGGCTCTTCCAGTATTTCAGCGAAGAGTAGTCCTTCTTCTTGGCGTCCTTGTTGAGCAGATTAGGAGTAATCACAATCTGGTCGAAGAGGTTCCAGTTGCCACTATAGAATAAGGTGCCCTTTCCTTCCTTTGCCAGAACGTTGTACCAGGGGTTGTACATATCGCCAGCTCCCACCTGACTGATTTCTGGCTTAGCTTGCAGATAGACGTGCATGCTCTTGTTCACTGGGTCGTCGTTCATATCGCCCATCACAAAGATTTTCATCTCTTGGTTCACATTCAGCAGACTGTCCTTGATCACCTTCACCTGTCGTGCAGCCGACTCACGATAGAAAGGACCCGAGAAACGGCTTGGCCAGTGGCATACGATCACCGCCACATCATCACCAGCCATCTCTCCTCTTACGGTGAGGAAGCCACGGGTGAAGAAGGCGCTGTCCTTTGCCAACTCCTGCACATAAGGCAACAGCTTCACATTCTTCACACTGAAGAGCGAAGGATTATAGAGCAGCGCACAGTCGATGCCTCGACGGTCAGGACCCTCGATATGCACATATTTCATATTGCGGGCCTTAAGAGGTGCCTGGTCTACCAAGGCATCAAGCACCTTATGGTTCTCCACCTCGGAAAGTCCGATGAAGGCACACCCCACATTAGGAAGCACGTCTGTTCCCATATCCGCCAAAGCCTTCGACATATTACGCAACTTATTGGTGTACTTCATGCCGTTCCAGCCCTTGTTGGGCAAATACTCGTAATCTTTCTTTCCCTCATCGTGACAGGTATCGAAGAGATTCTCCTGATTGTAAAAACCTACGGCGTAAACCGAGAACTTCTTCTGGGCAGAGGCAGCCAAATTGACTATCAAAAGAGCCGCCAAGAATAGCAAATGTCGTTTCATTATTTATAGTTTTAAAATTTGTTTACTGCAAAAGTAGCTATTAAATTGTAATTATCAGTAAGAAAAGTGGAAAAAGTGAATTTTTAATGAAATTTTAATCAAAAAAACTTTCTTTTTTAAAATTTATTTATTTACTTTGCACTCACATTATATTAATTAAACAATTGACTATGCAACAAAAGGTAAAATTAGCAATGATTGCTCTCTGCTACAGCCCATTGCTCTTCGCTCAGAACGCCACCGAGCAGAAGATAGCAAATGGATTGGACGAGAATGCATTCACATTCACCGAAGCACAGTTGGGTGAGGATGACGATATGTCACAGAACGTCACCATTCTGAATTCTAACTCAAATGTTTACGCATCAGAGGCAGGCTACCTGTTCTCGCCAGTGCGTTTCCGTTATCGTGCCTTCAATCAGAAGTACAATGATGTGTACATCAATGGTGCTCCCATGAACGACATGGAGTCTGGTCAGTTCCGCTTCTCTAACATCGGAGGTCTGAACCGATTCTCAAGAAACGTTGACTTTGCCTTGCCTTTCGAGGGCAACAACTACTCCATGACAGGTATGGGAGGCAGCAACAACTATGACTTCCGTGCCGGAAGCATGCAGACAGGCCACTATGCTTCTGTGGGAGTTGCCAACCGCAACTACACGCTTCGTGGTCTTTATACCTATAGCAGTGGTTTCAACGACAAGGGATGGGCCATCTCAGCAGGTCTTACCTATCGTTGGGCAAACCGCGGTTATGTAGAGGGAACCTTCTACAATGCGCTGTCTTACTACTTCGGTGTGCAGAAGAAGTGGGACAACGGTCACTCCCTGAGCTTCACCACATGGGGCAATCCTACAGAGCGCTCTACACAGGGAGCAGCAACCGACGAGACTTACTGGCTCGCCAACGACTACTATTACAACCCATACTGGGGCTACTACAATGGCCACAAGCGCAACTCACGCGTTGTGAACGACTTTGCGCCATCAGCCATCGCCACATGGGACTGGGACATCAACGACAAGATGAAGCTCACCACCTCTGTCTTTGGCAAGTACTCTATGTATAAGAGCACCAAGCTCAACTATGCCAATGCTGAGAATCCGCAGCCAGACTACTGGAAGAACCTGCCAAGCAGCTACTACGACATCTGGAATGCTGACGCGCTGGGCAACAACTCGTCTACACTCCAGAGCTGGTACAACTCTTACAACTACTGGACAGCAAGCAAGGCCAACCGCCAGATTGACTGGGATCGCCTCTATTATGCCAACACTCAGGCTGCCAACCAGGGCCACGATGCACTCTACTTCATCCAGGCCAAGCACAGCGACAACCTGATGTTCAACATGGCTTCCACCCTGTCGGCTAAGGTTACCAAGCGCTCTACTCTCGTAGGCGGACTGGTATTGGGCAGCAACAGCAACCGTCACTATCAGACCATGGACGACCTGCTCGGTGCTTCCTTCTTCCACAACATCAACACTTATGCGCTCGGCACCTATCCTGCCGATGACCCAAGAGTGCAGTACGACCTCAACACAGCAGGACCCAACAACCTCGGCTCTCTCGTTTACGAAGGCGACAAGTTCGGTTATGACTATAAGATTGAGGTGATGAAGGGCTTGCTCTGGACTTCCTACACTGCTGAGATGGGACGTTTCCAGACCATGATCAGCGCCAAGCTCGGTCAGACCAACATGCGTCGTCATGGCTATATGCGCAACGGTATGGCTGCCAACAATTCTGAGGGCAACAGCCGTATAGCACGCTTCGGTGAAGGCGGTGTCAAGGGTAGCATCAACTTCGATGCCGGCAAGGGCCACGTCTTCAAGATTGGTGTAGGTTACGAGTGGCGTCCACCAATGGCCAACACAGCATTCATCTCTCCTGAGATCTGCAACGACTACGTGCTCAACCTTGGCGACGAGCATGTATTCAGCAGCGAGTTCTGCTATCAGTATCAGAATGCCTGGGTACACGCCAACGTCAACGCATACTATAGCCGCCTCGACCACGTCACAGAGTGGCAGAACTTCTACAACGATGACGAGAACTCTTTCACCTATCTCAGCATGACAGGATTGGAGAAAGAATACTATGGTATCGAGGCAGGTCTCGACTTCAAGGTGGCTTCTTTCCTTAACTTCAAGGCCATCGGAACCATCAGCGACGCCAAGAACATCAACAATGCCAACGTGAACTACATGCTCTCCAAGTCGGCAGAGGTGGTTAAGGACTACGCATATATTAAGGACATGCGCGAAAGCGGAACTCCTCTTACTATCGGTAGCCTTGCACTCGACTTCCATAAGAGCGGCTGGTTCGTCAACCTCAACGCCAACTGGTACGACCGCATCTATTTGTCATACTCACCAAGCTATCGCTACAAGTCTTCTCTGAAGAACCGCGACATGCTCTTCAACGACGAGCCTCTCCCAGGTTCTGTTGACCAGGCTAAGGGCCACGGCGGATGGATGGTAGACGGAAGCATCGGCAAGAGTATCCGCCTCAAGCATGGTAGTCTGAACTTCAACCTCATGGTAACCAACATCCTCAACAACCGCAAGATTGTTTCAGGTGGTTACGAGCAGAGCCGAAGCGACTATACCCTCAACAAGGAAAACGAGGCCAAGGATCGCGTCTACAAGTTCTCTAAGAACCCTAAGAAGTATTACGTATTCGGAACCAACGGAATGTTCCAGGTATCATACAGATTCTAAAAGAAGAGAAAGATATGAAAAAGTTAAAATATATCGCAATGGCATTTGCTGCCCTGCTCTTGGCTTCATGCATGGGCGACGGTTATGCTGATTCCGTGGGAGAAAAGGATTATACCGGCCCTGCCATCGGCAACAACAAACTGGAGGCTACCAATGTCATCACCATCTCCGAACTGAAGGAGAAATATGCCACACAGATAGAACGCGGCCTGTACAAGCAGGTGGACGAGGACATCAAGATATTGGGTATCGTTACTGGTAACGACCTCGGAGGCAACCTCTACAATCAGGTTTGCCTGCAGGACAAGACGGGCGGTATCTTGGTTTGCATCGGCAAGAGCGGACTCTATGGCGAACTGCCTGTAGGTCAGCAAGTGCTTATCGACTGCAAGGGCCTCTACATCGGTGGCTACGGCAAGCAGGCTGAGTTGGGCGGTGTCTATACCAACACCAACAAGGGCTCACAGTCTATCGGTAAGGTAGACCGCTACGTATGGGAGAAGCACTACAAGATTATCGGCGAGGCCGACGAGGCCAAGGCTGAGGCAATGGTCGAGGTATTCGACCAGACCAAGATCAAGGATGCCGACTATCTGAAGTCTTGCTCAGGCAAGTTGATGAGAATAGAGGGCGTAACCTTCGCCGATGCCGGTAAGAAGGTATTTGCCGCTGCGGCAGACAAAGACAACGCCAACTGCGTAAACCGCGGCTTCTCTGGCATCAGCACCAACAACATGGTGGTTCGCACTTCTGCCTACGCCAAGTTTGCTAATGCTCTCCTGCCAGAAGGTCCACAGAACGTTACTGGTATCTTCACACGTTATGCAGGAAGCAAGAACGACACATGGCAGATTCTTATCCGTACTGCAGACGACGTGAAGGTAGCCAAGGGAACAGAACAGTGTCCATACACCGTAGCGGAAGCCATCCAGTTGATTAACGACGGAAAGACTACCGAGACCAATGTTTATACCGAAGGTATCATCTGTTCTGAGCCAAGTGTAAGTGTACAGTATGGTAATGCTGATTTCTACATCTCTATAGACGGCAAGGGTATGAATGCTGACGGAACTGGCAATCCTGCCAAAACCATCAAGGTATTCCGCAACTACTATCTCAACAAGGATAAGTACACCGAGGCCAACAAGGACTTGATCAAGAAGGGACAGAAAGTTGTTATCTGCGGCAAGCTCTTGCTCTACAATGGTGTAACACCGGAAATCAACAGTGGAAACTATATCGTTTCCATCAAATAAAACTAACTCAAGTAGAAAACTATAAAAAGAATAATCAATATGAAAAAGTTCATTTATTCATGCTTGTTCTTGGCTATGGCAGCCATAACATTCAGCAGCTGCGAGGACGTTCCTGCTCCTTACAATATGCCTACAGAGGATGAAACTCCAGAAGTTCAGCCTGCAGGTACAGGTACTGCCGCAGACCCATTCAATGTGGCAGGTGTAGAAAAGTACATTGATGAAGGCGGAAGTGCTGAGACCGAGGTATACGTGAAGGGTAAGGTCGTATCTGTAGTACAGGGCAGTTGGGATGCAAATTTCGGTAGCTTGAAATATTACATTTCAGAAGACGGAACTGCTACTAACCAGTTCTATGTATACAATGGTTATGCAGGTCCTAACCGCACTAAGTTCTCGGGCGAAGATGCTTTGAAGCAAGGTGATGAGGTCGTTATCTGCGGTAAGGTAGACAGCTATAACGGCACTAAAGAGTTCCTTGTAGGCAACTACATTGTTTCTCTTAATGGCGTAGGTGGAACCGATACTCCTGGCACACCATCAGGCGAAGCTAAGGGTACAGGTACAGAAGCTGATCCTTTCAACAGCGTAGCTGCTAATAACTTGGCTGCTTCTTTAGAATCAGGTAAGGTTTCAGATAAGGAATACTACATCAAGGGTAAGATTCAAGAAATCAAGGATCAGTTCGCTGCCCAATTCGGTAACGCAACATTCTATATTGCTGATGATGAAAATAGTCAAAAATTCCTGATATTCCGCACTTACTACTTTGGTGGCGAGAAATGGAAAGAAGGCGACGGTCAGCTCAAGGTTGGTGACGAGGTTGTAGTTTGCGCCAAACTTATCAACTACATGGGTAACACTCCTGAGACAAATCAGGGCGGCAAACTCATCTCTGTAAATGGCAAGACCAGCATCGAAGGTGGCAGCGAGAAACCTGACACTCCATCTACTGGCGACACAACAACACCTAATGGTAACTTCGAGACTTGGGTAGACGGTAAACCAAACAACTGGAAGACTGTCTCTACAGCAGGTAACGCCTCTGTCGCTCAGAGCACAGACGCTCACAGTGGAAAGTATTCTGTAAAGGTAAGTGGTTCAACAACAGCCAACAAGCGTCTTGGCTACAAGGAAATGGAGCTCAAAGCTGGTACTTATAAGATTAAGTACTACGTAAAGGCAGCTACAGCAACAGGCGCATCAGTACAGTCTGGATTTGTACCTGTTACTGAAGGTAAGGTCGGCGATTACAAATACTCTGGATACATCAACAATATCTCAAATACAGAGTGGACACTTGTTGAGCAGGAATTGGTCATTCCATCAGATGGCACATACTGCATCGTTATCATGAACTCACAGAAGCCAGGTGGTGACGTTCTCATTGATGACCTCACCTTGACTCTCGGCGAGACTGTTATCATCAAGTAAACAATATTTGAAGACTACATATTTCCCCATTGCCTCTCTACACAGGCAATGGGGATTTTTGTATCATCAAAACGCTAAAGAACAGGAAAAGAGAGGGAAAGAGAGAAAAACATCTGGAAATATTTGGCAGTAAGGAGAAAAAATCGTAACTTTGCACCCTGTTAAGTCAAAAGGCTATAATGGGCATGCACCGCAAGGACATGAAATGATGGCAACATCCCCATAACGTCTAATTTTAATAACCCAAATAAAAGTAAAAAACAAAATGAAAAAAGGTATTCATCCAGAGAACTATCGTCCAGTAGTATTCAAGGATATGTCTAATGGCGACATGTTCCTCTCACAGTCAACTTGCAAGACCAACGACACTGTTGAGTTCGAAGGCGAGACTTACCCAGTAGTAAAGATTGAAATCTCAAGCACCTCTCACCCATTCTATACAGGTAAGAGCAAGCTCGTTGATACTGCAGGTCGCGTTGACCGCTTCATGAACCGTTACGGCAAGTTGAAGAAGTAATATACCTTTTTATATATAAGGATATATTATCAATACGAGATAGAAGGTGCGTTCTAACGTAGTTGCATATGCGTTAGTGCGCACCTTTTACTTTTCTTTATCACCCCACTCTTCTTATAAGATTCATCCTAACATCTTATTATCTATTTTATCATCTAACATTCACTATGTTATGAAACAAATCAAGATTTATTTATTCGCTCTCCTCGCTGTGCTCTCTATGGCAGCCTGCGGAAGCAGCGACGACGGAGACGGAAATGGTTCGAATGAAATCAACACCAACAAGAACGAGGTAACAACCGACAAGGCTGTCACCCGACTGGAGTTTCCTAAACTGAAAGGCGGAAACAGCATTATCCGTGTTTATCGTGACGGTAACAGCAAACAATACGACCCAGACAACGTAAACTATTCTGTAGAATGGGATTGCGACAAGAAATCGCAGCGCTGGTCTTGCTACATCATCACCAAAAACAACAGAGCCAAGAATACAAATCGCTATTATAGTGAAAGCAACCAATACCCCAATGATCGTGAGTTGGCTGCTTCAAACAGATGGGAGAAAGACTACATCTACAGATCAGGCTTTGACCACGGACACATCTGTCCTTCGAACGACCGCCTGTACAGTTTAAATGCCAACACGCAAACTTTCTATCTCACCAATATGCAGCCACAATATAGCGTCTTCAATGGAAGTCATCCAGACCATAAGTATGAAGGGCTTTGGATCAAGATGGAGAACTACCTGCACGGATTCAAACTCAATGACACAGACACCATGTACGTATGCAAGGGTGGTACCATTGACAAAGAAGAAAATATCTTGATGCGTATTCAAAACAAACTGATTGTCCCCAAGTATTTCTTTGTGGCAGTCCTCGTCAAGAAGATGGTCAACGGACAGGCTTACTACAAGTCTATCGGCATGTGGTTCCCTCACACCAATGTATATCATGGAGACGACAAGTTGTCTGATTACACCATGAGCATCAAGGACCTGGAAGCAAAGACCGGCATTGACTTCTTCTGCAATCTGCCCGACAATATCGAGCAAGATGTAGAAAGTAAAAAAATACTTAGCGACTGGGGAAGTATAGAAAAATAAGAAGTCAAAGGATAATAGCCATTTAGCTTGGTTTCCTATACACAAGTAATACTTCAGTAAGACAAAAAAAATCGCATGTTTCAAAAGTTCATTACAGAACTGTCGAAACATGCGATTTTTTATAAGGCAACTTTGTATTTATCGTAACATCCTTCGTTATCTCCGATTATTCAGTCGAGAAGAGTCTGCCTTGAGAGGCTTGATGGTCGCACCCATGCCAAACGAAGAAGAACTCTTTACTGTCTTCTCGCTTGCCTTAGAAGAACCGAAGGCCTTGGCCTGACTGGTTGGGTTGACACGCTTTAAGTCAATATAAATCACATCACCCTTCGAACTTCCCGTACCTATCATATAGCCCCAGAAAGTATCCACGTCATATCCCTTTTCTGCCCCTAAGTGGAAGCCTGCCTGTGAAGAGCCATGGTCCATGACAAACGTAGCCCCAGAGTTCTTATACTGGATATAAATATCGTAATTATCATCAATATACCATTTAAACTCCAAGGTCTGTTGATCCGCGACAGAACCATCATCGTTATACTTATAGTCAGTCTCCACGCCCTCTCCACTCAAAGCATCACGAGTGTTAGCATATTGGAAGAACTTCATATCGGCATAGAACTCATTAGTCTGTCGTGACTGCCCATCATCTGAAAGATAAGAATAGGTTACCGGTCCATACCATTCGCCTGTGAGCAACTGTGCCTCTTCCACAAGTCCATTATTCTGCGAACCTCCTTGCCAACCATTATTCCAATCATTGTTGTTCCATCCCCAGTCGTCATAATGATCGTACCAACCATAAGGATCATACCAATAATCATCACCATCGCAGCTGGTCATTGTAAGCGACATGGCAGCTATCACAGCCATTGTCAGCAAAGAATATACTTTTTTCATATCAATAGTAGTTTAATCAGAATTTATTTATTTTCCGGAAAGAATCGCTTTGGCAGCATGGTGCTGTCGTTCTGCTCCTGAGCACTCTCCTGCTGTTCTTCCTTATTATTACTGCGTGTCTTGGCGTAGCCGTAATTTCCCCAAGAATTATTCCAGCCGTCGGAATCATACCAGTAATAATTGTCCCAGTCGGGCGTATCTACCTTGTAGAACTCGAAGCTGATCCATCTGTTCGTACTGTTGAAATCTATATCGCCACAGAAGTAACCATTGTCGTCAAGGTGATAGTTGCGGATGACAGCCTTCTCCTGCGTGTCACGGAATGTGATATAAATGGTTGTGCCACTCACCTTCCAGTAAATGCGGTTGGCCACATAGTCCCAGGGCGCATTGCTGTAATAGTCTATCCAGTAGCCGTCGCCAGAATCGTAACCCGAATTGAAAGTTACCTCAGACTTGTTTGACTGATAATAACGTCCTTGATAATCCAGCTGCGTCTGCATAATTCCCTCCCATGTACCATTGAGGGCATAGGCAATTTCGGCATCCTCATCACATGAAGTGAGCGAGAGCATCATGACTGCCATGAATATCATTGAGAAGTAATAAGTAATCTTTTTCATATCGCTTTTGTTTATAAGTTAATATTTTCGTTAAATTCTGGTGCAAAGATACCTTATTCTTTTCTTAGGGCAAAGGGAATAGTAGATTATTTTAAGGAAAAATCCCTATTAAAAAGCGGATTTTCCCTAAAATGTTTGGAAATATCAAGTTTAATGCCTAACTTTGTACCAAACTTTATAAAAAAAGCATGAAACGCTTACATTGTTTAATTATACTATCATTTATAACAATCTTTTCATCAGCAGAACCCTTTTGCGATGTCAGAAAGTTTTCAATCCTCGATGGACTTGCAGCCAACTCCATTTCCGATTTGGCACAAGGCTACGACAATATGATGTGGTTTGGCACCTTGAATGGTCTGTCCTATTACGACGGCTATCATTTCAAGACATTCCGTGACGAGCCCGACGACATCGACATCATGAGTACCAACCGCATACTCGCCATTTTCCCAAGCCCAGACAACAATGTGTGGGTAGTCACCTTCGACCGCAAGCTATACATCTTCGATACAGAGCAATGCCAGTTTATCAAGGTTGGCACGATGCTCTGCAAGCGTTTCGGCATCCATTTGGAGTCGAGCCAGATATATCCACTCGCCAATGGACACACCTGGATTACGACTCACAAACAGAACTTCTTGATTCGTGTAGGTCAAGGAAAGGACATAGAGAGCATGAAACCCGAGCTCATCAAGGTGGGCGAAAAAGGACTGCGAAGCGGCAACGTATGGTTTATCAAGCAAGACAAGCAAGGCCGTGAGTGGATTCTCACCGACAAGGGAACATTCATCTACGGCAAGAACTTCCATACCTCTACGCCCTTCAAGTGGTTCAGAGAAGTGGGCAACACCATCTTCCTCGCCACGACTGATGGCAAAGTGGCTGTCTACGACAAGCAGAACCATCTCTCCTGGATTCCCATGCCAGCAGGCGTCACTTGCATCAACGAGCTGAAGAATACTGGTTATCAGTTGATTATCGCTACCAATATAGGACTCGTAGTGTACAATCCACGCACATTCAAGACCGATGTCATCAGTGTGCAGAACCCCAACCAGCCCGTAGCAGAAGTGAAGAAAGCCTACGTAGACGGGCACAACATGGTATGGGCATTTACCGAAGGACAGGGCGTGACGGTGATCAATCCTCAGACGATGACCGCCCGATGGCTCTATGCCGACACTCCAACGCCAGCCGACCGTACCACAAGTAACAGCTTCTTTATCATGGAAGACGAGCACGGCACGCTGTGGACTATTCCCAACTATGGCACCTTCAGCTACTACGACCGCAAGACGGGAAAGCTCGTTCCCTATATGCTGAAAAGCAACTCGTCAGGCAACTTCTATATACCTTATATCTCGAAATATGTCGTTTCAGATCAAGGCATACTCTGGCTAATAGGCATACACGACCTGACGCAGGTGAACTTCAAGTTCCACAACTACAGCATGACCAAGCTCGAAGAAGGAGAGTCGGAAGTAAGAGCCATGGCTTACACTAACAACGGATTCCACTGGGATGGTTTCAATTCGGGACACCTCAAGATCAGCGACAGCCACTTCAAAAAGATTGGTTATCTGCAGTCCAACGGACAGATCAGCCAGAAGCAGACACCCTTCTCACGCACAGGTATTTATGCCATCTATCAAGACATGAAGGACAGAATATGGATAGGCACAGACGGCGACGGACTGTATCTGTATGACCGAAACACCATGCACCATTTCTGCTACAATGCATCCGACAGAAATTCCCTCCCGGACAACAGCATCCATGATGTGGTGAGCGACCGACAGGGCAACATCTGGGTAGCCACATACGGAGGAGGCTTGGCACTTATGCGTGAAGACCCACAGGGGAACATCACATTCCTTACTTCTCGTAACGGACTGAGATGGCCAAAGGAACATTACAGTAAAGTACGTAGAATCACCTGTACCGCCAGTGGCGAAATGCTCATCGGAACCCCAGGCGGCCTCGTCACCTTCAAGGAAGAAAAGCACCCTTCCAAAAACATACAATTCCACACCACTTCCTACAGGGAGAACGACACAACATCGCTCACCGCATCAGACATCAACTACATCCTGATGCGTTCCAACGGCGACACCTATGTATCGAGCATCGGAGGAACCCTCGACATGATAACAAGCGAAAACCTGCTGCAGGACAATCTGAAGGTGAGATACTGCAATTTCATCAATACCAGCGAGGGAAATGTGCAGAGCATGATAGAGGACAACAGTGGCAACATCTGGCTCATCAGGGAGTCGAGTGTCGATAAATACAACCCCAAGACAAAGAAGCTGACCGTCTTCGGTCCCAACGACTTCGACCTCAACATGACCTTCTCGGAGGCACGACCCATTCACGACCCTGTAACCGACAACATCACAGTAGGCACTGCTACGGGCAGCCTGACGTTCAACCCCGCGAGACTGAAGCAGACCGACTATCAGCCCCGCATAATCTTCACTGAGCTGCACTACAACGGAAGCAACGAGTACATACCTATCCTGCACCAGAAGAAGATAGTCATCCCAGCCAACAAACGCAACCTGTCCATCAGCTTTGCCGCACTCGACTATACACGCAAGTACCAGCAGTACTATAAATACCGCATCGACGGAAATACCCCCGAAGGCGTATGGATCGACCTTCGAGGACAGAACCGCATCGGCTTCAACCGAATCTCGCATGGCAACTATGTGCTCAAGGTCATCGCCACCAATACGCATGGCAAATGGAGCAAACACGTGGCTTCGCTGGAACTCGACGTGCAACCGACGTTCTGGGAAAGCATCTGGGGCAAGCTGCTCATCATCCTCATCATTGCCGGTGTTACGGCTTTGTGTTTCATCACATACAACAAGCAGCAGAAGGAACGCATCAACCACGAGATGAAGAACAGGTTCTTCAGCAAGGCTTCACACAAGCTTCGCACTCCACTCACGCTCATCGGAGGTCCGATAGACGAGGTGTTAGAGAAGGAGGACAACCTCTCTACCGAGAGCCGCAGCCTGCTGCAGATGATTCAGCGCAATGCCAAAGAGATGCTCAATATGCTCAACAAGATGCTGAAGTTTGACAACGGAAGCGACTTCTATCTTGACGAAGGAAGCGATCAGGCCTTCGTGTCAAGCGAGAACAACGGCAGCATCAGCGACGAGACAGCCAAAGGCTATCTTAAGGAAGCAGAAGAGACAGAAGAGGACGACAAAACAGAACAGGCGGAAAAGGACATCACCATCCTCGTCGTAGAAGACAACCCCGACCTGCGCCAGTTCCTCTTCACCATCCTCAAGACAGACTATAATGTACTGCTTGCCGAAAACGGCAAGGAAGGCTTGGTAATGGCAAGAAACAAGATGCCCGACTTCATCCTTACCGACGTCACCATGCCAGTGATGGACGGTTTCACGATGGTACACTACATCAAGCAGGACACCAACACCGCCCATATTCCTATCATCGTACTGTCGGCTAAAGCCAGTGTGGAAGACCACCTGCGAGGCTTCGAGGAAGGTGTGGACGGTTATCTCACCAAGCCGTTCTCGGCCACCTACCTCAAGGGACGCATCGAGGCTGTCATCAATCAGCGTCATGCCCTGCAGCAAGACATGCTGAAACAGATACAACGAGCAGAGGGTGCCGAATTCCATATCACGCACGAATATCCACAGACAGCATCCGGACAGGGCGACAACAGAAGCCCGGCTACTAATAAGCGCATGACGGAAGAGGACGCTCTGACCGAGAAGATCGTACAGTTCATCAATGAGAACATGAGCAATCCCGACCTCAAAATCGATGACATCGCCGTAGCCATGGGTATGAGCCGCAGCGTGCTCTACGGCAAGATCAAGAATGCTGTGGGCATGAAGCCTATCGACTTCGTACGCCACATCCGCATCATGCGTGCCACCGAGTTGCTCTGCAATACCGACGAAACACTTAGCAGCATCGCCTACTCTTTGGGCTTCAGCGATCCTAAGTATTTCTCAAAGGTATTCAAAAAGGAAATGGGTATCATTCCAAGCGAATATAGAGAAAATTCAAAGTAATAACACTTTTTTATACCTGGTGCACGAAAAAAACGAGAATTTACACCTTGATTCTGTACGAAAGCAGTACCTTTGCACCAGTTCTTAGAAAAGTTAAATGATAGTTTAATTCTTGAATACTCCTTTCCTTCAACAACGAAAGGAATATTCAAAGTGATCCGGGGATTGTGAAATTCCCGGATTTTTTTATAAAAAAATATCAGTAACTATAGACACATATGAAAGAAAAATCGTATCTTTGCACTCGTTAAAGATACGATAACTGAGATTAAAACTATAAAAAGATACATAAAAAAATGAGAACCGTTTACGAATTCTCTGTCAAGGACAGAAAGGGAAAGGACGTTTCCCTCAAGGAGTATGCCAACGAGGTGCTGCTCATCGTCAACACAGCCACGAAGTGTGGCTTCACCCCACAGTATGAAGAACTGGAAAATCTCTATGAGAAATATCACTCACAAGGTTTTGAAATCCTCGATTTCCCTTGCAACCAGTTTGGTCAGCAGGCACCCGGTACCGACGAGAGTATTCATCAATTCTGCAAGCTTACTTACGGCACAGAGTTTTCACGCTTCAAGAAGATAAAGGTAAACGGTGATGACGCCGCTCCTCTTTACAAGTTCCTCAAGGAGGTGAAAGGTTTCGCTGGTTGGGACGAGTCACACCCTCTCTACCCTGTCCTCGACAAGATGCTGAGCGAAGCCGACCCCAACTACAAGGAGAGTGCCGACATCAAGTGGAACTTCACCAAGTTCCTCATCAACAAGAAAGGTCAGGTTGTTGCCCGCTTTGAGCCTACCACCAGTTTCGAAGTCATCTCTGCAGCCATCGAAGAATGGCTGAAAGCATAAAACATAAAAATCCCCTGCAGGTTCAAACTTGCAGGGGATTTTTTATTTTCAAGAATTATAGTACTTGTTTACTCAAGAAATTACACTTTAGGAACATCCTTGAGGAACTGCTCTATCTCTTCGTCACTGACAGAATAGTTCTGCAGATCGCCATTGATGTAGCTGTCGTAAGAAGGCATATCGATGAGACCATGACCAGACAGACAGAAGAGGATGACCTTCTCCTCGCCCTTCTCCTTCGCCTTGAGCGCCTCACGGATAGTGGCAGCGATGGCATGACAGCTCTCTGGAGCAGGAATGATTCCCTCGGTACGGGCAAAGAGCATACCAGCCTGGAACGACTCCAACTGTGGAATGTCCACACCGTGCAGATAACCGTCCTTGAGCAACTGCGAGATGATCATACCGGCACCATGATAACGCAGACCACCAGCATGAATGTTGGCAGGCTTGAAGTCATGACCCAGGGTGAACATCGGCAGCAGCGGAGTGTAGCCAGCCTCATCGCCGAAGTCATATTCGAACTTACCCCTTGTCAGCTTAGGACAGCTCTCTGGCTCGGCTGCGATAAACTCAGTGTTCTTCTCTCCGCTCAGATTATGACGCATGAATGGGAAAGCCAGTCCGCCGAAATTGCTTCCGCCACCGAAACAGGCAATCACCTGATCGGGATATTCGCCAGCCATCTGCATCTGCTTTTCTGCCTCCAATCCGATGATCGTCTGATGCAGAGCCACATGGTTGAGCACCGAACCCAGTGTGTACTTACAGCCCGGAGTGGTAGTAGCCAGTTCGACAGCCTCGCTGATAGCAGTACCGAGTGAACCAGGATGATGAGGGTCGCGAGTGATGATGTTCTTTCCGGCACGTGTACTCATTGATGGAGAACCCTCCACCGTAGCGCCAAAGGTACGCATGATGCTGGAGCGATAAGGTTTCTGACGCATGGTGATCTTCACCTGATACACAGCCGCCTCCAGTCCGTAGAGTTTGGCTGCATACGACAAGGCTGCGCCCCACTGTCCTGCACCCGTCTCAGTGGTGACGTTGGTGTCGCCCTCCTGCTTGCAGTAGTAGCACTGTGGCAAGGCCGAATTAATCTTATGAGAGCCTAAAGGATTGACACTCTCGTTCTTGAAATAGATGTGGGCAGTAGTACCCAGTGCCTCCTCCAGACCGTAGGCACGCACCAGCGGAGTGGAACGATAGAAGGTGTACTTCTCCTGCACGTCCTCAGGGATGTCGATCCAGGCATGTTCTGTATCGAGCTCCTGCTTGGCACACTCCAGGTTGAACACGTGCGACAAGTCCTCAGCCGTCATGGGCTTGTGGGTCTGCGGATTAAGTGGTGGCAATGGCTTGTTGGGCATTTCTGCCTGAATGTTGTACCACTGTGTAGGAATGTCTTTTTCCTGTAGGATGAACTTTTTCTGTCTCATAATTTTTAAGTTGATATTGATTGTGATTGTTATTGTTATTCTTAGTCTTAGTCTTACACTTTATCTTATTCTTGTATTCTCGATTTTACTTTTGTATTTCCTGGAGAATGGCGACAGCCTGTTCCACACTCGTGATGCGGGCGATACGAAGGAATCGCTTATTGTTCTTCTCTTTCAACGCACATTGCTGCACGTGACTCGTGGCATAGTTGAGAACCTTCGAGAACATCGTGCTGCGATAGAACGGACTCTGCACGTTGCTTACAAACTGCATTTGCATAGTACCCTGTTTGAGCATGATCTTCTCGCAGCCCAAGCGTTTGCCGAGGCGTCGCAAGCTCACCACGTGCATCAGTTCCTCACCCTCACGGGGCACAGGTCCAAAGCGGTCGATGATTCGCTTTCGGTAAGCAGCCAGGTCGTCGTCATTCTCTATGCGGTCCAGTTCCCTGTAGAGCAGCATTCGCTCGCTGCTTCCCGGCACATAGGTGTCGGGGAAATACATCTCTAAGTCGCTCTCGATAGAACAGTCGTCCACGAAGTCGTCACCCGTGAGCTGCTGTCCCTCGTCCATCTCCTCCTGATACAGGTCGCCAAACTCCTCATTCTTCAGTTCGGTGACAGCCTGCGACAGGATCTTCTGATAGGTTTCATACCCCAGGTCTTCCATGAATCCGCTCTGCTCCGAGCCAAGCAGGTTTCCGGCACCGCGAATGTCGAGGTCCTGCATGGCGAGGTTGAACCCGCTTCCCAGATCGCAGAAGGTCTCCAACGCCTCCAGTCGGCGGCGAGCATCGAGTGTCAGTGTACTCTTCGGCGGAGCCACGAGATAACAGAAAGCCTTCTTGTTGCTACGCCCCACCCTGCCTCTCATTTGGTGCAGGTCGCTAAGACCGAAGTGATGGGCATTGATGATGATGATGGTATTGGCGTTCGATATGTCGATACCGTTCTCCACAATGGTTGTCGAGAGCAGCACATCGTAGTCGTAGTTCATGAATCCCATAATGACCTTCTCCAGTTCCTCGGGCTTCATCTGTCCGTGTCCTATCGCCACACGGCAGTCGGGCACGTACTTTTCTATCATAAGTTTCAACTCCATGAGCTTCGATATACGGTCGACGACGACATACGCCTGTCCGTTACGGCTCATCTCGAAGTTGATGGCATCAGCTATGGTATCACCGCTGAAGGTCACCACCTCCGTTTGTATCGGGTATCGGTTGGGCGGCGGCGTGCGCATGATGCTCATATCGCGTGCACCCATCAGCGAGAACTGCAGAGTGCGGGGAATAGGCGTGGCACTCATCGTCAGCGTGTCGACATTCACCTTCAGCTGGCGCAACTTCTCCTTGGTGCTGACGCCGAACTTCTGTTCCTCGTCGATGATGAGCAGACCGAGGTCATGCCATTTCACAGTCTTGGAAATCAGCTTGTGCGTCCCCACTACGATGTCTGTCCTGCCCTCCTTGAGGTCTTCCAGCAACTGTCTGGTCTCCTTGGCGGAGCGTGCCCTACTCAGGTAGTCCACCTTTACCGGCATTCCCTCCAGTCGGTTTCTGAAAGTCTGGTAGTGCTGAAAAGCCAGCACCGTGGTAGGCACCAGCACAGCCACCTGCTTGCTGTCGCATGCCGCCTTGAAGGCTGCGCGTATCGCCACCTCCGTCTTTCCGAAGCCCACATCGCCGCACACCAGTCGGTCCATGGGTCGTGCGCTCTCCATGTCGGCCTTTACGTCCATGGTGGCTTTGTTCTGGTCGGGCGTGTCCTCGTATAGGAACGAGGCCTCCAACTCATGTTGCAGATAGGAGTCGGCGCTGAAGGCGAATCCCTTCTCCTTACGGCGGCGGGCATAGAGTTTGATCAGGTCGCGCGCGATGTCCTTGATGCGCTTTTTCGCCTTCTCCTTCAGTCGGTCCCAGGCACCCGTGCCGAGGGTCGACAGTCGGGGCGGCTCGCCCGTATCGCCGCTGCGGTATTTGCTGATCTTATAGAGCGAGTGGATGGATACATCCACCTTGTCGTTGTTCGTGTAGACGATGCGTATCATCTCTTGATAGCTGTTGCCCACCGGCACACGCACCAGTCCGCCAAACTTTCCGATGCCGAAATCCACGTGCACGATATAGTCGCCCGGCTCCATCTCCTGCAACTCCTTCATCGTGAGCGCCATCTTGCCGGCACGTGCTGAGTCCGATCGCAGACTGTACTTATGGAATCGGTCGAAGATCTGATGGTCGGTAAAGAAACAGCATTTCTTGTCGTTGTCGATGAAGCCCTCGTGCAGGGTCTTGTCCACGGGCACAAACCTCACCTGATAGCGCTTCAGTTCCTCACTCTCAAAAATATCCTTGAGTCGCTGTTGCTGCTTGCTGCTGTCGGCCAATATATATAAGGTGTACTGCTGCAGAAGATAGTCCTCCATCATCTGGCCTATCAGGTCGAAATTCTTATGGAACAGAGGCTGAGGCACGATATGGAACGGCACCACGTCGGCAGCCTCCTCTGTCTTGCGCTCCGCCACACCCTGTTCAGCGATGCCAAACTCTATGCGCTGGCGCTCCGCCACACCCTGCTGAAACTGCAGGGCCGATGACAGGTTCAGCTCTTTCTTCATGGCGCGTCTTATCCGTTCCGCCTCCACCTCGGTGGCTCCCTCCATCTGTTCCACCATGCTCTGCGAGGAGAAGCCCTCCTTGTATATCTGGTCTATACGGTCATAGACAAACGTAAAGTCCTTCATCGCCACCACGGCCCGCTTGTCGAGGAAATGCAGAAAGGGCAGTTTCTCACCCTCAGCAAGCGAGAGTTCGGGCACAATCTCCACACTCTCACGCCGGTCGCGCGACAACTGGTCCTCAATACTGAAAGTACGTATGGTGTCTATCTCGTCACCGAAGAAGTCGATGCGGAAAGGAAACTCGCAACTGTAGGAATAAATATCGAGTATGCTGCCTCGAATGGCAAACTGACCAGGCTCATAGACATAATCTGTCTCCATGAAGTCGAAGTCGCGCAGTTGATGCGAGATGTCCATCAGCGACACCTGGTCTCCCACTGCGAGCTTAATGATACGCTCGTCGAGATTCTTCTTCGACACCACCATTTCTGCCAGAGCATCGGGGTAAGTAACGACATAGAGTGGCTGCGAGGATGCCAGTCGTGCCAGCACCTCGGTACGCAATATCTCGTTGGCAGCATCCTTCTGTCCGTATTTCACAGCACGCCTGTAAGTAGAAGGAAAGAAGAAAGCCTGATCCTGCCCCAGTATCTGCACCAGGTCGTGATAGAAATAGCCCGCCTCGTCGGCATCATTGAGCACGAAGAGCACCGGGCGAGCCAACCGCTCTTTGACAGCGGCAAAAAACAAAGGCGCAGAAGAGCACACCAATCCACTGAGGAAAACGGTCTTCTGCGTTTTTCTATCCAATAATTTCAGGAGCGCCTTCGCCTGAGGCGACCGCTCAAAAATATGTACTATTTCCTGTATTTCCACTTCTCTTCAGTCTTCGCCCCTACACCTTTTTGGGATATTTCTTAAACCATCCATCCCAGCGCAGGCGCATCACACCAAAGAAAGCCTCACCAAAGATTCCACCGCTCATCTTGCTCGTACCCTCACGTCGGTTGACGAAGATTACGGGCACTTCCTTGATCTTGAAGCCAATCTTATGGGCAGTGTATTTCATCTCTATCTGGAAGGCATAACCCTTGAAACGGATCTCGTCAAGATTTATGGTTTCCAGCACTTTGCGGCGATAACATACGAAACCTGCCGTAGTATCATTCACCTTGAATCCCGTGACCATTCTCACATACTTCGAGGCGAAATAGCTCATCAGCACACGACCTATGGGCCAGTTCACCACGTTGACACCCGAGATATAGCGCGAGCCCACAGCCACGTCGAATCCCTCGTCGTGAGTCGCGGCGTAGAGTCGTGGCAGGTCGTTGGGATCATGACTGAAGTCTGCGTCCATCTCGAAGATAAACTCATACCCCTTCTCAAGCGCCCATTTGAAGCCAGTGATATAGGCTGTACCCAGTCCCAACTTGCCCTTTCGCTCAAGGATATGGAGACGGGAGACAAACTCGCCAGCCATCAGTTTCTTCACGATGGCAGCAGTACCGTCGGGGCTTCCGTCATCAATAACAAGGATATCAAAGTCTTTCTCCAGACCGAACACGGCACGGATAATCTTCTCGATATTCTCCTTTTCATTATAAGTAGGAATAATTACAACACTATCACTCATAAGCTATTATTGGTTTAAATGAATCGACATGATAATAATTAATATATCTTATGCAAAGATAATGCATTTTTCTGAGTTTGCGAAAAGAAAAAGAGAATATTTTCATTTTCTGAACGATGATTATATTTAATTCACGTTGTTGCGAAATAAAGTAACTACTCAGCACCCCCTATAGCCATAAGTAGTTACTTTAAAATCGTTAAACCACATTGAAATCTCTGTTCAAAGGCTTTGAACGGACATTCAAAGGCTCTGAACGGACATTCAAAGGCTTTGAACGCACATTCAAAGGCTTTGAACGGAACTTTTATAGGCTCTGAACAGAACTTTTATAGGCTCTGAACAAAACTTTTATAGGCTTAAGAAAAAATTTATTTAGTATAGGAAAAAAATCGACCTGTACGGATGGAATTACGTAGCACGCCCTGAAAGGGCAGAAGCTCTTAGCCCAGGGCAACGCCCTGGGTATAATGGCAATCGGCAAGGCGCCCTGTAAGGGCAAAAGCTTTAAAAATTGCCTGGAGTTTTAAAGCTTTTGCCCTTACAGGGCGACAAGTTTGCGCACAAAACAACCCAGGGCGTTGCCCTGGGCTAAGAGCTTCTGCCCTTTCAGGGCGTGCTGGTTCTGTGAGCTTAGATTATTTTGTTAAGGGCGTGCTGCTTCTGTGAGCTTCGATCATTCTGTTCAGGGCGTGCTGCTTCTGTGAACTTCTGACCTTTACCTTCGGTCGGTGACCATTGGTTCAGGGCATGTGGGGCAAATATGCGATATTTCAATAACCAAAAAGTCCTGCTTCATCATTGTGAAGCAGGACTTTTGGGTTATTACATCTTTATAGCAACACACCCGAACGGATGCGGGACAATGTCTCGGGAGTCATTTGCAGATAGCTGGCAATGTAAGTCAATGGAGCACGCAACACCACCTGAGGACTCAGTTCGCACAGACGCTTGTATTTGTTGGGCGCAGTCTCGAAACGCATCAAGTCGGCATGAACCTGCGACTGGATGAGACTCTCCTCCAGAATCTTACGATACAACATCTGAATGTTGACATTGCGGATGGCGGCAGCCTCCAGTTTCGACTTAGGCAAGATATAAACCAGGGTAGCCTCAAGAGCCTCCACCTGAAGACGAGAAGGCTCCTCCTTGAAAAGACTCTCGATACACATAAAGATGGTATGGTCGACGCCCAGATGCTCGGTCACCTCCTTGCCATTCTTATTATAGAACTGGCGCACAAGCCCCTTCTCGATATAAGAGATACCACGACACACCTCACCTTCCGCAAGGATCATCTCGCCCTTGCCGTATTTCACAGGCTCCAGGATGCCCTCCAGGATGTCGAGCTCGTCGTGAGTCATCGTACTGTACTTACGCGCCAACTCCCTGGCAATATCACGCTTGGGAGTAATCGTCCTTAAATCATTCATTATTCTGCCTCCTTGATTTATGTTGCTTGATAGCTTTTATCTTACTTGAAATGATTAGTCGAGTTTCAATACGGCAAGGAATGCCTTCTGTGGCACCTCCACATTACCGATCTGCTTCATACGCTTCTTACCCTTCTTCTGCTTCTCCAACAGCTTGCGCTTACGGCTTACGTCACCACCATAACACTTGGCTGTAACGTCCTTACGCACCTGCTTGATGGTTTCGCGTGCCACAATCTTGGCACCGATGGCAGCCTGAATAGCGATGTCAAACTGCTGACGGGGTATCAGGTCTTTCAACTTCTCACACATTCTGCGACCAAAGGCAACTGCATTCTCACGGTGGGTCAGGGTACTCAGGGCATCCACAGGCTCACCATTGAGCAGAATGTCGAGCTTCACCAGGTCGGAAGGACGGAAGCTGTCTATGTGATAATCGAAGGAAGCATATCCCTTGGAGATGCTCTTCAGCTTATCATAGAAGTCTATAACGATTTCGCCAAGAGGCAGCATGAAGTGCAGCTCCACACGGTTACCACTCACATACTCCTGCTTGATGAGCTCGCCTCGCTTGTCGAGACAAAGTTTCATGATAGGACCAATATAGTCGCACGATGTGATGATGGTGGCGCGGATATAGGGTTCCTCGATATGGTCGATCATCGTTGGGTCGGGCAGTCCCGAAGGATTGTGCACCTCTTTCTCGCCGCCCTGCTTGTCGTATACCATATAGGATACGTTGGGCACGGTGGTGATGACGTCCATGTTGAACTCGCGGTCGAGTCGTTCCTGTATGATCTCCATGTGGAGCAGACCCAAGAAGCCACAACGGAAACCGAAGCCTAAAGCCACAGAGCTCTCCGGCATAAAGGTGAGACTGGCATCATTGAGCTGCAGCTTCTCCAACGAGGCACGCAGGTTCTCGTAGTCGCTGGGGTCTATGGGATAGACACCGGCAAAGACCATAGGCTTCACCTCCTGGAAGCCGGCAATGGCTTTCTCGCAGGGACGTGCAACATGGGTAATGGTATCACCCACCTTTACCTCAGTGGCGTTCTTGATACCCGAGATGATATATCCCACCTCGCCTGTTCCCAGCTCGTTGCGGGCTATCATGTCCATCTTCAGCACGCCGATCTCGTCAGCATCATATTCCATTCCGGTGTTGAAGAACTTCACCTTGTCGCCCTTGCGGATGGTTCCGTTCTCTATCTTGAAGTAGGCGATGATACCACGGAAGGAGTTGAACACAGAGTCGAAGATCAGTGCCTGCAAAGGTGCCTTGTTGTCACCCTCGGGATGAGGCACACGGTTCACCACAGCCTCGAGCACATCCTCTACGCCCTCACCTGTCTTTCCTGAGGCACGCAGAATCTCCTCGCGCTTGCATCCGATGAGATCTACGATCTCGTCCTCCACCTCCTCGGGCATGGCCGAAGGCATATCTATCTTGTTGATGACAGGAATGATTTCCAAGTCGTGCTCTATAGCCATATAAAGGTTGGAGATGGTCTGCGCCTGCACACCCTGTGTGGCGTCAACTACCAGGAGCGCTCCCTCGCAGGCAGCGATGGAACGTGAAACCTCGTAAGAGAAATCCACGTGTCCCGGAGTATCAATGAGGTTGAGGATATAGGTTTGTCCGTCATTTGCCTTGTACTCCATCTGGATGGCATGGCTCTTGATGGTGATACCTCTCTCTCGCTCCAAATCCATGTCGTCGAGCATCTGACCCTCAGTGATCTTGATGGTCTGTGTCTTCTCCAACAATCGGTCTGCCAGGGTACTTTTACCATGGTCTATATGTGCAATAATACAGAAATTTCGTATTTTGTTGATATTCTCCATAAAATATTTATACTTTAGGATGCAAAATTACCTTATTTTTAGGAGAAAACCAATTTTTTCGCGCTTTTTTTTTCGCATTTACTCAACTTTAGCAAGTTCAGAAGTTAGAGAAGTTAGAGCTTCTGACAGAAAAATCAGGGTCAAATGTTGCAGAATTACGAATTTTGCAGTAACTTTGTGACAAAATTCAAAAACGAAGAAAAAAGATGAAAAAGATTTTATTCGGTATCATGACTCTTGCCCTCATGGCATCATGCACTGAGAGCATGGAAGACAGGGCTATACGCGAAGCCCGCGAATACACAGAGAAGGTATGTCCCACCCCTTACATCAACGACAGCCGTACCGACAGCGCTGTGTTTGACAAGGACTCACGCACTTATATTTATTATCTCAGCTTGCGCAACAAGGCTGACAATGCCGAGGCGATAGCCCTGAACCGTAACAAACTGCACAATCTGCAGAAACAAGCACTCGACAACAACCCGGCGCTCAAGAGCTATAAGGAAGCCCACTTCTCCTTCCGTTTCATCTACCGTTCGGCTTCCAATCCCCAGAAAATTTTGTTGGACGATACGTTCAAGTACTAAAGCTTGAACATATCGCCAAGCGGAATTAATATCCCATTTGCTGAAGGGCAGTAGCCAACTGGTCAGGACAACTGGTTGGCTTGTTGCCGCAGGTGATGCCTTTCAGTCGGGCTATCACGTCCTTGGCCTTCATGTTTCTTATCAGAGCGCATACGCCCTTGGTGTTGCCGTCACAACCGCCGATAAACTCAGCATCCCTTACTGTTCCGTCCTCATCCACACTAATGCAGATGTACTTTGAACAGGTGCCGTGTGTCTGATAGGTCACCTTCTTCAATGTCTTGTTCTGATTGTCTTGTAATTCCATATTTGTTTTTGTATAAAAAGGGGGAAGCCTTCACTGAATGAACAACTTCCCCCGGTATTTTCTATAGATAAAGTCTTATTCTGCCTCCTCAGAAACCTCTGGCTTCATGTTGGTATAGACGGTCTGAACATCGTCAAACTCCTCCAGCTTCTCCACCATCTTGTCGATAGTCTCACGCTCCTCAGGAGTAACGTCCTTCAGGTCGTTAGGGATATAGGTGAACTCAGCACCGGTCACCTCGAAGCCCTCAGCCTCCAAGTGCTTCTGGATGTCGCCGAAGCTTGTAGGAGCACCGTAGATAGTGATCTCGTTGTTCTCCTCATCCTCGTCGAACTCATCCTCTACACCATAGTCGATCAGGTCGAGAATCATCTCGTCCATATCCATGCCTTCCTTCTTCTTGAAGGTGAACACAGCCTTGTGGTCGAAGAGGAAAGAAAGTGAACCTGTGGTACCCATGTTGCCATTGAACTTATTGAACACTGAGCGCACGTCACCTACGGTACGTGTGGTGTTGTCTGTCAATGTGTCAACGAAGATGGCAACACCGTGAGGACCATATCCCTCGTAAGTCACCTCCTTGTAATCGCTTGTATCCTTGCCACAAGCGTTCTTGATGGCACGTTCGATGTTATCCTTAGGCATGTTCTCACGCTTACAGTTGGCGATGATAGCACGCAAGGTAGGGTTGTTCTCTGGCTCTGGACCGCCAGCCTTTACTGCAATTGCAATCTGCTTACCTAACTTAGTAAATGTCTTGGCCATGTGGCCCCATCTTTTCAGCTTTGTAGCCTTACGATATTCAAATGCTCTTCCCATTGGAATAAAATTTAATATGTTTTATTGTTATACTTATTATATGATGTGAAGGAGTTAACTCCAAAATTATCTCAATTCAGCATTCAACTTGCCTGTGAGGTTGGCAATGAGTTTCTTCATGATGGCATCGATCTGCTTGTCGTTAAGAGTCTTCTCCTCGTCCTGCAGGATGAAGTTCACTGCGTAGCTCTTCTTGCCCTCCGGCAGGTTCTTGCCCTCATACACGTCGAAGAGAACCACACTCTTGAGGAGCTTCTTCTCTGTCTGACGGGCGATCATCTCTATCTGCTCAAACTCCACACTCTTGTCGACCAGGAGTGCCAGATCGCGGCTTACAGAAGGATACTTGCTGATATCGGTATAGGTGAGGCTCACCTTCTTGATGGCCTTCATCAGGTTGTCCCAGTGCACATCGGCATAGAACACGTCCTGCTCGATATCGAAAGCCTTCTTCAGCTTCAGGCTCAGGATACCCATCTCTACCAATACCTTTCCGGCACGGGTCTCATACTGCACACCCTTTGAGAAGATATTGTTGTCGCTGTGCTTCAGCACCACATTGTTCTGTGGCATACCCACACGGCGCAAGATGTTCTCCACCACAGCCTTCAGCTCGTAGATGCTGCTCTGCTCGTCGGCATGAGCCCAGTTGCCTTCTACGCGCTTACCGGTGATGAAGAGCGAGATGTGACCTTCCTGGCTGTAGCCCTTGATAGGATTCTCGGCATCCCATTTCTCCTTATTATATAAATAGGTGTTGCCCACCTCGAAGAACTTCAGGTTTTGGCTCTTGTGGTTGATGTTGCGCGACACACTCTCCAGTCCACCGAAGAGCATGGTCTGGCGCATCACTCCCAGGTCGGCACTCAGAGGGTTCATCACCTTCACGGTGTGCTCGTCGGGATATGCGTTGAGCTCGAAGTCGGTATAATAGCTTGCCTTGGTGAGCGAGTTGTTCAGTATCTCCATGAAGCCCTCGCCTACCAGCTGCTCTGCCACGATGTTCTGGGTGTGGTAGTGCTTGTCTTCCTCGCCCTGTACGGTGAGCGAGCTCTTCAGCTGGGTAGGAATCTCCACGTTGTTGTATCCGTAGATACGCAGGATGTCCTCCACCACGTCGCAAGGACGCTGCACGTCAACACGGAAGGCTGGGACAAGGAGGTCGAGGCCCTCGGCATCTTCCTTCACAATCTTCATCTCCAATGAGGTGGCGATATTCTTGATGGTCTCTGCACCGATCTCCTTACCGATGAGACGGTGTGCATACTCATAGTTCAGGCGCACAGGGAAATCCTGGATAGGCTCTGGATATACGTCCTTGATCTGCATACTGATCTTTCCGCCTGCCAACTGCTTGCAGAGGATGGCAGCCTGCTTGAGGGCATAAATCTGTCCGTTGGGGTCTACACCGCGCTCAAAACGATAGCTGGCGTCGGTGCTCAGTCCGTGACGGCGGGCACTCTTGCGAATCCATGTTGGATGGAAGTAGGCACTCTCCAACACCACACTCTTGGTGGTGTCGTAGGTTCCCGAACCCTTACCGCCAATGATACCTGCGATACACATAGGCTCCTCGGCGTTGCAGATGCTCAGGTCGTGCTCGCCCAGGGTATGCTCCTCACCGTCGAGGGTCACAAACTTGGTTCCCTCTGGCTGGGTGCGTACCACGATCTTATGTCCTGTCACCATGTCGGCATCAAAGCAGTGCAGTGGCTGTCCGTAAGCCATCATGATATAGTTGGTGATGTCCACGATGTTGTTGATAGGACGCAAGCCGATGATGTTCAGCTTGTCCTGCAGCCACTTAGGACTCTCCTTCACCTCGCAGTCGGTGATGCTCACACAGGCATAGCGCTTGCAGGCTTCGGTGTTCTGAATCTCCACCTCGATAGGCAGGTCCTCGTTGTCGACAACGAACTCATCGCACGAAGGACGATGCATACTGGTCTGATATCCGTTCTGCTTCAGCCACGCATAGAGGTCGCGTGCCACTCCCCAGTGACCCAGGGCATCAGCTCGGTTGGCTGTGATGTCTATCTCGATGAGCCAGTCGCTCTCCAAGTGATAATACTCTGCTGCAGGCTGACCTACGGGAGCATCCTCTGGCAGCACGATGATGCCGTCGTGAGAGGTTCCTACTCCTATCTCGTCCTCGGCACAGATCATGCCGAGACTCTCCACGCCGCGAAGCTTGCTGCGCTTGATGGTGAAACTCTTGTCGCCGTCGTAGAGCACGCAGCCCAGGTCGGCTACGATGACTTTCTGTCCTGCTGCCACGTTGGGGGCACCGCATACAATCTGCTGGGGCTCGCCCTTGCCCAAATCTACAGTAGTGACATGGAGGTGATCGCTATTGGGATGCATCTCGCATGTCAACACTTTACCTACGTAAAGACCCTTCAGTCCACCCTTGATGGACTGTACTTCTTCCAAAGCATCGACTTCGAGACCGCAAGAAGTCAGCGCGTCCGCTGTCTCCTGGGGAGTAAGGTCGAAATCGACGTATTCTTTAAGCCATTTGTATGAAACGTTCATTATAATGATTTTTATTGTATTCTATAAAACTTTGCAAAATTACAAAAAAAACTACATTTAGACGAAAAAAAATTCCTATATTTGCAGAAATTAAAGATTAAATGAAGATTTCTGGCGCAAAGACAGTCCTCAGAAGGCGAAAGTTCTTCAATTCGTGCCCCACTCAGGCTCTCTGCTTGATGCTTGTGTCGGGCATTGTCATTGCGCACTTCCACGTCGTCACCCTTCCTCCCTCCTACTGGCTGCTCATCATGCTCGCCGCCTCTGCCTTCGCCATCTTGGTGAAGAACGAGCTGCACAAGTCACTCCTCATCCTCGCCGCCTTCCTGATGGCTGGCGCCCTGCTCACCTCTCTGCAGGAAGAACAGAACCGGCAACCCGCAACGACGCGTTCCTACAGCCATCTGTCGGCGCTCGACCGCACCCGTCTGAAGGCTCTCAGTCTGCGAAGCGAACTCACAGAACGCATTGGCAGCCAGCATCTTGCATCACAGCAGCAAGCCATCATCACCGCCATGACACTGGGCGAGAAAGGCAGCCTCAGCAAGGACACCCGACAAACTTTCAAGGCCTCAGGTGCCAGCCATATCCTGGCCATCAGCGGACTGCATATCGGCATCATCTTTCAGCTCTTCATCCTCCTGGCAGGAGGCAGAAAAAGATGGCGGCTCATCGCCGTACCCATCAGCGTGACTGCCATCTGGGCATACGTGTTCCTCATCGCCCTGCCTGCCAGTGCCGTCAGGGCTGCCTCAATGATCAGCATCTACTGTTTCGCCCTGCTCACCAGACGCAACTCGACGGCTGTGAGCAACCTGACTCTCGCTGCCATCGTGATGCTCATCATCCAGCCTCTCCACCTCTTCGACATCAGCTTTCAGCTGTCCTTTGCCGCCGTGCTGTCCATCCTGTTGCTCTACAAGCCCATCTACAGCCTTCTGCCTGCCTCGGTCACCCGCCGCAAGCCCTTGGGCTGGGCATGGGCAATGGTGGCGGTATCGGTGGCTGCCCAGGTGGGAACCACACCGCTGGTGTGCTATTATTTCGGCAACATCGCCTGCTATTCCGTACTCAGCTCGTTTGTCGCCATTCCCGCTGCCACGATCATCATCTATGTCAGCCTGTCGCTGCTGCTCTCGTTCTTCCTCCTGCCGGGATTCTCCCTGCTGCAGAGCGTACTGGCATACCTGCTGAGCCTCACCACCTCTACCACCCAGCATGCCCTGCAGTTGATAGTCATGCTGCCGGGAGCCTATATAGAGGGGATAAAAATAAGCATCCTGCAATTAGGCCTCATCTATATTGCCATCATTGCAGGATGCTTGCTTATTCAAAAACTTCATCGATGCCTTCTTCACCGAATTCATCTTCCGTCTGACTTGCACAGGGATTATAGTCAGCAGG
>ENA-OPKN01000107-OPKN01000107.1-human-gut-metagenome-genome-assembly--contig:-NODE-107-length-24014-cov-6.143662_pt1 | contig 24014 bp, 13 predicted proteins | sample MGYA00241783_ERZ501693 | MGnify/ENA primary metagenome ERZ501693 (study PRJEB25962, sample SAMEA2042206) | human gut metagenome | biome: human gut; feature: human-associated habitat; material: faeces...
TCTTTGTATCCACCTCGTGCCCCGAGGTGGAAAAAACTATGCTATTTTATATATAAAATCTCTCTTTTTATAGTACAATATTTAACAATTGAATTGTAACGGCTGCAAAATTATATAAAATTTAGTTATTCACCAAATATTTCTTGCAAAAAGTTGCATTTTTAACCATTAAACTCACAAAAGTCTTTAAAAATACCATTTTTACTTATTATTTATAAGCACATTTTGTCGTTTCTGTGGTTTTAGATAGCATTCTTTAACTTATTATGTCGGGATGAGCCTCGCTTGGCTCATAACTTCTATTCATAATTGGATTACGCAAATACCCTTCACCCTTCATCTTTTTGCCATTTTCAGATTTCGGTTTACAACTGATAGAGTCGTGCTCATGCTTCTATTAAGCCCAGCCTGAGTCGTCTATTATGACCAGTCTTGGTCGTCTATTATGACCAATCCGAGCCATCTATTAAGCCCCGATTAAGGCTTGCTATGTATTCTATGGTTCCGCGCATTAATCTATGCTTTCGCTTTCAGCAGTTTCATCTCCTCTGCCGTCAGCCCCGTCACATCCATGACTGTCGCTTCATCCATTCCCTTTGCCAGCATCTTCTTTGCAATCTCAAGACTTCGCAGGTTCATACCTTCTGCTCTTCCTTCTGCTCTTCCTTCTTCCATACCCTCTTCTTTACCTTTCTGGTATCTGTCATCCAAAAGGGTTCTTTCAACGCTTACGGAATCCCAGAATTTATCGTAGGCACGAAGTTCGGCATCTGTGAAGCCAGAAATCTCCAACTCCTCTACGGCTTTTCCAATCTCCGGGTCATTAAGCAGGTCGGCAGGAATCTCCTTCGTGTTGGCATTGATTTCCGTGAGGAAACGGAGCCACAAGACCATCATGCGCTTGTCGGCAATGGAATGAGGAGTGAACTTAGGGAGTTCAATGAAGGTAAAATGCAAGCCTTTAATTACCTTATTGCTGTCCTTGTCGTGCACGATACGATAGTTGTGGATGAAATCCGGAGTGTCATGTGCGAAGATATCATTCACAAGATTCAGGGAATATACGGGTTGCAGTTCGCTGTATTTTCCTCCCTTTTTAGCCTGACTCACATAGAGCTTGGATGCATTGAAAAGTACTCGCTGCTGGAATGCGTCAGACCATTCCATTTGCATCTCCACGCAGAACTTTCTGCCTTTAGAATCTTTGCAGAGTACATCCACGATGGTGTTCTTGCCCCCTTCGAGCTGGGGCACAAGTTCTGTTGGCAGATACTCTATTTCGTGTATCTGCTCCTCGTCGCTGAGTGGCAACAGGGCGTTCAGAAGGCTGATCAGTCTTGCAGGATGATTGCCGAATATCTTCTTGAACGTAAGGTCTGCCTTAGGGTCTAAGTACTTCATAACCATTAGTTTTAAAATCTATAACGCAAAGTTACGACTTTATCTTCATATCTGCAAGAAATTTTTGAAATTTATGAAGGGTGATGAAGGGTTGACTTGCACCCTACACCCTCTGGAACCCCGATAAACACAGGGGATTTCAAGGAAAAGATGAAGGGTGAAGGGTATTTGCGTAATTCATTTTTTTAATAACGGATACAGACAAAATGCCTACTTGTGGCATAATAGTGCCCCTTCGAAGGGCACAAAAGTGTCCTTTGAATAGAATGTCGCTCCCACGTTGCTCAGTTACGCTCCCACGTTTACCGCTTTCGCTCCCACGATTTTCTGTTTCGCTTCCACAAACGTCAGATGCGCTCAGAGAAAGCTACTCTGCTGCCTGGGACTAAGAGCTTTTGGGCCTTCAGCCCGTACTCAAACCATTTACGAAAGTTGAGTATAATATATTGAAACAGATTTGCATGGCGGCAGTCTTGGCATCGTTTCCGACTTCTTTCACATCAAACGCCTTTGGCAAACGTTTTCAGGAGTTGATGGTTGGCATCGGCAAGTTGTGGGTCGAAGAGGCTCTTTATGTAGATCATGGTGGTGGAGGTGCTGGTGTGTCCCAAAGCCTTGGAGATAAGTCGCACGTCAAGGTCGTGCTGATAGGCAATGCTCGCCCAAGTGTGTCTCACCACATAGGAGGAAAGGGGCTGGCTGGCAGAGATGCGCTTCGACAGGCACGACAGGTTGTAGTTGTAGCGGCGAAGCTGGTTTTGGTATTGCCCATGTGCCAATACTGCATCGGGAGAACTGATGATGGGGAATACATACGGAGTATTGCTGTAAGACTCATACTTTCTGATAATCTCGCTCATACAGGGTTCTATCGCCACCACTATCTCCTGTCCAGTTTTGTGGCGGGCATAGTGAAATCTTCCGTCTCTGATTTGTTCCTTTCGCAGATAGGCAATATCTACGAAAGGCATTCCCATGGCATAAAAACTGAAGAGGAATATGTCGCGGGCAAAAGCAAGCGATGGTTTGTTTTCGAGATTGAGGTGGCTCAGCCGCAGGATGTCCTCTTCTTGTGCACTGCGCTTGCGAGTATGTTCCTTCCCAGTGAACACCTTGCGGAAAGGTTGCGTGTCGGCAGTCATCTGCAAGGCTACACCTCTATTATATAAGGTACGCAAGGAACGCATGTAGCACGAAATGGTGTTCATGCACAATCCCCGGTCTATGAGCCATCGTTGATAACGTTCCATTTCTTGCGGCAAAATGTCTGCCATTGTCCAGTCGTCTCTTTGCCAGAAAAGGGTCAGCGAGTTGGCTGCGGTGCGATAGTTAGCTGCGGTCTTGTAGCACTTTCGTGCCTCGGCGCTCTCTACCTCCTTACTGATAAAGTCCCAAGCAGGCTGTGTTTTGGAATTAGTTTTGTTCTCTACACGATGCTTTCTACCTGGCAGGTGAAAGCCAAATTCTAACTTAAAATATACCATACTATAAAATCTTTTAGGGTTTATCTTTTGTCACTCTAACTTTTACAACTTCAGAAGTTAGCGGAGTTAAAGGAAGTGATCGTTTCTTTCGGTCGTTTGGGAAGTTAAGGGACAACAGCCTTGGAAGGAATGATTAATGTTTAATGGTTAATGTTGTGTCCACTAAAGCTGTTGTCTTAACTTCTTTACTCCTTTAACTTCCCCATTGGCAAGAGTTGAGTAGCATAGTTTTTTCCACCTCGGGGCACGAGGTGGATACAAAGATATGAGAAAAGAATAAACTTTATACATTCATTTTAAAAAAAAGAGAGAGATTTATGGAAAAAAGACTCATGACGTTTATCGCCTGCCTGTTCCTTAGCATAGGAATGGCTTTGGCACAAACTCAAGTTTCCGGAACGGTCACCTCTTCCGAAGATGGCTCGCCAGTTATCGGCGCCAGCATCAAGGTGGTAGGCACCAATACCGGTACTGTTACCAACATCGATGGTAACTTCTCACTGAACGTATCAGCCAACGCGAAGTTGGAGGTATCGTACATCGGCATGGTCACCAAGACCGTCAAGGCCGCAAAGAACATGAAGATTGTATTGGATCCAGACAACCAATCTTTGGATGAGGTAATGGTTGTTGCCTATGGTACAGCCAAGAAGAGCGCCTTCACGGGTTCGGCTGCTGTAGTAGGTTCTGAAGAACTTTCCAAGAAAGTTACTACTAACGTAGCTGATGCTTTGGTTGGTTCTGTATCTGGTTTGCAGATGCGCGGTAGCTCTGGTCAGCCTGGTGCAAGTCAGGGTAGTATCAACATTCGTGGTATTGCTTCTATGTATGCTGCTACAGACCCATTGGTAATTGTCGATGGTGCTCCTTATTCTGCAAGTCTTTCTAATATCCCTACCGATGATATCGAGTCGGTTACTGTATTGAAGGATGCTGCCTCTGCTGCTCTTTATGGTGCACGTGGTGCTGCTGGTGTTATCATTGTAACAACCAAGAAGGGTGCCAGCAATTCTGAAGGAAAGATTAATGTCGACATGAAGTGGGGTTCCAACTCTCGTGCCGTTCCTGAGTATGATGTTATCACAGACCCAGGTCAGTATTACGAGGCTGTGTACTCAGAATATTACAACAAATATTACTATGGTGATGGCTTGAATGTCAGTGCAGCCAATGCAAAGGCAAACTCCGCTATGTTGAATAAGTTGGCATACAATGTGTACAGTTATCCTGACACAGAGCAGCTCATTGGTTTGGACGGCAAGTTGAATCCTAATGCAACTTTAGGCCGCACTATCACAGGTGCCGGCGGAAAGTCATACTATGTAACACCTGACGACTGGACAGATGCTGTGTTCCAGAACTCTTTGCGTCAGGAATATAACGTAAACGCAAGTGGCGGTTCTGACCGTTCTTCTTATTATGCCAGCTTAGGTTACTTGAATGATGAGGGTATCATCAAGAATTCAAGTTTCGAGCGTATCACTGCTCGATTGAAGGCCGACTATCAGATCAAGAAGTGGTTGAAGTTGGGCGCCAACATTGGCTTTGTAAACTCTACACAGGCAGCCGATGCCAACTTAAGTACCAGCTTGAGCTTCACATCCAGCATGGCTCCTATTTATCCATTGTATCTCCGTCAGATTGACGAAAATGGCAACGTATATATCCCAACCGACGAGAGAGGCTTGCCTTTGTACGATTTGGGCTCTTCTACATTAGGTATCAACCGTCCATTCAACAACAACTACAACCCTATTGCTTCCAACAACTATGACAAGAGTGAGAGCAAGGGTCATCAGTTGAATGGTACATTTACTGCAGACTTCCAGATTACAGACTTCTTGAAGGCCAACTTGACCAGCACCATTATCTGGGGACAGACCAATGCGACAGGCTATGCCAATCCATTCTTCGGTTCTAAGGCGGGTGTGAACGGTTCGCTTTCTAAGTCTTCTACAGAAAGCTGGCGTCAGAACCACGTACAGACTCTTACCTATTTCGACAACTTTGGCAAGCATGGTGTTACCGTGATGCTTGGTCACGAATACTACAAGATTAACAGTACCTATCTTGGTGCCTTGGCTGAGGGCGGCTTCTCGCCAAACATCTTGCAGATTAGTGCTTTTGCTAAGAAGAAAGATAGTAGCGGTTATGAAACAGGATACAACGTAGAAGGTTTCTTCGGTAATGCGCAGTACAACTACGACAACAAGTACTTCGGCTCTTTCTCTTATCGTCGTGATGCTTCTTCACGCTTTGCCAAGGAGAACCGTTGGGGTAGCTTCTGGTCAGTAGGCGCTGCTTGGCTGATCAACAAGGAGGCTTGGTTTAAAGCTCCTTGGGTAGACGAGTTGAAGTTGAAGGCTTCTATCGGTCAGCAGGGTAACGATAACATCGGCAACTGGGCTTACACCGACCTCTATACCTTGTCTCAGGTTTCAGATACAGAGATGTCTGCATCTTTCGCACGCTTGGGTAACAAGAATATCACTTGGGAAACTACCACCAACTTCAACATTGGTACTGAGTTCAGTTTCTTCAAGGGTCGCTTGAGTGGTAGCTTCGACTTCTATACCAAGAAGACCACCGACTTGCTCTTCTGGTTGCGTGTGCCAGAGTCACAGGGTACTCGTGGCTACTACAGCAATGTGGGTGACCTTCGCAATACGGGTGTTGAGCTGACCTTGACAGGTCACATTTTCCGCACTAAGGATTTCGACTGGTCAGTTACAGCAAACTTGGCACACAACAAGACCGAAATATTGAAGCTTGACTCTACTTCAAAGAACCAATATGGCGGCTTCTCACAGACAAGTGACATGAGCTACACCATGTATTGGTACAAGGAGGGTGGTCCACTCTACAATGGTTTCCTGCCTAAGTATGCAGGTGTCAACGAGAAGGGTGAGGCGCTCTATTGGGTAGACGAGGATATCTCAGACAGTGAAAGAACAGGTCGCCCTGGTCAGAAGTTGTCTTACACTACAACTGACGCCAGCAAGGCCAGCAACTATGAGACAGGTTCTTTGTTGCCAAAGGTATCTGGCGGTCTTAGCACCACTGTTTCTTATAAGGGATTTGATGCTACATTCAGCTTCGACTATCAGATTGGAGGCAAGGTGTACGATATGAAGTATGCTGGTTTGATGAATCCTCTGACAGCCAACTCTACAGGTGGTGTGGCTATTCATAAGGACTATATCAAGTCATGGAGTCCTAACAATACCAGCAGCAACATTCCTCGCTGGCAGTATGGTGATGACAACAGTCAGGCATCTGACCGTTTCTTGACCAACGCAAGTTACTTCAACTTCCAGTCATTCACAGTAGGTTACACCTTCCCAAAGAACTTGATACCATACTTCTCTAAGATTCGCATTTACTGCTCTGGCGAGAACCTTGGTTTCATCTCTGCTCGCAAGGGCTTGGATCCACGCTACTCTTATGACGGTGTGACTGGTACAAGTTACTCACCTACACGTAATATCTCAGGTGGTATTCAATTGACGTTCTAAAAATATTAAAAGACGAAACAATGATGAAAATAAATAAAACAACATTTGTTGCTCTTGCATTGGCAGCAACTTCGCTCACCAGTTGTATCGAAGAGGTTGACCCACAGAGCAGCACCGTAACCATAGACCAGGCTGCTTCGGCTCCCAACTCGTTCAACAAGTTCGTATCGGCTATAACAGCCGATATGAATGGTCGCCCAATGATGTTCTCTAGTTCCAATTTGGGTGATAATAACTACGATTTCGGTTATCCTTCACAGATGATTCAGCGTGACCTTATGGGTCAGGATATCGCTTATCCAGCCACTGTTGCACCAGGATTTTTCACAGTCTGGTACAATACTTTCGATGTGTTGACACCACAATATTTGATGTGTCAAATTCCATGGACTGTATATTATGCGTGGATCAAGAACTGTAATACTGTCATCAAGATGGGTGCAGGCAATCCTACAGAAGAGCAGAAGAGTGGCGTGGGTATCGCATACGCCATGCGCGCCTTCTTTTATGAGGATATGGCACAGATGTATGCCAACGAGACTTATACCAAGAATCCAGAGGCAGAGACCGTGCCTATCGTTTCTGATGACGAGAGCATCGACATGAACCACAACCCTCGTGCTACCAACGAGAAGATGTGGAACTTCATCATCTCCGACCTCGACAAGGCAGAGGAATATCTTGCTGGCTATGAGCGTCCGGACAAGACTACTCCTGATGTTTCTGTCGTTTATGGTCTGAAGGCCCGTGCGTACCTCGTAATGGGCAAATGGGACAAGGCAGAAGAATATGCCAAAAAGGCACAAGCAGGATATTCTGTGATGTCTTCTGCAGAATATACCGATCGTGAGACAGGTTTCAATACTCCTAACGAGGCATGGATGTTCTGCGTGACTTACAAGGATACAGACCCATGTATCAAACTCAACGATGCTGATACCTCTTGGGGTTCTCAGATGTCGCTTGAGATCAACCCAGACAAGGATGTCTCTGCCTGTGGCTATGCTGCCAATTATGGTGATGCCAAGTTGATAGACCGTCACCTCTATGAGACCATTCCTGCTACCGACTGTCGCAAGAAGTGCTTTGTAGACTTCTCTACCAACGACATGGAAGGTACGGAACTCGAGAATAAGTTGAAGGAATATTCTGACTATCCTACATGGCTTGAGTATTCTGCAGAAATGGCCAAATGGTCAGGAACAGGTGGCCTGAGTTTGAAGTTCCGTACAGCCAATGGCGTGGAAGGACACAACAATCAGTTTAAGGGCTTCCTTCAGTCTGTTCCATTGATGCGTGTTGAGGAAATGAAGCTCATCGAGGCAGAGGCTGCAGGTATGCAGGACGAAGCTCGTGGCAAGCAGTTGCTTGAGGCTTTTGCCAAAGCACGTGACCCACAATTCGTATATGGCAAGCACGTCAACGATAAGTATGGTAACAGCAGCAACTCCGGCTTCCAGAACGAGATTTGGTGGCAGCGTCGTGTAGAGCTTTGGGGCGAGGGCTTCGCTACTCTCGACATCAAGCGCTTTGGCAAGAGTGTGATTCGCAGCTATGCCGGTACTAACCACTGCGAGGAATCCCGTTGGAACACAACTGGTGTGCCACAATGGATGACCTTGATGATTGTGGAGAGTGAGGGTGCATACAATGCCGATTGTACTCAGAACCCGATGGTAACAACTCCTCAAGGCGACTCACAAGAGTATGTATGGTAAAACTTTAGTTTAACAGATAAAAGAAAAGATTATGAAAAAATATATTTATGGACTGTTCTTTGCCCTCGTTTCGGTAATTATGTTTACCGCCTGCTCTGAGGATGAAGGTTCTGACATCGGTTCTGACAGCCAAGCTAAAGCAACTCTTTATCAGTACACAGCCACAGAGCCTAATGATGCTGATATTGATACGCAGATTCGTATCGCTACCAACAGCGCTACACAAAGTGCTTATCTGCTGGTAGAGAAAACTGCTGATTATGAAAGCCGTCTTACTCAACTGGGCGAGGAAGGCTATAAGGACTATGTGGTTGAGAATGGTGAGAAGATTGAAGGTGCAGAAGGTGCTGCCAATATTGACAAGACCATCAAGAACCTTAGTGGTGACAACACTATAGCCGTGGTAGCTGTAGGTGGTGGAAAGTCTTTGGCTACAGTACAGTTTACTGCCAACACCTGGACTACAGTAGCCGAGGGTACTTACAATTTCAATGGTGCCGGTGCTCAGTTGTTTGGCGCTTCCAAGGCTGCCACCTTGCAGAAAAATGATGCCAATCCGAAACTCTTCCGCTTCAAGAACTTCTGGGGAACAGGTAAACACATGACCTTTAATCTTACAGACAATAAGGGAACAGACGAAAATGGACTTACCATTACCCAGCTTGTAGTTCCTGAGCAGGCTACTCCATTTACTTATGGTGACTACGGAACAATCTCTTATGCAGATGGTCTCACTCGCCAGTCGGTAAAATCACCAAGCTTCATGTACGATGATTATTACTGCATGATTTTAATGCAGTGGTATGTAAGTGCAGGTAACTTGAATAATATCTCAGGTTACGATACATTCGAACCCAACGAGTAAACAAAATGTTTATTATATTCTATAGAGAATGGCGAAGCTACAAGTGCTTCGCCATTCTTGTTTAGAGTCAGTTTTACCCCCAAATAAATTTATATAATATGAGAAAGACTCTTACACTTTTTATTGCTTCTCTGCTCGCTATGCCAAACTTCGCTAACGACCGAAGCGAAGAGGAAATGCAGACAATAGCACTGCAAGCACTCTGCTCCTCAAATCTTCAGGTAGGTGGAGCCAAGAAGGCAGCAGCCAATATTGCCGTTGAGAAATATCAGTCATTAGATATGGTCAATGTCTATGGAATCAAGGGCAAAGGGGTGGTGTTCATCAGCAAAGATGACGACATGGAGCCTGTGCTTGGAATTTCTGATGAAGACTTTGATGTAAATAATATGCCTTGTGGCATGAAGTGGTGGCTGAATACTGCCAACAAATCACTTGAAAGGATGAAAGCCAAAGGTATTACTTATCGTGCTAACCCAATGGCAGCAAGTGGACGCCCCACCTATTTTATCAAGACCTACTGGAATCAGGACACACCCTTCAACAATCTTTGTCCGCAGATTAATGGCAGCGCCGCCCCAACGGGTTGTATAGCTACAGCTATGGCACAGATTATGAAGTACTATCAATATCCTGCTACAAGTAAGGGTACAGGCATATATTCCGTAACTACGTATAAAGATAAAAATGACAAAGAGGGCACCACTAAGTGGTATAAGCGAGAACTGGGACATACTTATCAATGGACAGCTATGCAGTCAAGCTATGGAATATTGTCCGACGACGAGAATGATGCCGTAGCCACACTGATGGCTGATGCCGGTGCTGCCAGTCAAATGAATTATCAGACTAATAGCAGTGGTACTATAGAATGGTATGCAGCCAAGGGATTTGCCGAGAACTTCAGATATGATTCTTTGGCTATCAGCTGTCTGCAGCGCGACTTCTATACCGATGCGGAATGGATGGAATTGGTACGCAAAGAAATGGAAGCTAAACAGCCTGTTCTCTACTGCGGTAGCGATGAGATAGATGGAGGCCATGCTTTCTTGCTCGATGGCATACAGGAAGATGGGAAAGTACATGTCAACTGGGGATGGGGAAAGTCTGGAGACGGATGGTTTGATATTGATGTTCTGAGACCTAATATCACTGGGTTTACCGGAGAGGGTTTCAACATTGGTCAAAGTATGGTTTTAGGCTTCAAGAAACAGGAGACTCCGAGTGCTGACGAAGAAAACATTTCGCAATGGGTAACTGACGGATATAGTTTCTATATCAGCGATAACGAGTTGCACGTCAAACTGACTAACGCCTATAATTACAGTCATCGCGTGTTCGAGGGTAGATTAGGCATTGTGCTACAGAGCATGAGTGACAACAGTAGCAAACTCTATACAGATCCGATTTTCGAGACGGATACAGAAACACCTTATGTTGGTATGTTGAGTGGTTTTAATTACGGTGACAAAGATCATCCTGAAGTTGATTTCAATCTGAGTCAGGAGCCTGAGTTAAAGAATATTTCTGCAGGAACTTATAAGCTGTTTATTGGTTCTAAGTCGACCAAAGAAAGTTCTTATCAATGCTTACGAGGCGTAGGTGGCACCATCATGTACACACTTGCCGTTGCTGCCGATGGCACGATGACATTAGCACAGGATGGCACTACTGCTATCTCTGCCGTTGCTGTTAAGCACAACATCTCTGCTCCTTACACCTATATATATAATATGCAAGGTCAGGAGGTGTACAAATCGAAGACACAGGACTTCTGTCTCGATGATGTTCCTGCTCACGGCGTATTGATTGTGAAGCAAGGCGACACGACAAGAAAGGTTGTGAAGTAAAACACTCTTCTATCATTCATCATTCATTAAAGACATTGCCCACCCATGGTTACTTACCGTACCAAGGGTGGGCAATATTTATTTGTGTCAAGAGAAACGAATACTCCTCTTCGTTGTTTAAAATTTTAGGCACATGTGCCAGTTTTTTTAAATACAAAGATATTCTTTTATACTTTAACTGTAAAAAAATAAATAATATTATGAAATAAATGAAGAGGAGTAATTACAAAGAGGAAATATATTTTTTAGATATGGCTTTACCAATCCATAATTTTACGTATATCAAAGCTTACAGAGCCAAATCTATCAAACTGAGACAACCAAGCTGGTACCTCCTTATTCATCCATCCCATAACATTCTTCATTTCATCGTGTATCATCTCAACTTCATCGAGATTCCAACAAATTGCTTCATTATGATCTATCCTATTGCGCAAGCGACGGAATTTGTTTAAGAAGCTAGCAACTATCTTTCTTTGCCGATTAGGTTTCTTCATAAAGGGGAAAGCTCTCCTTAAATCTTTCCAAAGGATACGTTCATAGTTCCTATTAAAAAGGGATGTCCAGAAGCCCCAGGTCAATTCTGCTGTAATCTTTGCTGTGGTAATATCTTCTCCTCGTGCAGCAATTTGTTTCTTAGCTGTGCTTATATATTTATTCAGCTCCATTAAGCCTGGAGTTGTAGAGAATACGACATACCAATCTTCTCTTTTGGCAAATGCCACAAGTTCCCGAACTACGGAATTACGGAGTTCTACCTCAAAGACAGAAAGACATGGGTACATAGCTTCGGAAAGCATTATGTTACATTGATAATGCTTAATTGCCTTTACTTCATCCCCAGGATAGAGCAAGAAATATTTCTTCATTCTATCTGTCGAGAAAACTTTTTCGAAAAAATCTTTGGTATATTCCATTTTTATTATTATCTTTGCAACGCAGTCCCGGTAAGGCCCTCTCCCAGATTATTCGATGCTGGTGATGACCCCGGGTTTTTTGTTTTTGCAAAAGTACATAATTCTTTTGATTGTAACAACAAAAAGTCTATTTTCTTTGCTTTTTCTCGTTATCTTCCTCACTCTCAAACATTTTCCAGAAAATGCTTGCATCTTTCAGAAGAAAAATATATCTTTGCATAAAATTAGCTGCGCTCGGCAATTTGAAAGCAAGCTTTCATTGCGCTCACTGGCATAATCTTTGCATAAGATTAGCTGCGCTCGGTAATCTGAAAGCAAACTTTCATTGCGCTCACTGGCATAATCTATAAAGAAGAAAAGTAGAATCATTAAAATAAGGAGGTTAAGTATGGACAACAAGAATATTTCATCAGAAGCATTTCTCTCCAATGATGGAGATATGACTTCTTTTAGATATGGCAATAGTAATATCCGATTTCGTACTCCAAAACGCCTCAAACGATTCACAGAGGTTAAGGAATGGGATAATGGATATATTGTTGTCATGGCTGATTATGAGGGCATTGGTGAAACAGAAGAGTATATTGACCTTTTGCCCATATTGAAGAATCTATATATAAATCCTACGACATTTCTCAAACCAATCAAGTCAGTTAAAATAGATTATCATGAAGGAAGAAGAAATTAAAGCCGTAGCTGAAAAAGCAATAATGATTGTTTGCGGATATGCATTTTCGCAAAGTGAAGAAGGCTTTATACGTGTAGTATATCTACACCCGCCATATCATGCTCTTGTGATGACAAGAGAGGGTGATGTAATAGAAACCAATATGGATGATATTGAAATCAGCATTGTTCAAAAGTATTGGAAACGAAACAAGAATTTAATGGAACAAACTTATGCCTAAATATTACGATTTTATGATATGTGGGTATTACCTATATTTTACTTCACATTGTATAGTAGAAGCTATGCATGTACATGCGAGTGACCGACACTTAACGGAATCTGGCTCAGCCAAGTTGTTTGTTTTAGGAAATGGTGATACAGTCGTAAAAGAGCAGGGTGTTCTGACCAATAAAGAAATGAGAATAATTCGTGAATTCATTAAAGACAACTATCAAGAAATGTTCTTGAAATGGTCGGAAATGAGCAATAATGGATTTTATAGAGGAGAACATTAATATAAGAAGGTTGATATGAGCAAGTGCTTTTCACATAATATTAGTTGCGCTCGGCAATACCTATAATGCCCACCTTTGGTTACTTACCGTACCAAGGGTGGGCATTGTTGTTTTTTCATCTTTACTTTTCCCTAAGGAATATCGCTGAACAAATCATCGGATGACGACTTTACGTACTTCGCCATTGGCGTAACGTACGATGCAGACTCCAGGACGAGGGCCATTGAGACGGGTTCCATTGAGCGAGTAATAAGCCACGATACCATTCTCTTCGCCCGCCACGATGTCATGAATGCCAGAGTCGATGGTTGGGTCTACCACCTTCACCTCGTCGAGGAAGAAACGCTGCTTATCAGCCTTGAAGGTAACCTTTACTGTGCCTGTAGCTGTGATGTTGACACCAAACTGTTTCCATAAACCTTTTGGAATCTCAACGGTAGTCTTCGACAACGTACCATTGTTGACAGAAAGCGTCAGGTAAGTGGCATCATTAGTGCCTTTCCACCCTCCTGCCTTGAATGACAGATAAGCCGAGCCATTGACGGAAAAGGCGGGAGTCGTGATAACACCAGCCGTACTGCTGTTGCCCAATCGTACACATTCGTATCCTGAATAGATTTTGCCTGTACTGGTCCATCCTTGGTTGTCGTACTCTGCTGCAATAGTAGAACTCCCGGCAATATTACCATTCCACTTATCATCATTGCCACCCGTTCCACCACACTTATCAAAAGACTCGTACAACAAGACTGAGCCAGATGGTGTGACAGGAGTATCGGGATCGGTCTCTCCCCCACCGCCACTACTGCGGTCTGCCTTGCTGAAGGTGAGCGAAGCTGTTCCGTCGGATGCCACACTGATATCCGTGATGTCTACATGCATATACTTGGTGCCGTCGCTGTTCTTATTATATAAGGAGGCAGCAGGATTGGATGTGGCAGTAAGACTGTTGTTGGTGTTATAGGGATAAAGGTCGGAAGTAACGCCATCATCTGACATAGAACGTCCTGCACGGAAGATGGTCAGACGCTGATGATCGTTATAATAAACATTTTCATTTTCATCATAGTAATTCCCCTTTGTATTGGGCATATTATTCCACCAGATATTGGCATCGTAGTCCACATGGGTTATCATCACACCTTCAGAAGGAAGATAAGCATCCCAACCTGTATTTTGTCGGTTCTCGATGATGTAATATTCATCCTCATGCGCCTTATTCTTTACGACATAAGCACTACCGCCCTCGCTGATCGCTTTCAGCCCCGTAACGTTGAGGTCTTCCTCAATATTGGTAACATCCTGAAATGTTATCCAGCCACATTCATGCTTCTCGTAAGCCGAATAACCTGCAGGACATCTGCCGTCACCATTATAATTACCTGCACACATCAAGTCGTAGTCGCCCATTCCGAACCATCCAGAATAACCAGTATCATACAAGTCAGGGAATCCCATGCAATGGGAGAACTCATGGCAAAAAGTTCCGATTCCATCGAGTTTGCCACGCCCATTCAACTCAGCACTGCAGGCATAAGTGTCTACCTTAACACCATTGAAGGAAAGAGACTTGCCATAATCGGATGCTGAAAGAGCAAACTCGTGTGGCCATATCGTAGATACAGCACCGCCATCAGCCTCACCCTTTCCAGCATAAAGCACAAACACCTGGTCTACTTCACCATCGCCATCCCAATCGTATTTGGAGAAATCAACGCCTTGAGTGGCTGCCCACTGACAAGCCTCAGCTACCATCTCGCCTGCACGAAGGTCAACTCCGTCTTCGCCAATAGAAGCATCATTTCCTCCATAATAGGAACATGGGTTCTTCAGTGGACAGATACCTACGACATCAAAGTCGAGTTCGAACTGACCTGCACTCTGCGCCTTGAAGTAATCCTTCACGCTGCCTTTGAATCCATTGTCGGTATAGTTCTCAGCATTGGCTATCTTGTTGTACAAAGCACGGTCGTGACCACTCTGAAACTTGGAGTCGGTAAACTGAGCCAAGATGATCAGTCCCTTCTTCGTGCCTTGGAAAATACTGGCAGCATCAGCCTTTCGCCTCACTGCGCGACGGTTGTTGACCTTAGCTCTCCGTGCCACAGCCTTGCGACGAGAATTCGAGAATTGGCTATCAGAATAAACCTGATAAGTTGCTGAAGCAGCATCATAGAGATAACGTGTTCCGTCCTCACTCTGGTAATAGTGCATGAACTCATCGCCAACCAACTGTACCTTGACCTGTGTGCCATCAGTGAGCGAAATGGTGCGCCAGACTCCTGGCTTGGCGGGTACTGCCATTGCCGATAAGACAACAAAGAGCACAAGCCATAGTGTAAACCATCTTTTCATCGTAAGTCTTTTCGTTGTGTTATAGTAATTGAATGATATAGAACTTCAGCAAGTTCAGAAGTTATAGAATTTGTGTAACCATCCGTTAAGTGACGCAAATTTACACATTTTATTTTCACCCCACAAGCTTTTCTGCATAATTCTTGAAAAAACTATCGACTTTTCGCTAATGAGGAAGTTATCTTTCCCCCAAAAGACACTACATAGAAATGTGGGATAGAAAGAGAAAAGAAAAAAGTCCCGCATCATAAACATGACACGGGACTTTTGGGTGGATTATCCTATCCTACAGAGAACCCCAAGAAGGCTCTCTGATGGATAGAAGAAAGAATTTACTTGAGTGTGAACTTAATGGCAGAAACCTTACCATCGATGTCGGCTACGAGGTGATAAACACCAGCTATAGAGCCAGACAGGTTAAGGCTAACCTTATCGCCTGCATGTACAGGAGCGGCTATCTGCTGAGCCATCAGCTGACCGGCATTGCTGTAAACACGGAGCACGGCCTTGTCGGCATTGACATGGAGAGTAACCTCACCATTCTCGTTGACCGTTACATCACCCTTGTTGCTGCCATCGGCCTCAACACCGTCGATGCCTGTGGTCTCAGATACGGTCAGAGAGATGACACCAGTAGAAGAAGCACCGTTGGCATCGGTAGCCACTACGTTGATGTTGGTCTTACCTGCTGCCTTGCCAGCCACGATGAATCCATCTTCCGACTTAAAGACTGTTGCTACAGAGGCATCCTCAACAGAAGCTGTATAGGTCATCTTGTCGCCATCCACATCCTTGAAGAGCTCAGCGAAGTTGTACTGACCAGAGGTCTCGCCAACCTTCATAGCCAACTCTGTGGCACCTACGTACTCAGGAGCACGGTTGGTATGCTCTACATTGTAGTTGACAACAGCTGAGCTTACATTGCCAGACTCGTCCTTGGCATTAACGGTGAAGGTATGCTTGCCAGCTGTACCGTAATCAGGAGCAAGAACGACACGGAGCTTCAAGCTGGTGCCTTCCTCAACAGTATAAGTACCATTGCTTTCAGAAATAAATTCCTGAGTACCGTCCTCATTCTCATAGCTCTCAACAGCAGCGATGCCGTCTGCATCTTTCAGACTTACAGTGAAAGGCTCGCCCTCAGCATCAGCAACAGTTACTTCAACAGCAGCCTTGCTTGCCTCAGGAACAGTAGTCTCACCTTCAGGAGCGGTGATGGTAGGAGCAGCATTCTTGTCGAGATAGATGTGATAGTTGTAGAGCTTGTTCATAGGATCATTACTCTTCACTACGAGAGTAGCCTTGTTGTTCTTGGCAAAATAAGCACTCTTGGCATTCACCTCGAACTGTACAGGAAGAGCCTCGCCAGGAGCAATTTCACCTTCCTTCTTCTCGTTGAGCAACTTGATCCATGGCTCACCCTTCTCCTTCTCGATACAAGTCATGAAGTAACCGAAGGCGCCATAGCTGTAAGCATTGTCGTAGAGTGTCTCAATGTCTACCCAGCCACCCAAAGACTTCAGGTGTGCCATGTAGCGATTGGTCTCCATATCTCCATCCTTGGTAGCCATCATGGCTGATGACTTGTAGCCGGCAGGATACTTCAATACGACATAGAAGGTATCAGCAGGATTGATGTAGATAGGGTTGTCAAACTCCAACATACGTGCAGCACCCTGGTAGCTGCCATCATCACGAGGTTCTTCCTTGACAATATGAATCTTGCCATGACCGATGGTCTTCTCGGTAGCAGTAACATCATTGCCCAGAATAACAGAAGCCTCGATGTCCACATTCTCCAAGTCGCCTACAGTACCGACGAAGTAGAGATGGGTAAGATTGAAACCTTCAGCAGGAGCCTCATAGCGAGTTGCTGCATAGAAGTTCTCATCCAGAGCTGTAGCACCCGTACCCATCAGGGCAGCCTGAGCATTGGCTACAGGGTTGAGTACTGGATAATAGAGCGCATTGCCCTTATAGCCCTCAGGCAAGTCGTAGATGAACTTCTGATCGTCCTTCACCTTCTTCAAGCCAAGAGCCTTCACCATGCCCTTCTTGCCGGAAATCTTCTCTACACAGGTAGCCACGAAGTTCTTGGCGGCATCCTCAGAAGGATAAGAGATGACATTATAGGCAGGAGCAGGATCGTTGCCGTCCTCATACTCATTGCCTGCATCACGACCAGATGGGTCGAGACTCAAAGAGTAAGTAAGCTTATACTCGCCTTCGTTCATCAGATTGACGGTAGAAGTGCCCTTATAGTCAGAAGCCACATTCTCAATGTGCAACTCCTCTGGATCGAATGCCAAGACAGGAGCCTCAGTGATATTCAGCTTGATGGTAGAGGTGTGTGTCTCCTCATTCAAGCCCTCTACTGTAAATACGAGAGGGAAATCCTTCTTATGTACTTCATATACAATATAAGGTGCGATTCTGAACTTCACGGTGTCGGTACCTACTACGATAGGAGCCATCATACCGCTCTGGTATGGAATCCATGCCTTGGCTGTAGCATCATCAGAGAGAGCCATTGGACCTGGGTCGATACCGTCGTCACCGCCATTGTTGCTTTGTGCAGCATAAACCTCAAGTCTACCTTCTGGAGCAGAAGGCTCCTCAACATCAGGGTCATCAGACCCCGAGCCAGTAAACATCTCAGAAGCAATGTCTGTGATAGTGAATGCCTTGGTTCCCTTATTGACTACATAGAATTCATAGTATGAAGGATCCATTGCGTACTCATCTACAGGCTGCTCAACATTGATTACCTCTGGGAACTCTGCCTGAGCCTCACCAGTGATATTCAGCGTAACAGGAATCTTAACGCTTGGCTTAGAAGGATCGTTGGTGGTAACGTTCAACTCATAGTCGTAAGTATCAGCCAACTGGTTAGCCTTCAACTCAACCGGCATTTCAACCTGCTCACCTGGAGCCACAACATAGTTCTTATAAGGAGTAAACTCGACGGTATTGCCGTCGGTGATATACATATCGGAAGGAGTAATACCACGGGTACCGGTATGATCCATGATACCACAGAGTCCGAATACACCCAACTGGAATCCATCAGGATCTACATTGTACTGGAACTTGAAGGAACCGTCCTTGCGGAGAATCACCTCGAAGTTCATACCCTGCATCATCGTATTGCCATAGTTCATATAGCTTACAATGACCTCATCATCCTTTGCCTTGTAATATACACCATCAGAAGATGGAGTGTTCATAGAGTGGTTACCCCAGAATGGGCAGATGATATTGGTATAGAAGGTTTCTGTTGTTGGCAGACTTGCTGGTGGCTCAGGGAACTGCTTGTAATCCTCTACCGGTGCATCGAAAGATACGAAACCAGTATTGTAGATATACATCTCCTTGTACTTCTTGCCATAGAATGGGAACTCGAATGGAAGTTCCACCTTCTTGAAGTCTGTCTTATCAATATAGTATGCATAAGGCATGTGCTCGGTATAGTCGTTGGTGATGTCTACCCAATTGTAAGGTACATCGAAGCCATCGAGCTTAGACTTGAACACATAGTCTACAGTAGAGTTACCGTTAGCCTCCTGGTCGGAAGCAGTATACCATGAAGCAGGCTCAGCAGAGAACGTAAGGTTCTCATCGCCCTCGTTGGTTACCTGGATTGTCTTTTCTACGTTGGTACCATAAGGAGTTTCAACCTTCAGGCTCTCTGTATTACTCTTCCAGGTAGGATTACCTATCACCTCTGCCTTCAATGGGATTTCCTTGGTTGTACCATCAGCGTATGTGATGACGAGAACATCTTCGACAGAACCCTTCTCGGCAGTAGGCAATGTTACTACGATATCCTTGCCCTGACCTGCAGGAACAGAGAATGCCGCATTCATTTCTTCAGCAAGAGTAAACTTGCCGTTCTTGACAGATACGCCAGCTACCTGGAGAGCATCCTTACCATTGTTGCTCAACAATACTGTGCGCTGCTGGGCAGAAGTGCGGAATACCTTACCGAAATCTACGCTGGTAGAATCGAGAGCAGCCTCAGCCTTCAGGTTGTCGCCAACGATGTTGGCAGTCAACTTGACAGATGCACTTGGGTTGATTGGGTCGTTGGTGATAACGGTGAGATAGTTGGTCAGAGGTCCTGCCACCAATTCATCGTTGGCTGCCAATGTTACCTTGATTTCCTTGCTTTCACCATTGCCTACATAGCCTTCAGTGCTTGACAGGCTCTTGATCATTGACTTGGCAGGAGCCACAATCTTGATGGCGCTGCCTGTCTGGATATCATAATAAGGAGCATCCAGACCACCATTGCTCTCCTGTACCTTGTTGGCATCAACAAATATACAAGGATCGGAAGCAGCAATATCGCTGACACCTACGAAGTTGTGACCACCAGAACCGAATACGCCTGCTGGATTATAATCATCGTAGTAAACCTCTACACTTCCGTCTGGGCAAAGAGCCATGTGGAAGCTGATGGTTGTGGTCTCGCCGGCACCATTGGTTGCAGGAGTTACCACATCCTTGAACTTGACATAGAACTTACCGTTCTTATGACCATAGGTAATCTTACTGTTGGCACCCATGTCCATCCAGCCAGAGTTGGTATAAGCCGAAATATAGCCCAATCCCTGTACACAATCGCCGGTAGGAACCATACAAGAGATACGGCCATCCGCCTGCTTCATGGAGACACCACCATAAGAAGATACGTAAATTTCATCATAATCCTTACCATAGAATGGGAACTTGAAGCCCACCTTGATAGGACCAGACTGCCAATTATCATTGGTAAACTGCGAAGTGATATCCTTCTCATCAGCCAACTCTGGGGCTGGCTCATACTCGAATGATTCATCGCCGGCAACATTAGAGATGGTAGTATAACCAAACTTATGAACTTTGGCAGTAGAACCTACTATCTTCTCGGAAGAGAACTTAGGGAAGACATACTGCAAAGGATAGTTACCCGTGTTCTTGATAGTGACAGTAGCAGTCTTATCCTCACCGCCTACCTTCAAGTCGCCAGCATCGTAAGCATCAGGAGTTACACTCTGCTTGGCAGGAACTGAAGCGACACCGCGAACCAGGAACGAATACTGCTGACCATTCTTATCGGTCAGGGTAATGGTACTGCTGAAGTTGCCCTCCTTTGTAGGAGCGAACGTCACTGGCAACGTACCGGTAGAGCGGGCTGCAATATTATTGGCACCCTTTGACACATTGAACTGATCAGATGAAGACTTCAAGTTCTTTGGAGCCTGGAGCTGTCCATATTTACCACCGAATACACCATAACCGCTATTGGTCAACTCTACATCAATGGTCTTGGTCTGACCAACCAGCAAGTCACCGAAGTCAACCAGCTGCTGGCTGTGCAATTCTGGCTTATAGCCCTTCACGGTCATAGACAAAGCAACCTGCTGCTTAGAATCAACAGCCTCATTGCTCTTGACATGGATATTGAAGTTGTAAGTACCATTCACCAGTTTCTGACCATCATTCTTCAGAGTAACCTTCTGGCTTTCGTTAGGACGAACCTCACCGCTAATAGGCTCAGGGTTGAGTACCTGACTCCAGTCTGGGTTCTTGCTGATGGCCTGTACTGCCCATGTGAGCTGATTAGCTACAGCCTCGAAGCTGGTGCCCTTGAGGACCTCACTCAACTGAGTCCAGGTTGTACCGTTATCTGAGCTATAGAAACTGTACTGGGCAACATCGGTTCGGGTAGTCTTGCCTGTACCCAATGGGTTCTTGGCACCTGCAGGGAACTTAGCCACTACCCAGAAGCTTGAACCAGGAGCAAAATGAATCTGCTCTTTCAGGGTGATAGGATAATTGTATTGCCAGAAGCTATAATTAACCTTCTGAATCAAACTTGCAGTAGAGATAGAACGTGATCCGTCGTAGATCTCAATCACAGGATCCTGTCCGTTCTGTCCCTGAATACGAAGATCGGTCAGGTTGAAACCATTAGGATAAGTTGCCTTATCTACATAGAAATACTGAGCCAAAGCATTTGGCAGCTTGGTATCAGTTTCACCGATATAGCTGTACAACTGGTTGGAATAGGTCAAAGTGTCTGGCCAGTCCTTTGCCTGATAGTTGGAAGTAGCCACAGCGTTGCGCTTCACAAGTGTTGGGCTGACTGTACCGCTGAAAGGAAGAACCTGACCTGGGTTTGGATTCTTGATACGACCGCTGGTAGACATAGTAGCTCGGGTCGTAGCAGTAGTAAGCTGATACTTCAGCACGCCCTCACCGGCATTCTTTACATTGAAAGAAGCCTCGGCTGTGGAAGCCTTGGTGGCATCTACGGTCATAGAAAGGTTCTTCTGGTCTACCTGGACCTTAGGACCTGCATTGGTGGTAGCCTCCTTGATGGGAGAAACGGCAGAAGCCTTACCCCAACGGTTGTAAGCCACAATGGCGAAGTAGTACTTGGTAGAAGCCTTCAGACCGTCCAACTCGTAAGACATCTTGTCGCCTGAATACTTGAACTTGGTATCTACTGACACTGAGCTCAACTTGTTCAAGTCATCTGTAGCAGAGAAAGCCTCTGTGCTATAATAAATCACATGATGGTCGATGCTCTTCTCTTCGGTCTCAGGAATCGTCCATTCGATGAGAGCATTGTCGTGAGATGCAGTAACAGTGAAGTCGGCAACAGCCTCAGGCACGCTACCCTCCTTGCCCTGCAAAGCCTTGTAAGCATCGATATAACCGGAGCCCATCAAGCCCTTGTACTCAGGATTCTGAGTATAAAGATCGTTTACAGAAGTGGTAAGCAAGGTGCGGAGAGTCTCATTAGAGAACTGCTTGTTACCATACTTGGAAAGAATCAATGCTGCAATACCAGATACATGAGGACATGCCATGGAGGTTCCCTCGTTGTAACCATAGGTACTGTTAGGCAAGGTACTCAATACGCCATACTGCTGACCATTGTCTTCCAAACCACCAGGGGCTGTCACATCAACCCACTTGCCACGGTTGGAATAATAAGCCACGCTTCCGTCTGGAGCCATGGAACCAACAGCCACAACCTGGTCAAGACAACCAGGATAATAATTGCCTTCCTCGCCATTGTTACCGGCAGCAAAGATACAGAGACCTCCGTTCATCTTGTCGCCACCACCATTCTTGGTGAAGTAATCAACAGCTTCGGTAACCGACTTATCCTCATCATCTGGAACACTGGCACCCCAAGAACACTGGGCGATGCTGGCACCGCGATCGGCTGCATAAACAATGGCTTTACCGAAATCAGCTACTGCAGAACTGCTGGCACGGCTGTCGAATACCTGGCAGACCATCATCTTGACACCGCCCTTACCGTCGCTACCACCGGCAACACCGCAGACACCGATACCATTATTATTGGTGGCACCTACGGTACCTGCTACGTGAGTACCATGAGAGTGAGCGTTGATATCGCTTGAATTGATAACGAAGTTATAGCCGTAGATATCATCTACATAGCCATCACCATCATCATCAGTACCAGGCTTACCGTTCAACTCGGCTTCGTTGATCCACACATTGTCCTTCAGGTCGGGGTGATCTACCTGGAAACCACCATCAATGATGGCAACCACAACATCCTTAGAACCGGTAACACCTGTTTCCCAAGCCTTGAACACATTGGCATCGGCACCCACCTTGGTACCTGCAATATGACCATCGTTGTTGTAATGCCACTGGTCATTGAGCAATGGGTCGTTGAAAGGCATGGTAGAAGTAGCCTTAGCTGCCTTTGCCACCGCTGCTGGCGAAACCTCAAGGAAACGCTCACCGCCTATGGGTTTGTAAACCGGTATGCGCTGGGCATAAGCCACACCCTCTGTAGAACGGAGCAAGTTGCGGGCTTGTGCCAATTTCATACCTGATGCCTCGTAATGGACATCGTACCAAAGATCCAGTCCTGCTGCCTTGTGCTTAGCCTCATCCTTACCGGCATAAGGGAAAACACGGGTCATAGAGACTGCCTTTACTTTCTGACTGACCCTGTCGAGCGGGGTCACGCCAGTCTGAACATACTTCTTGCTCGTACCTTTCACCGACAGCGGAAGCTTGGTTGCCACCAAACGGTCGGCAATCTCGCGCTGGAGTTTGACACGAACGACACCCTCTACGTAATTACCATCCGCAGAGGTTGCTGTAGAAGAAGATACAGACTGCGCCTGAATATGCACACTACTGCCTAAACACAGCATTGCACATACTAACAAAAGTAATCTTCTTGTCATCTTGAAAATGTTGTAAAAAATAAATATAAAACAAATAATAGTATATTATAATGCTATCCGTAAATAAGTGCCGAAACAATCTGATAAGTGTTGATACGCCCTCATGAATGTCTGTACGACACTAACTTTTTCTCTCGGGTGCAAAAGTAAATAAATTAATTGATATATGCAAGCATTTCTGACAGTTTTGTATAAAAAGATAGTAAAAATACATCATTTTGCTCCTTTTCACCACGGCAACTTACAGCCATCCCATTTTTCCATACTTTTACTTACGGAATGTCACTTCAGTTACCAGGTCCACTTGAAAAAGTATCAAATCATATTTTTAACTGAAGTTTCGCAAGTTTTATCCCACACGCCCTGAACAAACGGTCACCGGCGCGTAGCGGAAAGGTAAAGGGCAGAAGCTCTTAGATGTAAAGTCAGCATCTTCAATAAGCAGCACGCCCTGAAAGGGCAGAAGCTCTTAGCCCAGGGCAACGCCCTGGGT
>ENA-OPKN01000130-OPKN01000130.1-human-gut-metagenome-genome-assembly--contig:-NODE-130-length-21163-cov-3.321158_pt1 | contig 21163 bp, 14 predicted proteins | sample MGYA00241783_ERZ501693 | MGnify/ENA primary metagenome ERZ501693 (study PRJEB25962, sample SAMEA2042206) | human gut metagenome | biome: human gut; feature: human-associated habitat; material: faeces...
TAGCGTCCTGACCTGTTTCTTTAATAAACTTAACGTGAGTTCGACGAATTGTAAGTACTTGAAAATTTGGTGATTAGCGAAAATTGTCGTATCTTTATAGTGCTGAATTACAAAGAATTACGAGCAATAATCGCTATGATCACCGAGAGCAAAGTTATTGAATTATTTTGTATGGCAGATGATTTCTGCAAGTTTTTTGACTCCATGATGGCAAAATATACCCTTAAGTCCACCACAAAGCGCAAATATCATCGGGCCGCCACCATGTCCAAGGCGGAAGTCATGCTTATCATGATACTATTCCATGACTCGGGATACCGCTGCCTGAAGCATTTCTATCAGGAAAAGGTCTGCAAGCATATGCGTCATCTCTTCCCAAAGGTTGTTTCCTATAACCGTTTTGTTGAATTGGAAAAAGAGGTTGCCATACCGCTGGCATTGTTCATAAAGAAAGTGCTTTTGGGTAAATGCACGGGAATCAGCTTTGTTGACAGCACTCCCTTACGTGTGTGCAAGAACCAGAGAATCCATATCCATAAGACATTCAGAGGTATAGCGCAAAGAGGCAAATGTTCTATGGGATGGTTCTTCGGATTCAAGCTGCACTTGATATGCAACGAGTGCGGAGAACTCCTGAACTTCATGATTACCCCTGGTGATGTCGACGACCGTAAACCTCTTGAATACAAGTCTTTTGTGGAGTTTGTCTATGGAAAGCTAGTCGGTGACAAAGGATACATCGGCAAGAACCTGTTTGAAAGACTGTTCGTTGACGGAATACAACTTATAACCAAACTGAAAAGCAATATGAAAGGAGCCTTGATGTCTGTTTCAGACAAGCTGCTTCTCAGGAAACGAGCCATTATTGAAACCGTCAATGACGAACTCAAAAATATAGCACAAGTGGAACATTCAAGGCATAGAGCCTTTGATAACTTTATCGTCAACCTTCTTTCTGGTATTGCTGCATATTGTTGCTTTCCAAAGAAGCCATGTATAAATGTTTCACGAACGGTTGACACACAGCTTGCATTGTTCTGAATTCGTCGAACTCACGTTAATTTAGAAGTCTCTGAACTCTTCTGATTATGACTAAAGAAACACTCCTTATGCAATACCAATCCGAGTGCCTGTCGGCTCTCAAATCAGTAGCGAATATACACAAACCTTTTGAAAAAGCATTCATGGACACCATGAAATTATTCATGGCCATACCAGATCGTATAAATTTCCTTCAATTGGGCAGATATGGCTGTTTCTCAGAACAGACTTATCGTAACCTTTTTGAGCATGAAACTTTCGATTGGTTTGCGTTCAACGGCTCTATCATCAGCAAGCATCTCACAGGCAAAAGAAAAGCCATTGCCATTGACCCTTCCTATATTCCCAAATCAGGCAAGAAGACACCTTGGATAGGTTACTTCTGGTCTGGTTGTGCAGGAGAGTACAAGCGAGGATTGGAAATCATGGGCATCGGTGTCATTGACATCGACAACCATGAATGCATGACTTTAGGTTCCATTCAGACACCGGATTGTAAGACCTTGGATAATATGGACAAGAACCTCGTTGACTGGTACAGCTGCTATCTTATCAGCAGAAAAGACAAGCTGCAAAGCATATCCAAAACGGTGGTTGCAGACGCATTCTTTTCCAAGGAAACTTTCATAACGCCTATGTGTGAGAACGATTTCCATGTCATCAGCCGCTTTCGGAATGACGTAATCCTGTACTATCCGACATTGGAACAGAAAACAGGAAAACGTGGCCATCCCAAGTGGTTTGACGGCAGGATTGACTTTGCCAATTTGGATTTGACCCGGTGCAAGGAATACGAGGTGAACAAGGGAAAACTATACGGATTGAGGGTATATGCAAAAGCTCTCAAAAGGTATGTTTCCTTAGCCATCTGGTATCCGATGGACGGGAGGACAGACAAGTGGCAGCTTTACTTCTCTACAGACGATTCCATGGATGGACGTGAGGTGCTGGATTATTACATTACTAAAGTTTCCCACCCCCAATAAAGAGGGTGGGAAACTTTAGTAATGTACCGTCTAAGTCGAATATAACAAGTTTCTTCATTGTTTTCTCTTTTTTATTTTGGGAACAAAGATATAACAATTTGCAGGGGTTATATAAAAACTCACCATAGATAACGCGGATTAATACCGATTTTAAGATAGATACCTGATAAACCGGAAATCAATGTTATCTATGGTGAGGCAGTATTTCCATGAAGCCTGTTATCTGGTAATTCTGAACCAGTCTACATCTGTCCAGCCGCCGTCGTTGGTAACGATAGCCGGGCGGGTACAGAACATGCCAACTTTGGCACCGATCCACTTGCCTTCTTTTACTTGGAACGGTTTGCCCAATGGCTGGAATTTCTTTCCGTTGAGGCTGTAACTGAAGTTACACATTACCAACAGGTCGTGTCCGCCTTCGCTCTTGGAAATCTTTTTCCCGTCAGAGGTGAACTTGGCACGCAGGTAAATCGTATTATCCTTTAAATCGACTGTACCGTTTACGGTTTCGGAAGTACCTTTGTCTGCTTTGGGGCAAGACACTTGAGACAATACCAGGCCTTTGTCCGTATTTTCCAGGATAAGTCCGGCGTAGTCAAGTCCCATAACTACTAGTCCGGTACGTTCTCCTTTGTATTTCTCCGTCGGTTTGAAGGTCAGCTTCATTGTGGCAGTAAAGTTGTCGGAGGGAGTTTTTTGCAACAATAGGTTGGCTGCATCCCAAAGGTTCTTATATTCTTTGACAACCGGGTAGGAGTAAAGACGTACAATGCCCCGGTCGCCTGCATAATAGGCCCATTTTTCATTGATGTTGGCATGCCATTGCCACTGCGGAGAGAGGGTATAACCGTCAAACTCATCGCTTTCTTGCGGAGTGCGGATAGGATATGTCTTGCCTACGTTCGGCTTCGTATGAACCAGTACCGGGTCGCCGCAGCCGTCGCCGTCTTTGTCGATGCCGATAACCGGCCAGTCGTTTACCCATTTCATAGGTTGCAGGTGCACCAGACGGCCGTATGCGCCGACATCCTGAAAATGCAGGAACCAGTCTTCACCGGTAGGAGTGTCTACCCATGCTCCCTGATGAGGGCCGTTGATAGGGCTGTTACCCTGTGCCAGTACCTTCTTCCATTCGTAAGGGCCGTATATGTTCTTGGAGCGGAGGACAACCTGCCAGCCGGTGGGCACGCCGCCTGCCGGATGGAAGATGTAGTAATATTCTCCTTTTTTATAGAGTTTGGGACCTTCGCAGGTCGGATGCGCTTCATGACCGTCGAAGATGATGCGCGATTGTGTTATGGCTTGGGTGGCATCCGCATTCAACTCGCAGATGGATATGATGCTTTTCAATCCGGCACGGCTTCCTGCATAGGCGTGTACCATGTAGACCTTTCCGTCTTCATCCCAGAAAGGGCAGGTGTCTATGATGCCCTTGCCCGGTTTTACGAGCACGGGTTCTGTCCACGGGCCTTTGGGGTCGTTGGCTTTTACCATGAACGCACCTTGGTCGGGGTCGCCCCAGAAAATGTAGAATTCACCGTTATGATGGCGGATGGCAGGCGCCAATACACGGTTGCCATGCTCCGGACGTTCCGGTGTTTCGATAGGGGGGAGGGCGTAGGGAACGGCAGCGCCGATGATACTCCAGTTAACGAGGTCTTTTGAGTGTAAAATCTGCAGACCCGGCAGGCAGTTGAAACTAGAAGAGGTCATATAGAAATCATCTCCTACGCGGCAGGCATCCGGGTCGGAATAGTCTGCGTAGAGTATCGGGTTCTTATATTTACCGTTGCCTTGGTCGGCTACCCATACCTCGGAAACATAATTCTTTTCTTGTGCCGCCAGCGGTATTGCCAGCAGCAGGCTGAGTCCTAAAAGTGCGTTTCTGCTTTTCATGTTACGATTTGATTCTTTGAGTGTTTAATTCTTGACTAAAGTTTCCCACCCCCAATAAAGAGGGTGGGAAGTAACAGTAATTCAAATTTTCTTCGTAAATTAGAGGTACTTAATCAACTGATTTACAATGGGAAATAAGGATACTGTTATGGATGCAAAAATAGTGAATTTGAACGAACTTACCAAGGTTTTATCCGTTAAAGAACAAGCCCAAGAGCAACTTTTAGTCGTCATGAAGGCATTGGGCATCGGTAAAATCGTTCGGAATCTCAAATTCGAGAAGGCTCAGGGCTATACCTTGACCTCCCTCTTCATCTCGCTCCTCATCATGCGCCTGTGGGGAAAGACGATTGCCTGTGCCACTTCCAAACATTTTCATGGACTATGCGCCGTGTCAAAGAACACGCTGTATCGCGCACTTTTGAACGCCCGCATCGACTGGCGAATGCTTCTTACCAAAATTACCCTTCGCTTCCATGCCATTCTCCGGGAGCATCAGGTGAATACCGACGAGCATGATACTTGTGCCATCCTTGATGATACAACCTTTCAGAAGAGCGGCATTCGAATCGAAGGAGTCAGCAAGGTGTTCGACCATGTCACCCACAATTTCATTTATGGAATGAAATGCCTGACACTGGCTCTCTCTGACGGGAAAAGCTGCTATCCCATAGACTTCTCCCTTCATCGTGAAAAAGGCAAGAAGAAGGATTACGGCTTGACCTTGAAACAGCGGAAGGAACAGTTCAAGGAAAAGCGGAACGCAAAAAATCCGGACTATGCACGCAAGGCGGAATGTGATGAGAGCAAGCTCGAAATGGCCAGACGCATGCTTTGTCATGCCGTGGGGCATGGTATCAACTTCAAGTATGTGCTTGCTGACAGTTGGTTTACATGCGAATCGCTCATACAGGCAGTCCGCGAGCTATGCGGCGGTTCAGTGCACTATATTGGTTTGGCCAAGATGAACCCCAAGTTGCGTTATCAGACAAGCAAGTCCAAACGTCCCCAAAACATCAATGAACTGATTGCAAGGTATAACGCACAACTTCATGCTATTGCTGAAAATACAAGTGCAAATACATTCAGCTCAATGTAAGGATGGGTGAACAGCCCGTACGCATCTTCATCATCAAATACGGACGAAGCACCCATTGGAAAGTGCTGCTAACTACAGATACCTCCATGAACTTTGTCAGAGCCTTCGAACTTTACGAAAGGCGTTGGGGTATAGAGGTTATATTCAAGGAATGCCGTGGATATCTTGGACTGGGAAAATGTCAGAGCCGGAGCTACAATGCTCAGATTGCAGACACAACCTTGTGCTTCATGATGTACCAGATGCTCTCCCTGGCCAAACGCTTTTCAGAATACGAAACCCTGGGTGCGCTGTTCCGCTCGGAGCGTGACCGGCTGCAAGTACTCACTCTGTGGAGCAGAACATTGGAAGAAGTCAAGCGGCTTTTGGAAGTTTTGTCGCGTGAAGCAGGAGTGGTTCTGTTGGCATGTCTGTCAACAGCAGCCGCACGGCAGACGGCAGATTTCTCCACAAAGGTCTGGGCACATCTTCTGTGCGATTCGGATGATTATGCCATGCCCGATTTGGACTAAACATTTTTTAGGCGTGCGTTAAATCGTTCGGAAAACATTTGATTTTTAGACCACCAACCGAAGGGAACTATTACTCAAATAGCTGATATGAAGGGGTGGGAAACTTCAGTGACCGTAATCATATTCTTTCTTGCCGTATTGCCAACAATCGAATGCTTCATCCATCACCAGCATGCCCATCTTGTCTGCCAAAGTCAACAATTCGGGAGCAGGAGGATTGTGCGAAGTACGTATCGCGTTACAGCCGAAACTCTGCAATATCTTTATCTGTCTGCGCAATGCTGCTTCACTGACTGCCGCACCCAGCGCACCCAGATCGTGATGGTTGCAAACACCTTTTATCTGTACCCGATGTCCGTTCAACAGAAAACCGTTGTCGTGTGTAAACTCAATGGTACGGATACCAAAAGGCGTATCATATTCGTCCACTTTTTTCTCCCCTTCATACACCGATACACGTGCCAAATAGCGCGACGGGCTCTCCAGATTCCAACGCTTCGGATGCTGCACTTCCATAGCAACACTGTCTTCCTGGAAACCGCCCGACGGTACGGTTATCTTCCGCTTGTCACAGAAAGCCACCTTTTTTTTCAGTACAGTCATCAACATCCAGTTCGTACACGGCTACGCTATAGCTGCAGTCAGCCGCTAAAGCACGATGATTCTGGAGTTTCACATTCAAGGCAATCGTAGCCCGCTCGTCCGTAACTTGTGGGGTAGTGACAAACACGCCCCATTGCGCAACGTGCACCGGTTCTGTCTTCACCAACCGTACATGGCGGTAAATACCGGCTCCAGGATACCAGCGGGAGCCCAGCTTCTCGGTGTTCAAGCGTACTGCTACCACATTTTCCTCTCCCCAGCGAAGTGCCGGAGTCAGGTCTACTCTGAAAGAAATATACCCGTATGGACGTTCGCCCACCTTAATGCCGTTCAGCCAGACTTCAGCATTTGCCATCGCCCCGTCAAAATCAAGGAAATACCGTTTCCCTTTCTCCACTTCAGATACCTGAAAGTGTTTCCGGTACCAACCGATACCTCGCCATGGAAGTTTTCCAGTGTACCCCTCTAAATCTGATCGGAAAGGTCCTTCGATTCCCCAATCGTGTGGCAAATCCAGCTGACGCCACGCTTTATCATCAAACTGAGGCATCTGCGGAAAATTCGATTCCTCTATTCTGGAACCGTCAGCTTGCAAACCATAACGGGCAAACAGCCAGTTCCGGTCAAAATTTGTCTCCTCTCTCTGCGCATAAGTGAAAACAGAGAAAAAAGGAAATACACATAATAATGCGACAATTCGTTTAATAGCCATATGTGATTGTATTTAATGTTTTTCGAACATTTTATTTCATCTCCAAAGGCCATACCTTTATGCGGGTTGTACCCGACAACGACTCAAACGGTCCCACAACAGGATTCGCAGCGCGCGATACCCCAAAATAGTCCTTATCCGAAACGAAAGGAGTTCCGTCCTGATTTTCAAACGGCAGTCCGCTCAGTTTTGTTATCCCCAGTTGCGCTGCATCTATCTTTTTACCTTTGAATCCGGCCAGTTCGCTCAAACTTACATCGCTTACCAGGTATACCTCCTCTCCTACTTCTTCCAGACGCAGATTCGGATTTACAGCATCCTCTGTCCAGCCTTGTTCTTTGTCTGTCATCGGTTTCGCTCCGTTGCAGAAGATATTGTCCGCGGCATAAATAGGCCATTGCGACTTGTCGAACGCTATCATACCATACTTCATGTCCTTGTTTGTACCCCCGACAAAAATGTTGTTATAGAAACGGTGGTCTCCTTCTGTAATTGTCCGAAAACCTTTCACCTGTGTAGAATGGTTCAGATGATAAGGTGTATAACGCTGGTCGTCCATCGGCTTAATGCCACCTGTAATGATATTATGCAGAAGAGCTCCTCCGTCCGTATTTTCTGCGAATGATTTAGATGACAGCATGATATTATTGTCTACAATATAAGGTCCGTGGTCTACCTCAAAGAAGACATCCTCTGCCAGATTATCATAAAGTAAATTAGAAGAGATACGTGCGCCCTGAGCCATCCAGTCCATCCAGATTCCGAAGTTTCCGGAATTATGAATCCGGTTATGATGGATATACGTATCAATGGCTCCATGCAGTTTGATTCCTGCCATTTCCGCACCTCCGAATTGCTGTTTCGCAAGGATATTATAGATATGATTTCCGTAAATCTCACTAAAGGCACCACCCATACTTCCGCAAATACCAGTCTGTTCACAATCGGAAATGATATTGTTGCGCACGATGTGCGAACCTACATTGGCCTTGTCCCATCCTTTTCGCAGAACGTTAAAGATTACTTCGATATAATGCAGTGTGCCGTCCAGACGTTTGTCGTTGCATTCCAGGTTATGTCCGCTGCTGCGTTCTTTGCCCAACGTAATGCCATTGGAACGCGAATTCTTTATCACATTGTCTTCAATAATCCATCCTTTGCACCAATGGGTAGCCACCATGCCCACCTGTTCTGCTGTGGGAGCTGCCCACTGAGTAGCCGCCTGACTGAAATGGAATCCACGGATGGTAAGGTAGTTCAAGCCTTCACGCGTAGGATAGAAACAGGTAGGACGTACGGATACTTCCGTAACTTCTTTATTCGGGTCGGCAGTTCCAAAATTGGCATAGATGGTCGTATGCTCGGCATCTACTTCTGCATACCATACATTGGTGCAGCCCTGCGGGTCACGGATGGTCTTTAATGTATCCGGCTGATAGACCTTGTCCAAGGAGAAAGCTTCGTACAGTGAAACGTCATTCAGATACACATCGGCCGTGTGGTGTATTTTGTCCGACCAGAGCCAGTCGCCGTACAGTCGGTCATTGAACGGATTGTAATTGCCAAAGAAACCGTTGGGCAACACAAGCTTCCACACCTGCTTGTTCTTTTTTTCCCGTTTCCAGCCTGTCACCAGTTCCGAGCCCTTGATTTCCACCTTCTCACCTTCGGCCGCACGATACAGAATCCGTCGGGCATCGCTTTCGCCTCCGTTCAAAGGGTTAATCCATTCACGGTATGTCCCCTGATGCACCGTTACGGTATCTCCCGGCAAAGCCAGCTGGGCCGCCCGGTTAATGGTCCGGAAGGGAGTTGCCATATCTCCATTGGCAGCATCATTTCCTGTTGGAGACACATGATATTCTTTTGCAAACAGACTGCTTGCTGACAGCAGCAGACAGATGGATACGATTGATGTTTTCATAAAAATATGCTTCTATATATAAGGTTTGACATTGGGTCAATGTAAAAACCTGAGGGGTAAATTTATAACTAAAGTTTCCCACCCCCAATAAAGAGGGTGGGAAGTGACAGTAATTCAAATTTTCTTCGTAAATTAGAGGTGCTTAATCAACTGATTTACAATGGAAAATAAGGATACTTGGCTCTAGTTTAACAAGGCGTTGTAAAGTGGCATATTAATTGCATATATCTTTTTAAAAGGAGGTTATCATGACATATAATGAAATATTGTCAGCCGCCCAGTCTTTGTCAGAGACAGAACGGCAATCTTTGTTGCAGGCATTGAGTGTTGGCAATCAGTGCGAGGCGACAGTCCCGGAAAGCTCTCGTTTGTCTGCCTTGTTGGAAAAACAGGGCTGCTGTCCTCATTGTGGAAGCAACCGCTACTACCGTTTCGGCAAGGACCACGGAACGCAACGCTTCAAGTGCAAGGATTGCGGCAGGACTTTCACCGAATATACCGGCACGTGGCAGCAGAAGCTCCACAAGAAAGGGCTTGTGAAGGCATACATGCAACTGATGTCCGAACAGAAGTCCCTTGACAAGATATCCGCCGCCCTGCACATCAACAAGAAGACAGCTTTCGACTGGCGGCACAAGATATTGCGTTCCCTGAAGCAGGACGAGGGCAGCTCGTTCTCCGGAATAACCGAAAGCGACGAGACGTTCTTTGACAAGTCCGATAAAGGCTGCCGCCACCTGAAGCGCAAGCCCCGCAAGCGTGGTGGAGGGACAAAAGGCAAGGGCATATCCAAGGACAAGGCTACTGTCATAGTGACTGCCGACAGGAAGAACGACCTCAACATGACATTTTGTGGCTATGGACGGCTGACAAAGAAGGAAATCACGGAAAGCCTGCGCACTCCTCTGCCCCAAGGGACGGTGCTGTGTTCGGACGGCCATGTCAGCTACAAGGGATATGCAATGGACAACCATATTGAACATGTCGTAATCAGGGCAGACCTTGGCCGGCACGTCAAGAGGGGATTTTTCCATATCCAGCACGTCAATTCACTGCACAACAGGCTCAAGAAATGGCTTAACGGGACATTTTGGGGCGTCGCCACGAAGTACATGCAGGACTATCTCAACTGGTTCAAGGTGAAAGAGACCGTGCTGAAGTTCTGCAATGATCAGGCAGATGAACTGCTTGGACTTTCCATGAACCATTATAATGTCAAGTTTGCAACGGTATAATTAACTAGAGCCATATAAAGATATAAATCATTCTTTAAGTATATCTTTCTTATAACGCACTAAAGCCTCTACATAATAATAATCCGCATACGTCAAGGGAACATCCATCTCTCCATTTACCGGATAATTACCAACAGAATGCTTCAATATAAAATTACAATTTGTTCCTGGTTCTGCCAAGTATTCGGGTGATGATAATGTCTTTAACTGTGTTTCAGCTACAGACAAGCATTGCCTTGAAAAATCTCCGTCCGTATATTGGCTCAACTCAATCAAAGCAGAAGCCATAATAGCAGCTGCGGAAGCATCTCGCAATGCATTGGGAATATCCGGAGCATCAAAGTCCCAATATGGAATCTTATCCTCTGGCAAGCGAGGATGATCCATTAAGAAATGAGCTACATTTTTAGCCTGTTCCAAATAGCGGGAGTCTTTTGTTTCACGATACATCATCGTATAACCATACAAAGCCCAACTCTGACCACGTGCCCAAGCTGATTCATGTGCATATCCCTGATTGGTTTCCTTCTTTTCAGGAAGTCCAGAAATAGTATCATAGGAAACCACATGATAACAACTGTAATCCGGACGAAAATGATGCTTCATTGTTACATCTGCATGGGATTTTGCAATATTCACATATCTAACTGAATCAGAGTTTTTAGAAGCCCAAGTCAATAACTCTAGATTCATCATATTGTCAATTATCACCGGGAATTGCCATATATCCTCATTCCAGTCCCATGAGCGTATACAACCAATTATCGGATTAAAACGAGTGCTCAATGATTCAGCACCTTGCAATAACACTTTCTTATATTCTTCATTGCCCGTCAGGCGATACCCATTTCCAAAACTACAATTAAGCATAAAGCCTACATCATGATTATTTGTAGTATATTGAATATCTTTTACTCTCCACGTATAATCCTCCGCATATTGCCTAATAGAATCATTCTGAGTTTCTTCATACAGATACCATAGCACACCTGGAAAAAAGCCACTTGTCCACCAATGTATAGATGCTGTTAACAATTTTCCATCCTTCCCTATTGTCCTTGGCATTTTCTCTTTTTCCGCCCATAGACATTCAGCCATCAATTTTGATTGTATCATTGCACGTTCCAGTCCCCTATCCACTACTTGACGCATTTCATTTTTATGTGAAACATGACATCCCACACATATGATGGATACACACACCGCAAAAAATATTGATTTTGTTTTCATTTATAATTTTGTTTATATATTACCACTTCAAGTGCTTCACACTACCATCTTTCAATACTATATTAAATTTATTTTCTTTCTTATCATATTGAATCTTACTTATCGGATTCCAGGTATCATTATACTCCCAACCACTTTTCTCCCATAATTGTAATGTGATATACACCTTTTCATTTTCACATCTATCATGCGCATTAATCACTACACTATATTTACTCTCAGGATGCAAATCTTCTGCTCGAATAAATTCCATCTGTTTCCATCCTTCCCAAGCTATCATACCTAAACAATAAACTCCATTGTCTATTATATAAGTCTCCTTTCCATTTAATTTAACGATACTTTCACGAATTTTTTTCTCTTTCTCAGGTAAAGCATAATGCCCTATCCTTACTTCTATAGGTGAAGAAGAAGTAAGTTTATCAATTCTTAAGATTCCATTAGAAAGGGGCAATTCCGCCAATTGAAAACGAACAGACTCATCACTCTCCAGCCAAGCCTCCCGGCAGTAGAAACCATCCTCATATTTTTTAAAACCAAAATTACAAAGAGCTTCCCAATTTCCCTTCTTATTCTTCACTACATAATTCATTGCTACCTCACCATTCTTGCCATCAGCCTGCCATGGAAACTCACTATTATAAGCTAAACGATTATAGTTTTCAACACGATGATAGCCATTCACACTTTGAATGGTTGTACTACGGATTTCCGCCGCACCTATATTCGGATAATCAGCTACTAATATATGTGCATTTTTAGCATACTTACAATAGACTTTATCTTTCTCAAATTTAGCCCAATCACCTTCATTCTCAACAGCTTTCCAAAAAGGGTTGCTTTCAGGAAGATAAAGTGCGAAAAACAATTTTCCTAACCAAAATACACTACCACGACAACTATAACTATTCACAGACGGTTCGAAAGCACCATAAAAACCCAATGTAGGAATACGATCTTTCAAGAAATCTGGATGTTGCAGAAATTGAAGCATTGTAGCAGATGCAATACGCCGCATCCATCCATAATTAATATTTGAATCCTGCAACAAACCAGTTAAAGCAAGCGGTGCAGCTGCCGCCATCCGGTAAGTAATGCTTCGCCCCCACATAATCATTTTGCCATCTTGTGCAAACATATAAGGATAATTTTCTACTATTGCACGAAAATACTCCTTAAACTGTTTTGCATAATGTGGATAATATTTTTCACCAATTTCTTCAGCCCACAAAGAGCCATAGAGCTGAAAAGCCCACATGCTATAATAATCAAACAAAAAACCATCATGATACCAGCCATTACCACTATAAGAAGCTAGCACTCTTTTCAATAAGAACTCCAAATATGCTTTATTTATCTGATACCCTTGGCTCAAGAAAAAGCTCATAATGTTAATATTAAAAAACTGCCAATTTGTATCAAATGTCTCACCTTCACCATAACTCAACATCCGTACAGCCAAACTATCCTTCATAGCCTGAGACAGCGGATTCCAGAACACTTCTGGGGCCATCATAAGCGACACAGCCAATCCCCCCATTTCTACCAACCGCTGTCCTCCATTCTTTTTAGGAGGATTCATTGGTACATAAAGTGGAGTTCCAGGTTGAAGCATCAACTCCAAATGCCTTCGATAATAATTACCTAATGGTATTCCATTCACCGTTAACTCTGGGTTTTCTTTTAATAAAGGTCCTGCAAGAAACATTGTTCTACAGAAAGCCTCTAACCTAGCCACAGGCTCCTGAGAAATAGTTCGAGGATAGCTTTTCCCTGGCTGCTTGGGAAAATCCAAAGGATCATCCAATGAATTTACATAACTGAATGCCCCTCTTAGCAAATAAAGAGCAGCCTCTTTCCAATGTGAACGAGTCATACCTGTATAAGGACTGAGCGTCATATTTTTCTCTTTCACCACAAAAACCGAATCCAGAGATTCAGTTGCGCCAAGCCTCAAGCATGACAATCCCATCAAAACAATTCCTACTATAAAAACATGCATTTTCATTTCATTACAATTTAGTCGGTTCCCCCTATCTCTTCACTCTCAAGAATAACCCCTCAAGCACAGAACAGCAAGCAGGACACCTCTTTTTCATCCTAATTAACGGGTAAATAACCAATAATAAATTCATACTAAGTCCGAGAATTTTATAAATAGCTGGAACATATCCAGCTATTTATAAAATTACACCGACAATCAAGGATTTTGTACCAAAGGAATCGGATAAGCATCAATCTCTGATTGTGGAATATATTGTACTGCACAATTATCCGTCACCCGAATTTCCTGTACCACACTGCTTTCTGCTCCACGGTCATGGCAACCCGGATAATGGCGGTCAATCACCTTATCATTGCGCAATAAATCATATTTGCGGTGTGCCTCACAATAAAACTCCTTGCGAGCCTCGTCCAATATAGCATCCAGTACTTCTCCGTCACTATTCTCGTTATAATCAGGAATACCAGCCCTTCTCTTGATTACGTTCATATCCTCTATGGCTCCCGGATCATTGTTCAAGAAATGTCTAGCCTCCGCCCGATTCAAATACATTTCCGACAGGCGAATTAACATCGGTGAGTTAAGCAACGCATTCTTTTCCTGATATGCCAACTTATTAATAAAATACTGCGGGTAGTCGTTTCGCTTTTTCATCTGGTTTTGGATATGTACCGTATATTCTTTCCATTCCGCACGACCTACAACCTCACCATTTTCTCGATATACCTGACGAGCTCTCACATACAACGAACCATCGGGACGCTCCAGTACGTTAGGAGAATCATATTCAAAGAAGTCCTTCTTTTCATCGGTCACTATCTGATAACCGCTACTGGTTTTCTTCACCTGCTGAAAACGGTAATAATGCCTATGCAGCGGATCTTCAGCTGGAGTTTTGTCATTGTTATAGAAAAAGTTTTCACTGATAAAATAAAGTTCTTCAATCAGTTTTCCGTCCTTATCTTTTGCTTCTGTATACTGAGGAACAATAAATACACTTCTTACATCGTTAGGATATTTCTGAAAAGCTTCCAGCAACGGTTGTGAAGCATATACCTCACCCCATCCGTCTCCATCAATGATGGTGTACATGGCTGCCGAACGGCTCTTACTATAATCAATGTCTTTCAGCATACGAATAGCCAAAATAGCTTCTGGATTACTTTCTGGGACCAGTTCGTTCATGGTACGGTATTGCGTATTGTTCAGCAGTTGCTTACCCGAATGATCTATCACATCTGTAGCGTATGATTCAGCATTTGCATAATCATGCATATACAAATATACCCTGCTCAACATAGCCTTGGCTGCCCATACATTGGCATAGCAAGCATTCTTTTCTACGCCTGAATTTCCCATCAGTTCTTCCGCTTTCTTCAAATCCTTGATAATCTGCTCATACACCTTCTGTACAGTAGCTCTCGGAGGGCAATCATCCGGATCGGCAGACAATTTCAGAGGCACAGCCAAGTCAGATGCAGAAGCAATGTGGTAATCCTTTCCATAAGTGATAGCTAACAAATGATAGAACATACCACGCAGAAAGTAATTTTCACCTATCAGATGATCTGTCTCTTTCGACACTCCCTCCTTCGCTGTCAGAATTACCTTATTGCAGTTAACAATCAACTTGTAGGAATACGTCCACACGTCTGTCAGAATGCTACATGTCGGAATGCGCTGATAATTATATATATAGAAGTTACTACTGGTAGACTGTCCGCTATACAGCACATTGTCACTAGTAAATTCTCCGGCAAAGTGTACCGCTGAATGGAAATTACGTTCTTTCATATACGAATAGTTCCCCAAAGTAATAGTTTCTACGGAAGCTGAATTAGAAACCAGTTCGTCATCCGTCACCGAATCATACGGAAACTCCTCGATGTCGCACGCATTCAGCATACCCAGGCAGAAGATACCTGCTAATATCTTATTGTATATTGTTTTCATAAGTCTTTCAAGATTTAAATTTAAGAATTAAAAACCAACGGACAAACCGAACACATATTTACGCACGGTAGGATAGACAGTACTACTGCCAGCACCATTTCCCTCATAACTGGCTGTAGCCGGATCCACCTGAGAATAAGGAGTAATAGTAAACAAATTGTCCGCACTAAACGAAAGGGTCACATCCTCCAATCCTAACTTACTCAAGAAATTTTTGGGTAACCTGTAGGCCAGGGTAATGTTCTTCAAAGTAAGATAATCCGCATCCTCCAAATAGCGGCTGGAAGTCTTATGCGCATTGGCATTACCGCCACTAATAGCTTTCGGATGTGTAGCAATGTCACCCGGCTTCTCCCAACGAACCCATCCGTCCTTCAGTACCATCTGGTTATACGTGTCGTATGCTCCATCCGAATCAAGTAACTCACGACCTGAAGCATAAAGCTTAGCCCCCATACTATAGGCAAATGAAGCAGAAAAAGACAAGTCTTTCCAAGTTAGCATCGTATTAAATCCTCCTGTTACTTTCGGAGCAGCCGAACCTACATACGTTTTTGCACCTGTTGCTTCTGAGTAAGAATTGGTCAGAACTCTTTTTCCATCCTCATCCGTTGTATACCATTGAGGAGAACCAGTTTCAGGATCCACTCCTGCCCATTCGGCCATGTACAAATCATCCATGTCACGTCCTTCCTCAAAACGACGAAGACCACTAATCTGAGGCGCACCGCCATATAGTTCCTCAATCTTGTTCTTATTATGTGCCAAGTTAAAGCTGAAATCCCACTGCCAGTCTTTCAATGAAAGCAGGTTTGCATCCAAGTTCAGTTCAAATCCCTTATTACGAACGGCACCTATATTCTGCCACTGACCTCCATAACCGGTAATAGCCGAGAATTTCACATAATAAAGTAAATCGGAAGTGTATTTATTATAATAGTCGAGCGAAAGATTCACACGGTTGAAAAAGCTCAAATCTACACCGACATTTAATGTCTGGTTCTTCTCCCAGCTCAAATCCTTATTACCCAACTGATCCGGGAAACTAGCCGGTTCCTCGTTATACATGGAAGCGGTGTAGAGAGACAAATGGTTATAATACCCATCGGGCATATTCCCCACCACTCCCCAGCTGGCACGCAGTTTCCCGGCAGTCAGAATATCGGAAAGAGGCTGCATAAACTTTTCCCGATTGAAGTTCCACGCACCGGAGAAGGTATAAAAACTTCCGTACTGGTTATCTTTACCAAATTTGGAAGAACCATCCAGTCGATAGGAGGCCTGCAACATATAACGTCCATCAAAAGAGTAATTCACATTCGAAAGGACGGACTGAATATTGAAAGCCTGTTTTGTCCCCGACATAGCATCCATTCCTGTAGTTCCACTTATCACTTCCTTCCCGCTGATAATGCCTTTCGCTGTAGCTGATGTCACCTCATAAAAGCGGCGAGAGTATTCGTAAGCCACCAATGCCTGAATGTCATGCTTTCCGTTAATATTTGTCTTGTAACGCAACATCTGGTTGGTGAAGTAATTGGCTGTAATGGCATTCGTATTACTAATAGTGCCCGACTTAGCCTGTCCACCGATTGTATTGGGATCTACATAACTTTCATCGCGGGCAATTTTATAATTCACGTTATTGTTCGACTCAAAAGTCAGTCCGTCCAGCAACGTCCATACGAATCCGGCTGTAGCCGACACATAGAAATTCTCGTAAGCAGAAAAATTCTTGTACTGCCGCTCTAAATAGTTATTCTTGTCACGACCGTACCAATCCTGTTCCTTTCCGGTGCGCACCGTACCATCCTCGTTATAAGGATAGTCCCAAGGAAGATACAGATAAGAATCATACAAACTAGCCGTCTGGTCTTTAGTATGCACATACTGGCCTTGCAACTTGGTGAATGCCTTGAACTTTTCATGAATTTTATAATCGTTGTTGTTACGAATGGTATAACGGTTATAGTTCATTTCCTTCACTGCACCCGTTTCACGATAGTAATCCAACAACAGATACGAATCAACTTTCTCGTTTCCACCCTGATAGCTCACCGAAGCATTGGTATACAACCCAGTTTGTGTCGCTAAATCCATCCAATCAGTGTCATGTTTCAACAAATCGGGAGTAAACCAAGAACTACTGTTGAAAACCGACTGATAGTCATACAACTGCTGTGCATTCATCATCTCCAAATTTCCCCATGACAAGTCGGACAACCCCTGTTGGATATTCACCCTGAACTTTTGCCGATCCTTAGATCCTTTCTTGGTGGTGATGACAATCACACCGTTTGACGCGCGTGAACCGTAAAGTGCCGTAGATGAAGCATCCTTCAATACCGACAGATTGTCAATTTCATTAGGAGACAGACAGGGATCTTCGTTGTAAATAACACCATCAACTACCCAAATAGGATCAAGACTAGAGCCCAACGAACCTTTACCACGGATACGAATACGCCCCGTACCACCTGGTTTACCGGAAGACACGCTCACATTCATACCAGCGACCTTTCCATCCAGCATACTGGAAACATTGGCTGTTGATACATCTTTCAGCTTTTCTTCTTTCAAGGCAACGGCAGCACCAGTTAAAGTATTACGCGACTGCGTGGTATAACCCATTACCACTACTTCATCCAGCACCTCCGTATCTTCATTCAGAATCACAGCCAGCGTCTTTCCTGAATCTGCAGTCAACTGTTGTGTCTTATAACCTATATAAGATATTTCAAGAGAAGTTCCTTCAGTAGCTTCCAATACAAAATTTCCATCAAAATCGGTCACGGTACCGTTGGTCGTTCCTTTTTCAACTACTGTTGCTCCAATGATCGGCTCCCCATTAGCATCCTTTACTGTTCCTGTTACCTTTTTTCTTTTTCCTGAAGTAACCTGCTGCTGGCTTCCTTTTTTGATTACAATATTTTTACCTTGAATTTCATACGATACATTCTGCCCCTTCAAAATCTGAGCAACCGCATCCTTCAACTGACTGGCATTAATTGAAACCGTACGGTCTGTATCCACATCACCAGCTATATATACGAAAGAATAACCACTCTTGGTTTGAAGTTCCGTCATCGCCTTCTTCACCGATACATTGCTCATTTTCAACGATATACTCTGTGAGTATATGCTTAGATTAAGGCATAGCAAAGCCCCGGCCATTAACATGGCTTTTTTTCTGTAATTCATAAGCTTAAATTTTAAGATTAAAAATTTCTGATAAAAGGCGTTTTACAAGGAATGTTTTATTACTTTTGCCACATTCCTTAGAAAACATCTTAAAAACTAACAAGTTAGAAAGAACTAAGGTATTGCCGGAGGAACTTCCCCTTCTTCCGGCTTTTTTTATGTTCTTTCGCCAAAAGCTAAATTAAGTATCTACTTTCTGCATAATCTTAAGGTCTTAGTGTGTTTAACAATCGGTTAATATAAGGTTATTTCCCGGTCTTTCTGCTTATAGCGTACTTTTCCGGTTTTCTCTAATGCTTCCAGAATATCTTTAATACCCTGTTCACCACGACCAAAACTTCCATAAAAACGAAAATCCCGAAGAGAATCTGTAGCAAAAGTGATATGTACATCGTAGCTTCTTTCCAAAATCTTCACCACTTCCGGCAATGGCAGTTCATCAAAGAACAACTTACCGGAAGTCCATTCCAACACATTCTTTACTTCTTTTGTTTCCTTTTTCATGTGACCTTCCGCCTTATCCAACGTAACTTGTTCGTTCGGAAGCAGAATCATCTCTGCTTCTGCCCGCAGACGATTATCTAACGCCACTTTTCCTTCCAGCAAAGACACTACAGCTTCTTCATCGTTCGGATAGTCGCGGAAATTAAACTTGGTTCCTAATACTTTGACCGACAAAGAAGGAGTCTGCACATGAAACGAGAGTTTCTCATTACGCTCTACCTCGAAATATCCTTCTCCACTTAATTTCACCTCACGGTTGTCCACTCCAAAATCCTGCGGATAGACCAGACGGGAACCAGCATTCAGGACTACCAGTGTACCATCGGGTAAACGAAGACGTGTCTGCGCACCGAGAGGAGCTTCTACCTCTACCTGAGTTAACGCATTTTGCAGGTTGCTTTCTCCCTGACGGTAAGAGAAGAAGGAAATAAGCCCTACCACCAACACAGCAGCTACATATTTATAGATTGTTTTCCAATCTATGCCTTTCTTGGATTGCTTCTGAGCCGTACTTGCAGCCACCCGTTTCCGAAAGGTTTCAAAAGCGCGGTCGGCATCGTAACGCATACGTTCTTCCTTCTGCACGGCAGAAAACCAGATTTCCTGCTGCTGCATGAAATAACGTCGGTTTTCTTCAGAACTGGCAATCCATGCGTCCAGTTCTTCGCGTGCTTCCTTGCTCAGACCTTTACTCAGAAAAGCGGCAATCAGTTCGTCGATATGTGAATTTCTTTCTTCCATTTTCAGGGTTTCTATAGGTGAGACGAAATTTTCGCCTGAGCGGGTAGGCGAAAAACGTAATTTTTTTACTTGAAAGTCGAAAAAAATAAAATCAGGATAATCAAGTACTTCCCGAGTTCTGAATGAAGAGATGATAATGCACTCTTTATGTGATACTTGACTGTATTAACAGAAATATTCAGCTCTGTAGCGATTTCTTCGTATTTTTTCCCCTCGAAACGACTTTTGATAAAAACTTTCCGGCAGACTTCCGGCAAATTCCGGATGGCATGATGAATTTCTTCCTCCAGTTCATGTTCCAGCAAACTTCCCAGAGGATAATCATCCGAGAGCAGATAACGCATCTCTCCTTCTTCCGGAATAGAAGAAAAAGCCACTTCCGTACGTTCTTTCTTAGAAGACAGGTAATCCATGCAGTGATTCCGCACGGCACGCACTAAGTAACTGCGTAAGGAAACTTGAATGTCGAGTGTCTCATGTACTTCCCACAGATGAAAAACGACATCTCCCACCAGCGTTTCAGCCAGAAAATCATCTCCCACATATTCACGCGCTATATGACACAACAAGGCATAATGATGACGGTAGAGGTATTTATAAGCCTCTTCATTTCCTCGTTTCAGTTGCTCTATGATAATTCGTTCCGTAATTTCCATCTGTGTGTTGTAGCGTAAATTCAGTTTATTCAAACATTTTCTGATAATAGGCGGCTTTATCTGTTATTTGTTTCCATTGTTCTATCCCATTGATGGGGGAAGAATGTACCCGCTCATAAAACGCGATTTCCTCATGAAGCGGACGGAAATCATTTTGCATCAGTGAAAGATTCAGTGCTTTTTCAATTCGGGCAAAACCATACATCAGAGAATCTTGTGCTACCTGCTGAATTTTTATCGTATAGGCAGAATCGGCTCGCAAAAAATCTCTTCGGGCAGTAAGCGTATCTCCCTTATAATCTTCGAGTACAGCTTTCAGGTGAAGCAATTCGGACGACATGGAATCGCTCATACATCTATCCATTTCACGCAACAAGTCCAATACTTCCTGCAGGCGCCAGCTCTGCAACAAATAGCGATATTTCAACAGATAAGTCTGCTTGTCAGGACGTAAAGCAATCGCACTGTCCAGTTTTTGACGTATAAGTGAGTCATGGATGCATACTTGCGGATGCGACTTGTCAATTGGCCGATTCCAAAACAAAGAATCACTTTGCATCAAGCTGTCAGCCTCCAGCACAAGTGCATGCACAGCCTTTTGTATATCAGACGCATCATCTGATTTCTCATGCATACATGCAGAAACGATTCCAGCCAGACAACCAGCCATTAAAAAGAGTTTTGCATCCATAGTTCAAAGATTGGGTTTGCGCAAAGTTAATTTTTTTCATTTATACCAAACACAAAAATGCAAAAGAATCTAAACAAAAACAGGAATCTCCCTACGAAAAAAGTCATTCGCTAGTAACAAATTCTCTGTTTCACACTGTGGGATACAAAAACCACAGTGTGGGATATATATTTC
>ENA-OPKN01000153-OPKN01000153.1-human-gut-metagenome-genome-assembly--contig:-NODE-153-length-19187-cov-3.325319_pt1 | contig 19187 bp, 18 predicted proteins | sample MGYA00241783_ERZ501693 | MGnify/ENA primary metagenome ERZ501693 (study PRJEB25962, sample SAMEA2042206) | human gut metagenome | biome: human gut; feature: human-associated habitat; material: faeces...
TGTTTGTCCAGGTTCGAATCCTGGTAGTCCAACGACCAATCAAAGAAAAGCCCTAAGAGAATCTCTTAGGGCTTTTCTTTTTCTATCTAAATATTTATCAATTTTCAATTTCAGCTTCCTTTTCAACCTCCATTCCTAAAAGGATAAGATTCCAGCCTTTAAATACAAGCCAAAGTGCTACCAATGAAATAAGTCCCACTATAAGTCCTGTTAAAGGAAACAGGTCAATAAAAGCTCCCACCAATAAAACAATCATACTGTTACGCAAATAACCAGCTCCTTTCTGACCATCTGCTCCCAATGAAGCCGACTGTTTCATTGAGCCGTATCCTAAGAACTCGAAAATGAAACCAATTATCAGCAAAATGCCGGCAATAATGCCTCCCAATAATGGAATCCAACCAAATACCACAGCTACAATTCCTAAGATTACAGCAATTTTCAAACGAGAAGCTCCCTTAGCTCCATCTGCATCAAGATTTGCTTTTAACTTACCCAGTCCTACCAGATAAAGAATCAATCCTAACAAAGCAGCTATAGCTGTCAATGTATTATCCCCAATACTGTCATACACGTGCAGCAAAATAGCTAACAAGATAAAATAAGCCCCTTGACTTCCCTGATTATTCCATTGAATACCAAGACTTCCTTTAGCCATAAATACAGCTATCAATAAAGCTATCAGACTCACATAATCCAGCCACATAGGTGTATTAGGAATCAAAGTCAGTAAAGCAATAAAAAGTCCACCACCTGCAAGCCCCAGGAAAGGTACAGGTAATTCTTTCCCCAATGTCTTATAAAACGAATAAAGTGCTAATCCACCTCCCACAATTCCAATAATTTGGCAACAGAACACCGGAATGTCAAAGTCTGGCATACCAATTAATGACCCCACTAACGACCCAAAATCGGGCAATAACGTACACACTACAAGCAGCATACAAAATTGTAACTGCAAAAATTTCTGCTTTGTTTCCATCTGTAATACGATTTAAAATAATAGATAAGAAAATGAAAATCACTAAAAACAAATTTAGCTATTTAATATAAAAAAACAAACAAAATCCATCTTAATATCCTGATTTTATTATAATTTGATACAAACAAAATCTTCGCATACACTTGAAATAATACAGCAAATAAAAGATATAAGTGATTTTCATATAATATCTATCACCTTCATGTTTTCAACTCAGGAACATAGATTTCACACTTCAGACCAACTATTTTCACACAAAAGCACTTTATATCCTACTTTCCTTAATTTGGTTTCAATTTAACAGAAGAAGAAACGACTTAAATAGTAAAATAGAGATTTTTCTAGGTTCTCAATCAGAATAAGGCATATATAATTATACTTTTATTCTTATCTCTACCAATTTAAAACCATATAAAAAGCAATAATTTAAAACAATAATACGTATAATATTAGCTATTTATCATACATAAAGTTTTTTATTACATAAAATTTCTGACTTTCAGAGGAAAGTCGTACCTTCGCGCCCGATTTCAACCACACAAAAACTTATAATTTGAAAGTATAGTATGAAAATTATCTGGTCTATCCGGTCATTTAACTTTACAAACGTGCCATAGAAAGGGTTCCTGGCGAGAGAAAAACTTTCTATGCTTCATTTTATAATCAACAATTTTCATGTTCACTTTTATTTCTATAATGGCTGTAGGAGTCCTTATAGGCTATCCTTTGCGCCGTAAACAAAGCATTCATAAGATACCCGTACTGATACAAATCGTAGTTTGTCTGTTACTTTTTATTTTGGGACTGTCCATCGGAACAAACAAACTTATCATTGGCAACCTGAGTTATTTCTGCCAGCAGGCAGCCATCATCTCCATGCTGAGTCTGTTGGGAAGCTCTGTAGCCGCTCTCCTTGTGTCTCACTTTTTCTTTAAGAAAGGAGCAAACCGTGAAGGGTAGTCTTTTGATTCTGATATTTTTCCTGATGGGATGCCTCATCGGCTATTTTTATACCATCGGATTCGACATACATGAAATGTCAGTAAAAGTACTTTATGTATTGATGCTCCTGCTAGGAATGAACCTGGGAGGTAATCAAGATTTAAAAGGATTTGTCGCGCAATTTAATTTCAAGATGCTGCTCGTCCCCATTGCCACGGTATCAGGCACATTTCTTTTCTCTGCCATCGCCGGCTTTATTCTGAGCCAGTGGAGTGTGTTCGACTGCATGGCAGTAGGCAGCGGATTTGCGTATTATTCCATTTCATCGGTCCTCATCACACAGCTCAAGACACCGAGCATGGGATTGCAAGTAGCCACGGAATTAGGAACAATTGCCTTGCTGGCCAATATCTTCCGTGAAATGACCGCACTGGTCGGTGCACCTTTCATCCGGAAATATTTTGGACGTCTGGCTCCTATTTCGGCAGCAGGCATCGGCTCTTCCGACATTCTGCTGGCCGCCATCACCAAATACTCCGGAAAAGATGCTATTCCGCTGGCCATCCTGCATGGTATTCTGATTAACCTCAGCGTGCCTTTCTTCGTTTCATTATTTTGTAACCTGTAATACAGACACGTAACTTCATGTAAACGTAACTACATAGCAACTCTTCTGTAATAAAAAACACGGACCTTTGGGCAGACTTTAAAAAAGGAGATTATTATGGAAACAGTTGCAGACAAATATGTAGTAGAATGTACGCCCGACGGTGAATATTACGCTTACCTGTGCAATCATGAACAATGCTTTGCATACGGTGAAACCGAAGAAGAAGCGCTGGAAAACCTGGAAACCGCGGCTGAAGAATTCTACAATGAATTCAATTCTATTTTCTACATGGAGGATATAGCCTGATACTATATTGAAAAAACGCACATTGTAAGTAAATTGCCGATATTTAGTCATTTCTCAAAAGCCATTTCTGTGGGACGCAGGAATGGCTTTCTTCTTGCTCCGTCTCCTCGTCTGTTGAAACAAGTTATTCATTTGACAGTCACACCCTTGTAATATACATTCCCTTCTTTTGTACAGCGTTAAGAAAAACATGAAGCATGAAAGAAAGACCTTATTACCGGACCATTGTGGTGTCGGACATTCATTTGGGAACTACCCATTCGAAAGTAAACCAAATCAGCGATTTTCTTAGTAGAGTAGACTGCGGACGACTGATTCTGAACGGTGACATCATCGACGGATGGCATCTGCAGAAATCTGGCATCAGCAAATGGAAAGCGGAACACACGCACTTTTTTAAAATCATCATGAAAATGATGGAAAAACACGGTACAGAAATCATTTATGTACGTGGCAATCATGACGATTTTCTTGACAATCTTGCTCCCCTTCAATTCGCCAACCTGACCATTACAAAAGATTATATACTGGAAAGCAATGGAAAGCATTATTTCGTAACACACGGCGATGTGTTCGATAAGGTAACTACCAGCATGAAATGGCTGGCTAAACTGGGAGATATAGGCTATACGCTCCTGCTATGGCTCAACAGCCAGTACAACCGCTATCGCGTAAGAAAAGGAAAACCTTATTATTCACTTTCACAGGCCATCAAGCAGAAAGTAAAATCTGCCGTATCCTATATTTCTGATTTTGAAAACGTATTGGTAGACTTCGCGAAAAGCCGTCAGTGTGAAGGGGTTATCTGCGGCCATATCCACCACCCGGAAAACCGCATGATTGACCAGATACACTACCTGAACTCAGGCGACTGGGTAGAAACCATGTCGGCACTTACTGAAGATGAAAACGGGGAATGGAAAGTAATCTATTACACCGAATTGGAACAGCAGGCTACGAAACCTGAAGAAAATAATGTCATACCGCTAATACCTATCGCATCATGAAAATCTTATTTATCGTTCAGGGAGAAGGAAGAGGACACCTCACGCAAGCCATTTCGATGGAGAAACTGCTTAGAAGCAACGGACACGAAGTGGTAGAAGTACTCGTCGGAAAAAGTGAATCCAGACGACTTCCGGGATTTTTTATCCGGAACATCCAGGCTCCTGTCAAACAGTTTATCAGCCCCAATTTCCTGCCTACCCACGCCAACAAACGGGTAAACCTGACACGAAGCATCTTATATAACTTGTTGAAAGTGCCGGAATATGCAGAAAGTATATGCTATATTAACCGGCATATCAAAGAAACCGGTGCCGAACTGGTCATCAATTTCTATGAATTATTAACAGGATTGACTTATTTCTTTTTCCGTCCGGCAGTACCTCAAATCTGTATCGGTCATCAGTACCTGTTCCTTCACAACCAATTCAAATTACCCAAAAAGAACAAATGCAGTCTGTTTTTCCTGAATTTCTTTACACGACTGACTGCATTGGGTTCCTCACAAAAACTGGCCCTCTCCTTCCGTTCCATGCCAGAAGACAATCATCAGCACATCAGCGTGGTTCCTCCTTTGTTGCGACAAGACGTATTGCAGCAGGAAAGCAAACCAGGTGACTACATCCATGGATATATGCTGAATGCGGGATTCTCTGAAAATATTTTAAACTGGCATAAAAAACATCCAGATACTCCTCTCCGCTTTTTCTGGGACCATTGGGAAGAAGAACCTGTGAAAAAAATAGACTCCACACTTTCTTTCTACCAGCTGGACGATATAGAGTTTCTTCGCCAGATGGCAGGTTGCAAAGCATACGCCAGCACGGCAGGATTCGAATCGGTATGCGAAGCCATGTATTTAGGAAAACCCATCCTGATGGTACCAGCCCATATTGAACAAGAGTGTAATGCTTTCGATGCCATGCAGAACGGAGCAGGTATCATCGACCACAATTTTAACTTGAGTAACTTACTGCGTTTTTCTCAAAACTACAAACCAAACCGCCTGTTTGTGGAATGGGTGAAATCAGCAGAATACATCATATTGAATGAAATAGAGCGATTTGCTCCGCAAAATACCCTGCAAGGAATGTATCTGGTAGAGGAGTTTGTGTAAAAAAATCTAAATAATCGTTCTGAAATCATATTGTAACATAAAATCATTTTCTTTGCAAAAAAAGTGATTTTATGGTAACAAGAAATAGAAAAAAAGAAAAGCCTTATTTGGAAAGAGACATCAGTTGGATGTACTTTAACCGCAGAATCCTGCAGGAAGCAACCCGAAGTCATGTGCCATTGCTGGAACGAATGGCCTTTCTTGGCATCTATTCCAACAACCTGGATGAATTTTTCCGTGTCAGAGTAGCTTCTCAAAGCCGCATTGCTGAGTGCATGGATAAATCGGCTGCCAAGGAAAGAGAAAAAGCAAAAAAACTGCTTAAGCAAATCGGAAAACTGAACGCACGTTACGTAAAGGATTACGAAGAAGCTGTAAGCAGTGTGACAGAGGATCTGAAAAAAGAAAATATCTATCTAGTATCCAATTCGGAAGTTACTCCCGAACAGCTACAGTTCATCCAGTCTTTCTATAAAGAAAAGCTGAATGGACTTATTGTGCCCGTATGGTTCTCAGCCGTTAAGTTATTGGATTACGAAAACGATGAAAATATTTACCTGGCTGTAAAGGTAAGCAAGAACGGCAACAAGCCAATGGCGGACTATGCTTTTCTGGAACTTCCGGTAAATATTTGCGGACGTTTTGTGCAATTACCGGATCATGAAAACAAAAGTTACCTGATGTATCTGGACGACGTCATCCGCTGCTGTCTTCCGCTGGTGTTCGAAGGACTGGGATACGACAAATACGAAGCCTATGCCTTTAAGTTTACCCGCGACGCGGAAATGGAAATTGACAACGACCTGCGCACCGGTACACTTCAAAAGATTTCAAAAGGGGTAAAGAGCCGTAAAAAAGGAGAACCTCTTCGCGTAATATATGATAACAACATGCCGAAAGACCTGTTGAAAAGGGTGTTGAAAAAGCTTGAACTTGACAGTCTGGACACAGTAATTGAAAGCGGACGTTATCAGAACCACAAGGACTTAATGAAATTCCCGGATTGTGGACACAGCAACTTGAAATACCCGAAATGGCCTCCTATCCTGAAAAAAGAACTCGACGGGCCAGAGAGTCTGTTGAAAAAAATTCAGGAGAAAGACCGCTTTATCCACGTGCCTTATCATAATTTCGACTCCTTCATCCGTGTGCTTCAGGAAGCAGCTGTCAGCAAGCAGGTTACAAGCATTAAAATTACGCTTTACCGTCTGGCTAAAGAATCAAAGGTAGTAAAAGCTCTTATCGGAGCTGCCCGCAACGGAAAGAAGGTAACCGTAGTCATTGAATTGCTGGCTCGTTTCGATGAAGCATCCAACATCAACTGGTCAAAGAAAATGCAGGATGCCGGCATCAAGGTGATTTTCGGTGTAGAAGGCTTGAAGGTTCACTCCAAGATTACACACATTGAGATGAAAAGCGGACCGGATATTGCTTGTATCAGTACCGGAAACTTCCATGAAGGAAATGCCAGAATGTACACAGACTGCATGTTGATGACAGCCTATCCGAAAATCGTGAAAGATGTAAATCAGGTGTTCGAATTCATTGAGCGTCCTTACACTCAGATACGGTTCAAGGAGTTGCTTGTTTCACCTAATGAGATGAAAAACAAGTTTGTGACATTAATCAACAATGAAATAAAGAACAAGAAAGCCGGAAAACCTGCTTACATCAAAATAAAGATCAATCACATTACCGACCCGATTATGGTGGAAAAACTGTATGAAGCTTCGGAAGCAGGCGTAGATATTGACCTAGTAGTACGTGGTAACTGCTCGCTGATTACCAATGTACCCGATGTCAGCACACACATCCGGATTCATGGCATCATCGACCGCTATCTGGAACATTCACGTATTTTCATCTTCGCCAACGGAGGAGAAGAAAAGATATACTTAGGCTCTGCCGACTGGATGCCCCGCAACCTGGATCATCGCATCGAAGTAATTACTCCGGTCTACGATCCGGCTATCAAGGGAGAAATGAAACGCATTGTAGAATACGGCCTGAAGGATACCCTGCAAGGACGTATAGTAGACGGTGCAGGCGACAATCTGTTCTGGAGTGAAGAAACGGAAGAAGCTCCTTTCCGCTCGCAGGAAGCACTCTACAATTATTACCTGGCCGAAAATGAACAATAACTTAAATGTGATATTATGGACAATATGCTAAAAGACTGCAAGACGTACTATGGAGCCATTGATATTGGTTCGAATGCAGTGAGATTGCTCATCAAATGTGTAGAAGAAGACGAACAGGGAAAGGTTTTCTTTTCAAAAGTGCTTCTATTGCGCGTCCCTCTGCGTCTGGGATTTGACGTATTTGCGATGGGGAAAATTTCCGAAACCAAGGAAAAGAACATGCTCCGTCTGATGAAGGTATTCCATCACCTGATGAAAATCTACGATGTGGAAGACTACCGTGCATGTGCCACCTCTGCCATGCGTGATGCAAAGAACGGAAAAGATATTATCAAACGCATCAAAAAGAAAACGGGAATCCGCATTGAAATCATTGACGGACAGGAAGAAGCCAAGATGATATACAACAACCACATTGAATGCATGGAAGACCGTAACGGAAACTATATGTACGTAGATGTGGGTGGAGGTAGTACCGAAATCAACCTGCTTTCGCAAGGAGAACTCGTATGCAGCCGTTCGTACAACATCGGTACGGTGCGTATTCTGAACAATGCCGTAAAGGAAACTGAATGGGAACGGCTGAAAAAAGATATGCAGGAACTGGCTATTTCGTATCCCGGTACGAACATCATCGGTTCAGGAGGAAACATCAACAAACTTTATCGTCTGGCCGAAAAGAAAGACAAGAAAAAACAGCGAATTACGGTGGAAGTACTGCACAAACTACATGAAAGCCTGAACAAGCTATCTGTAGAAGAACGAATGGAAAAATACCAGCTCAAGCCCGACCGGGCCGACGTAATCGTTCCAGCTGGCAATATATTCCTGACCATTGCAGACATTATTCATGCTACCCATATTTATGTACCTGTCATCGGACTTGCCGACGGTATCATCGACGGACTGTACGCCAGTCACCTGGAAGAGAAACAAAAGATTTTAGGCATTCTTCCAAGTAAAAAAGATGCTTCGGATGCACCTGAAGATATGGAAGAATAAGTCTTATTTTTCTAACAATAAAAACCGCTTTATGAGTAAATTTCTCATAAAGCGGTTTTTTATTATTCACAATCTGTTTATAAACTATTATTTTACATAAATATGTTGTATTTCAAGAATATACATCTTATGTAAATTACCATGGCCTTCACCATACCAACGGTTTATTAACAGCTTATCCACAAACTTATCCTCCTGAATCATGTCTGCATATAATTTCTTGCACACCAAAACCAGACGTGCCTGTTCGTACGAAATGGTTCCATCTTCCATCACATAAGGTTTCAAGCCTGAAGCAGCCACTTTATCCATATCCCGGCCTGATTTGGAACCACAGATTTTATGTACCTCTTTATGCTCTTCTCCTAAAAAGGACAAGGTCAGCTTATCTCCTTCTTCGATAAACTCGTATGTATAACGTTCCGGACGAATAAAGATGAAAGCAACTGGCTTTCCCCATAAAATACCGGTTCCTCCCCAACTGGCGGTCATCATGTTAAACTTTTCCTGCGTACCGGCCGTCACCAGCATCCACTCTTTGCCAATGGCATCAAACATATTGTCCTGCAATTCAGACACACTAATTTCCTTCATATTCCATTCATATTTAGTTTCTGCAAAGCTAAATATTTTTCCTCTTTCCGCCTTTCCCCTTTTTTTATTTTTTAAACCGAATTAAAATCCTATCCCCTCAAAATATCTTTTCCTATCTCGGCCTTTTAAAGTATCTTTGCAAGGAATATCATTAACTAAAAAAGAAAGGACTGAACCGTGGCAAAAGACAATGAGGTTGTACTGACCCCGATGATGAAGCAATATTTCGACTTGAAAGCAAAACACCCGGATGCCATCATGCTATTCAGGTGTGGCGACTTTTATGAAACTTACTCGGAAGATGCTGTAGCAGCTGCTGAGATTTTAGGAATCACCTTGACAAAACGTGCCAACGGTCAAAGCAAAACAGTGGAGATGGCGGGCTTCCCCCATCATGCACTTGATACCTACCTGCCTAAACTGATTCGTGCAGGACGAAGAGTCGCTATCTGCGACCAGCTGGAAGATCCGAAGACAACTAAAAAGCTTGTCAAACGCGGAATTACGGAACTGGTCACACCGGGAGTAGCCATCAACGACAATGTGCTTTCTTACAAGGAAAATAACTTCCTGGCTGCCGTATATTTCGGAAAAACGGCCTGTGGTATATCTTTCCTGGATATTTCTACCGGTGAATTTCTTACCGCTGAAGGACCTACTGACTATATCGACAAACTATTGAATAATTTTGCGCCTAAAGAAGTGCTTTTTGAACGCGGAAAGAAACCCATGTTCGAAGGAAACTTCGGCAGCAAATTCTTTACGTTCGAACTGGAAGACTGGGTATTCAATGAAACATCTGCAAAGGAAAAGTTACTGAAGCATTTCGAAACCAAAAACCTCAAAGGTTTCGGAGTGGAAAATCTTCATAACGGCATCATTGCTTCCGGAGCCATCCTGCAGTATCTTGACATGACCCAGCACTACCAGATTGGACACATCACTTCTTTGTCACGCATTGAAGAAGACCGCTTCGTACGCCTGGATAAATTTACGGTACGCAGTCTGGAACTTGTAGGCAGCATGAATGAAGGCGGTACCTGCCTGCTGGATATTATCGATCACACCATCAGCCCGATGGGAGCCAGAATGCTGAAACGCTGGATTGTATTCCCGTTGAAAGAAATCAAACCTATCAACGAACGTCTGGATGTGGTGGAATTCTTTTTCCGGGAGCCGGAATTCAAGGAATTCATCGAAGAGAAACTTCATCTGATTGGCGATTTGGAGCGTATTTGTTCCAAAGCTGCCGTGGGACGTATTTCTCCTCGAGAAGTCGTACAGCTGAAAACGGCCTTACAAGCTATCGAGCCCATCAAAAATGCCTGCCTGAATGCAGATAACGAAAGCTTGCGCCGTATCGGTGAGCAACTCAACCTGTGCGCATCCATTCGTGATAAAATAGCTAAAGAAATTCAGAACGACCCTCCCCTGCTGGTCAACAAAGGGGGCGTGATTGCCGACGGAGTAAATGCTGAACTGGATGAGCTTCGTAAAATTGCGTATTCCGGAAAAGATTACCTGTTGCAGATACAGCAGAGAGAAAGCGAACTGACAGGCATTCCCAGCCTGAAGATTGCCTATAACAACGTATTCGGATATTATATCGAAGTACGTAATACCCACAAGGATAAAGTTCCTGCAGAATGGATTCGCAAGCAGACACTGGTCAATGCGGAACGTTACATTACCCAGGAGCTGAAAGAATACGAAGAAAAGATTCTGGGAGCAGAAGACAAGATTCTGATTTTAGAAACCAAGTTATATAACGAACTGGTTTGTGAACTGGCCGAATTTATTCCTGCCATCCAGATCAATGCTACACAGATAGCACGCCTGGACTGCCTGCTGTCGTTTGCCAACGTGGCTCGTGCCAATAAATACATTCGTCCGAATGTGGTAGATGATGATGTGCTTGACATTCGTCAGGGACGTCATCCGGTTATTGAAAAACAATTGCCACCAGGAGAAAAGTACATTACCAACGATGTGTATCTCGACACGGAAGAGCAGCAAATCATTATTATCACCGGACCGAACATGGCCGGTAAGTCGGCTTTGCTCCGACAGACTGCCCTCATCACCCTGATGGCGCAGATTGGATGCTTTGTCCCAGCCGAAAGTGCGCACATCGGCCTTGTAGATAAAATATTTACCCGTGTAGGTGCCAGCGACAACATTTCAGTAGGAGAATCTACGTTCATGGTCGAAATGAACGAGGCAGCCAATATCCTCAACAACATTTCTCCGAGAAGCCTGGTACTTTTTGATGAATTAGGAAGAGGAACTTCCACCTACGACGGTATTTCCATTGCATGGGCTATCGTAGAGCATATTCATGAACATAAGAAAGCCCGCGCACGTACCCTTTTTGCGACGCACTACCATGAACTGAACGACATGGAAGCTCAGTTCAAACGCATAAAGAATTACAACGTATCGGTCAAAGAAGTGGACAACAAAGTCATTTTCCTCCGCAAGCTGGAAAGAGGCGGAAGTGCACACTCCTTTGGTATCCACGTAGCCAAAATGGCCGGTATGCCGAAATCCATTGTCAAACGTGCCGACGAAATATTACATCAGTTGGAAGCGGAAAACCGTCAGGAAGGTATTTCAGCCAAAGGACAGCCCAGCAAACAAGCTGCGTCCGACGGAATACAACTCAGTTTCTTCCAGTTGGATGACCCCGTACTCTGCCAAATCAGGGATGAGATTCTGAACCTGGATGTAAACAACCTGACACCGCTGGAAGCCCTGAACAAACTGAATGACATCAAAAAAATTGTAAGAGGAAGATAATTTGTAACGCTTATGTCAACCATTATTTATCCGGCCCCTATATTCGGCCCCGTCCATAGCCGCCGACTCGGCGTATCCCTCGGAATCAACCTGCTTCCGGGAGACGGTAAATTCTGTACATTCGACTGCATCTATTGCGAGTGTGGATACAACAAAGATTTCCGCCCCAAACAAAAGGTACAGACACGTGAAGCCGTACGTGAAGCACTCGAAAAGCGTCTGGCTGAGATGAAAGAAAACGGTCCTTTTCCAGACGTACTGACTTTTGCCGGCAACGGAGAGCCGACCGCCAACCCTTATTTTCCAGAGATTATTGAGGATACACTGTCCCTGCGCGACAAATATTTCCCCAATGCCAAAGTCAGCGTACTAAGCAACGCTACCCTTATCCACAACCCGAAAGTGTTTGCCGCACTCAACAAAGTGGACAACAATATTCTGAAACTGGATACCGTGGACATGGACTACATCCGGACAGTGGACCGCCCTACCGGACACTACGAGGTGGAAAACATCATTGAAGGCCTGAAAGCATTCAAAGGGAACCTGATTATTCAGACTATTTTCATGAAAGGTACCACGGAAGACGGAAAAGATGTGGATAACACCTCCGATAAATACGTACTTCCCTGGCTGGAAGTAGTCAAGCAAATAAATCCCCGCCAAGTAATGATTTATACCATCGACCGGGAAACTCCTGACCAAAAGCTTAAAAAAGCGACAAAGGAAGAATTAGACCGCATAGCAAGACTCGTAGAAGAAGCAGGTATCAAAGCCAGCGCTTCGTATTAAAAAAACAACAGCATGTACGAACTCACAAGGAAATTCGTACACGCTGTAATTTTTTTAATATGACTTATTCAGGACCTTTCTTCTATCTTGGAGTGATAGCCTTCATAAGAGCCCCATTTCGCTTTATAGGCCTCCGATTTGCCTGAGGGAACCATTATTTTTAATATATTCTCCTTAAATGGAAATGGATTCCGGTGCTTCTTCTCCCTCAAAAATAATGGTCTCTACAGTAGAGTTTGTTCTTAACGCCTGGTCTCCCACTTTCTTCACCGATTTAGGAAGGATTATTTCTTTCAACTTTCTGCAACCTACAAAAGTCCATCCTTGAACTTCAGAAAGACTCTGAGGAAATGCAAAGGAAGTCAAAGACGTACAATTCTGAAACGCTCCTATTTCTACCATACAATCAGCTGTTTTCATTTCCCCCACATAGGCAACTTTAGTTAATTGTTCACAGTCACTGAAGGCCTGATAACCTATTCGCTGCATATTATTCGAAAGAGTTACAGACGTTAATTCCACCACTCCTCTGAAAGCTTCGTCATCTATCTCCTGCAATTCTGCAGAAAATACAACCTCTTCCAGATGTGTACCTAAAAAGGCTTGCGAACCTATTTTTTTCAATGAAGCAGGCAGAGTAACCTTTTTCAATCCTGTTTCACGAAAAGCATCGGAACTGATTTCCTGCAGAGCCGTTTTAGACAGGTCAACTTCTGTCAAAGCCACACAATCTTCAAAGATCGTATTTACAACCGATTATTACTCAATGTTTTGCAAATAATAAGTCAGAAATATGGTCGTAATTTTTAAGGGTACATTCTAAAAGGTGAAGATTTAACAGCTTTATTAATTCTTAACACATGAAGAGCGTCAATTCGAGCTATTTCTTCGCTTTTCAGTACAAATTATTCCAACATTCCACTTAATTTAATTCATTTCCCAAGTTAGGAGCAAAGATACTATATTTTGTTTGATGTATCACTAATTCCCAATGCCATCTGAGGCACAAAAGGAGGCACATTCTATAATTATTATTTACGAGGGATAGTCTGCTGTTTATCAAACCCATCTTTGTCAAAGTGACAGTATCTCAGAAAGAAGGAACTATAATGCGTGTGTGCAATTTATTATTTCTTTCTGAGAATTAATCCTTGAAAACAGAGTTCCACCAGTGAATAAACAATAAAAGGACTGACTCAGATTGAAACCTGAGTCAGTCCCATCTTTAATGTAGCACGCTACAAGGAGTTGGAATTACAGTTTCTTACTTCCTTCTTGCAAGGTACTCGATGGCATAAACCGGCCAACGAGGAACTTTTCGGATATTTGTACGGACTGTAGGAATGTCACACAGCAGGAAGAGGGCTGCAAGAGCTAAGGCGAACCAGATAACGTAGCCGTAGACCTGTTTCATTGTCACCATCATCATGGAGTGCAGGAAGTCATACCCAACATACTCGCCGAAGTTAAAATGACCCATATCCAAGTGTGTGAGGGTGAGTTGCTGTCCGTAGTTCATCATGTTGTCGTTCATAAAGTGCGAGAAAATGGTGGTATAAATACCATAACCTGCCGCTCCAGCCAAGTACATGTGGAGAATATTGAACACGAACAAGCCCATGAAAAAATGTTCAAGACTAGGAACTGATTCATCTAAAGCCCACATTAATGTCGGGGCAAGTATGGCATAAGCAAAGCCACGCAAGAAGATAGCAAGGCGATACTGTTCGATATTGACATTCATGTCCAGCGTGAAGTACATCAACATACCATAGAATGCAATGCTAATGAAAGCGATTCCGAAAAGTTTCCATATCTTCCATTTCCTGATTTTCAGCCAATAGAGGTCCAGCAGGATGCCGACATACATACCGGGAAGTGCCCACATATACTGCACCTCTTTAGTCAGTTCTTCCAGTTGAACGACTTCACTATAAAGTATCTCCTCCATTGTGTGTTCTGCACCGAAAGCAAGTTCGGCAAAGAAAGTAACAATGAGAATGGGTATCACGTTGCGACGTGTGAAAAGACTAAGCTCAACGTAAGGGTAACGGTAGTAGCGTAGACGAAAAAGCACAATGCCGGAAAGTACAATGGCAGCACCAGACAGAATACGTATACGAAGTGTGTCAAACCACATGAAATAGTCGCCATATACCACGATGTACGACACTACGAGCATCAATCCGCAGATGAGCAACGCTCCTTGAAAGTCAATTCCTTTAAGTGACAGACGTTGGGGCATGGGACAGAATGGACGACAAAAGATGACTTGCGTGAGCAGTACGAACAGCATAGTGCCGATAGTAAAGACGTGCATCATCTGCCAAGTAAAATGATGACCAAACCAAGCTGCAAGCCATCCGCTGCCCTCAATGGCGGTGAGCAGGATGATGTGGAGCACAGGAAAGAAGACGGCAAAATCACGCCGGGGGGTAATCCAAAGCTGGATGTTGCTCATACACTCGAACGTGCCTTGTATCTTAGCCATTCCGGCTACGAAACACACCACCGTGAGTACAGAAAGCGACTGACAATACATTGTCAGCATATTGCATATGCCAAGGACGATGGCAGAACCGCAAAGCAACTGCTTGTTTGTGAAACGGAACTTCATGCGGAAAAGCATAGGAAAATAGACAGCCATACCCGCAAGTGTGGCATAAAGCAGGAAGAGTACATCCTCAATCATGAAGTTGGTCGTACCACGGATGCCATCCAACGCTCCAAGGTAAACACCACCGCTGAATTGGAAGCAAAGGGCGGTTAGTACATACAGCCATGGCTGGATACGGCGAGGCATCCACCCCTTCATCATCGGCATGGAAAAGCCCATGTTAGGAGGAGGACCGCCAGCACTCTTCATAAAAAACTCAGTTAATTGTCCCATTGCGCATTACTCCTTCACGATACATTCCACATTATAGCCGCTCTTGAGCTTGGTGGCATCACTGTTTATGTCAAGCTTGATGCGCACGGTAACACGCTGCTCTACCTTCACAAAATTGCCAGTAGCATTGTCGATGGGAATGAGTGAGAAAGCACTACCGGTAGCATCGGAGATGCGTTCCACTGTACCCGTATATTCCACATCTGGAACGGCGTCAGCTGTAATCTCCACCTTATTGCCCACCTTGATATGCGGTAGCTGACTTTCCTTGTAGTTCGCCTCAATCCAACGTTCATTCTTGTCAACGATACTCACCAGAGTCTGCCCCGGATTGACTAGCTGCCCCACATGAATATCCTTTGCGCCTACAGTACCATCGCAAGTAGCAATGATGTAGCAATAGGACAGGTTGAGCCGGGCGAGGTCTACTGCACAACGAGCCAGTTCAATGCCCTGCTCCGAAGCAGAAAGATGATGCCCCTGTTCGGCTACCACAGCCGACTGCATCCGGTGTGAACGAACCGCTTGTTCATAGGCTGCTTTGGCACTCAGATACCCCGTATGTACCTTGTCATATTGTTGTGGGGTGACGGCATCCTGACTGAGGAGGTTTTTGAAACGGTTATCCTCACGCATGGCATTCTCCATCTGTGCACGTGCCGATTCGATACCTGCCTCGGTAACGGTCATGCTTGTCTTGGTTGTAACGATGCTGCTTGCCGTTCCTTGCGAACCCTGTTCGGCACGGAGAAGGTCTGTCTCTGCCTGAGCCAGTCGCAGACGGAATTCAGTATCCTCAATGATGACCAGTGTGTCCCCTTTCTTTACCTGCTGGAAATCAGTGAAACGTACCTCACGAATGAACCCTTGTACACGGCTGCTCTGAGGTACGACATTCTGACGAACACGGGCATTGTCAGTAAATTCTCCACTGCCGAAGTGTATAAACTGACTTATCACATAAACTGCTCCACCCAAAAGGCAAAGCACGATGAGTGCATTATATAAATAAGTGTATATTTTGTTCTTTTCCATTATTATAAAGTATTTGTTACATATTTGAGTTTATAGAAATGATAAAGCATACTGATGCGGGCATTGACCAGTGCCATTTCGGCTGAGAGCTTCATGTTAGAGGCATCAACCATATCGGTAAGGAGCGCGAGGTCGTTCTGATAACGATTTTGCACCACAGAGTAATTCTGATTAGCAAGTTCCACTTGCTTTTGCTGCGTCTTTACCTCGGTGTAGGATGTCAAAAGGTTGGTGTAGTTTGCCTGCACACCATTCTCCACCCCCTCACGTGCCAATGCGAGTGCCTCCTGTGACTGCTGGTGCTCTATACGTGCTTTGCGAATATTGTGTTTATTCTTCCAAAGACTGCCAAGGCTGAATTTTACGCCTATCCCGACAAACCACACGTTTACATTGCAATCTTTCGGAATGAGGTCTTGCGTATAGGGTCCAAAGAGTTGATTTTCAGCTACGATAGCTACCGAAGGTAATGATGCAGCTTTAGCCTGCTTCACTTTCTGCTCTGCAAGATTTGTAGCAACAGTTGCCTGACGGATACCAAGGTTATTGTCTGATGCTGCCTGTTGCCATGTCTCTTGAGCTGCGATTGCAGAGAGTGCATTTATGTCTGTGTCAAGTTCATTTTTATCGGGGACTATAACCGTCCGCTCTGGTAAATGAAGTGTCGTGACCAACTGATGGTTGATGATGGTGGAGGCATCAATGAGCTTCCTTAGCGTGAGTTCGAGACTCTGTAACTGAAATTCATAGCGGGTGATGTCGTTCTGCAGAACTGTACCTTCTCCACGACGGGCTTTCATTTGTTCAATCTCCTTCTGTGTCAGTGCTATATTTTGCCGAACCACTTCTACCTGATTGTCCAGTTTGCAGAGGTCAAGGTAATAACCCGTCAACAAGAAGCGTACATCTTGGCGGTTCTTCTCTACATCAAGTTCTGCCATTTCTCTTCCCAGTTCCGCCATGCGGATGCCAGAACGGATGGTACCTCCAGCATACACAACCTGTGACACCTGAGCTGTAAAACTGTTCCCCCAGTGGGGAGTGTCCTGCTTGCCATTTGCTACAGGGACAACTCCCAGACCCGGCACGAGGTAATCGGTCGTTCCATTACTCGAAAAGCCTCGCGACAGCATAAAGGCATTGCCCGTATAATTACCCTGAAGACTCAAATCCACACTCGGCAGCAAAGCCGATTTAGCTGCTGCTACCCCCTCATCGGCTGCCCGTAGAGCTACTTCACTAACTCTCACCTTCTGACTCTGTTGGTCAGCAAGGTTGTAAAGTGTTGTGAGTGTCATTGTCTGCACAGCCCTTTCCTGCGCATATATAGGCACAGAAAAAGCCCCTTCGACTATCAATGTGATAGCCAAAGCAGGATAAACCATAAATTTGTTCATGAAATAAAAATAGATGTATTGTTGTTCATTATTCTTTTCCTTTAACCGTTAGCTTTCGTTCATTCCCTTGGAAATGCTAATAATGAACTTAAGAGTCCGGACAGCATCACATCTGCCACAATGCTCTACAAACAGTTTCATCAGGGAATATAAAAAGATGAGAACTGAATATCAAGCACTATTGATTAAGAAATCCGATGCAAATTTACAAATAAAAATTTGAAATAGGATTGAGAAAATCGGAATAATTGTATAAGTAAATTTAAACCGAAATAGAATGTGTCAATATAATTTTCTATAACGATTATCAACACTTTTATCACCACACGAAGTTTTTTTAATGAGGGGTATCGCTTCAATTACGACACCCTCATTGCTAATTTATCTTATCTTCTCATTGAAAAAACTCTTATCTGCTGTTGGTCATAGTTTCCCTCTACCACATTATCTACTTCCCGTCTGGCTTTGATTTGCTCCCGATTGTCAAACCCACCCTTTTGCTTGGCTGTGAAATACAGGAAATCACCTGCAGCCCGGTGTGATTGTCTGTCCTCCCCAAACAGGTTAAGGGCACTCTTGATGTCCGACACCTGTTCCGCATCAAAACGGGGCTTGTAATAATCACGGGCGAAACGGACGACACAGTGAACAGCCTTGCGGAAGATGTCGCTTGTTTTTAGCAACAGGAAACTGAGGCAGCCGATAATATGGCTTTGCCATGCAATCCGTTTTTTAAGCCTTGTAGTTTCCCGAGCATGTTCCGCCTCCTTGCGGCTCAGTTCGGACTGATGCTTGCCCTTCAAGTTCACCAGCTCACGGTGATGGTCGTCCTGCATGGTCTGGATTTTATCCTGCAACCGCTCTATGGTTTCCTCGTGCGTGGAAATTTCGCTACGCAAATCCTCTATTTCATTTTTCAGGGCTTTCGATTTCCCCGTAGCCCAATATCTTATTTAACTAAAATAATCTGATTGATTTTATATATACCTCTTTTTATATAGATATCATAAACATTTATTTATCAACCATTTACGTTTGTTTTAACTTTGTAGAATTGTACAAAATCTCCACATTATGATGAGGACAAATTACCCATTTAGCTGATTACGAAATTTCAGCCGTTTTTTATTTTCGTCTGATTACCAAACTATTAAGCTTTACACTGCATTTTGGCATTCTATTTGATTTACTGTTAGCGTAGAAACTTACTTAACTAATTATTAAAATTGAAGCAATATGAAAAAGTTATTTGTAGCAGTAGCATTGGTAATGGGATTAGGAACTTCAGTTGCGTTTGCAGAAAACTTCCACGCAAGTGTAGACAGTGTGAACATTGTAAATGAGTTCAAACCCATCGAAGTAAAAGAGCTTCCACAGGCAGTTCTGGATGCAGTGACAAAAGACTATGCTGAATTTACCATCAAAGAAGCATACGTAGAAGAAGTGGAAGGAACAAAAACCTACAAAGTAGTTCTGACGGACGCAGAAGACAACACAGCCGCCGTGTTATACACAGAAAAGGGTGAAGTATTGTAAGCATCCGATAAAGTACACATTGTAGATTCATAAAACAAC
>ENA-OPKN01000184-OPKN01000184.1-human-gut-metagenome-genome-assembly--contig:-NODE-184-length-17340-cov-4.929476_pt1 | contig 17340 bp, 19 predicted proteins | sample MGYA00241783_ERZ501693 | MGnify/ENA primary metagenome ERZ501693 (study PRJEB25962, sample SAMEA2042206) | human gut metagenome | biome: human gut; feature: human-associated habitat; material: faeces...
TGGAGTCGTGTATTGGTTCCGGATATCTATACTTTTTTGCGGTTTCACCAGGTCATCCAGCGTGCTTTCAATTGGGATGATTGTCATCTGTTTGAATTTGTAGATAAGGTGTACGATATGGACATCAGAATTGCGAATCCGGATGAAAAAGATTGGTATTATCCTGTTCCGACTCAAGATCCTGCCAAATTTAAACTGAAAGCTTATTTCGGTCAAGACATTTCGAAGAAACTGTTGTATCAATATGATTTGGGGGACAGTTGGTATCATACCATTGTTTTGGAAGCAATTTGGGATGAAAAGATTCTGAAGCCAAGATGTCTGGCAGGAAAAGGGGCATGTCCACCCGAAAACTGTGTGGGTGTACATGAATATGAGCGGATAAAAGAAGTATTCAGGGAAGATCCTTTCGGTGAAGAAGCCATGGAGTATCGGGAATTGCTGGAAATGTACGAAGATGAGATTTGGGATCCGAACCTGTTCGATCTGGATGCAACGAATGAAGAACTGGCGTTGCTCTGAATAGTTATCCCGAGAATCAGGGGATGAATATACTCAAGTCATTGATGGTTTGGTGTTGTTTCATACTCGCCGCGATTCTGAACGGCGGGTTGAGGCAATACGTTCAGATAAATATTAATAAACGCAAAACTAAATGAAAATGAAGAGAACATTCTTTTTTTTGATGGCTGTTTGGTCATTTATGTTGGTGGGCTGTACAGATGAGTCTACCTCTCAATCGACGATTGTTAATCCTTCTCCTAAAGAACAATGGAGTGAAACGATGAAAGGAAACGGAGAAGTGTTGGGAGCTTATCCGGACCTGTATTCCAATTATTGGGAATACACTTACAACGTAAATGAAAACCCGGATGTCGCTCTGTGCATCAAAGGACAGTTCCCTTATGCCCGTTATTTCAGTTTCTCGCTTTATAACGATGAAACGGGTACGGCAATTGGTGGTATTGATGACTATGATATCGTACCGGATGAAGGCTGTGATAACCCGTTTGTGGTGACATCGACAAAGAAAAATACGTTTACGGTCTACATTGTACCCGCAACAATGGATGAGGCACAGATAGCTAAGTTGCCTTCCAAAAATATCTGTCGGATTGATAAGGGGGTAAACCGCTTGGCTGTCTGTATCCGTCATTATCTAGGGACTGATGCAGAAGGCGAATCCGATGAATATGGTGGCGTAGAGATGCCGGCTATCACGGGGTATGACATTCATACTCTGGAGGAAGTGAAGGCCCCGCTCCGTACGGCTTCCAATATCAATGGATTTGGAGGTACTTTTGTGCCGCAGAAATCCGACGATTACCGTGAAGTACCGTTCCTCTTGGCTCCCCGTGGGCAGTATTATCCGAATAATGCGACCAATTATCTTTATGGCCGGACACATTTGCAGACTGATTCCGTCCTTGTATTCAGTTTCAAGCCTGTGACCATCCCTCAGCGGGTAGAAGACTATCGCAATGCCAATGCCCGCTATTGGTCCATTTGCCTGGGTGCAGCTTCTAATACCCGTTCTTATTATTCGCTTTGCGACGTCAATGCACTTTCTGCTCCAGATAAGAAGTCTACATTCATCGTTTGTCAGAAGCAGAATCCGCGTCTTGCTGAAATCGAAGAAAGAGTAGCCGAGATGAACCGTGCCGGAGCATTGTGTAACTTGTTCGTCTGGGATAAAGAGAAGCTGGATGTAGACGGTAACCCGATAGGTGATATCATCGTTATCATGTATCGGAACATTCTGCCGAATGAAGCATGGGAGTATTCTATCTCTCGTATGACTCCAACGAATTATGCGGATGAAGAAGGCGAACCTTTGGAGAAAATTACGGATCCGGAAAAACAGATTGCTCATATCGCATTGGGAGATTACGGGCCTCTTGGCATGAAATATAGTACGAAAGAGTTTCTGGAAAAGGATGATATTGTAGAATAAATATAGAAGCCTCCTGCTTGGTTGATTCATGTAATCGAGCAGGAGGCTTATTGTTTGCGCTTGGATGGAAACCGTGGAGTCTTATCTGACTACTTCGGTAAATTCCGGTTTGATGTTCGGATCATTGCTGACTGTCACGTAAATGGTTGTTTTTACATCGTTGCCTTTAACGTCTTTGCTTTGTGCGGTGAAGCAGTAGTCTGTTCCTTGAGAGGTTGTACGTTTGCCTACGGTCACCGGTGTACCGAGCGGGTATTGGTAATCGCCGCAGGCTGCATTGAAGATAGCTGCTTCTTCGGGAGTCACGGGCTGTTGGGCAGAATATGCCGGCAGTTGTTCTACCTTACCTTCCAAATAACCGTTTTCGATGAGGAAACGTTTCACTTCAGCCGGTGCTTTGGTTATGCGGGCATTTCGTACACCGTAACCGGGGAGTATCTCAGCTTGGGGAAGTGCCTTTTTCAAATCATTCATACTGGCGCTCAATCCACCGCTGCCGAAAGTACAGAACGGTACAATCTTTTTGCCTGCAAAATCTATGTTCTTTACCAAAGAAGTTATCGGCAAGGCATAGGTGCCGAACCAGATGGGGTAGCCTAAGAAGACGGTATCGTATTTCGTGAGGTCGATGTCGCGTGTCTTCAAGGTAGGCACTTCGTTGTTGGCCATCTCTTTCTGGCAACGTTCGATGGTTTCCTGGTAAGTTCCATCGTAAGGTTGTTCCACTTCAATACGTAGGGTGTCAGCATGAAGTAACTGAGCGAATTCCTGTGCTACCTGTTGGGTAGCTCCAGTCTGTGAATAGTAAATCACCAGACATTTCTGTGTTTTCATATCTTCTCCTGTTTCAGTTTTTTTGTGTGAATTGCAGCCTATCAATGCCAGAAGGACAGCAAATAATATCAATCCTTTTTTCATTATCGTATGGTTTTTTGTGTGGTTAAATGGCGTATAAAGAGAAATTCGTTTCTTTGTATGAACTACAAAAATAATGTTCTGGTTGGATAATCATTTGTCGTTTAATGTTTTTTTGTATAAATGATTGTTGACGTTTGTTTTATGCTTGGAAAATGCCGTTTTCGTAAAACGGAGGTGTCAAGGTAGTTGAGTGATAAGTATAAAAAAACGGGATGTATGTCACGATTCATACATCCCGTTCTTCGGTTTATCACCGGTTAAGCAGTGTTTGAAATGTTATAGAGTTGTCCCCAATTTGCTTTCTACTTCCTCTTTACTCAGTTGCTTGGTGCAGAAGAACCAGTCGTAGCATTTCATTTCGCCTTCTTCTCCGTCCATACGGGCTTTCGCTACACCGCAGGAACCAGCTGTCGGTACAATTACCTCATCACCCGGACGCCAATCTGCCGGCAACGCTACTCCGAAATTATCGGCAGTCTGCAGGCCGATGAGGACGCGCTTGATTTCATCGAAATTACGTCCCGAAGAGAGCGGGTAGTAAAGGATGGTACGGATCTTGTCTTCCGGGTCGATGAAGAATACCGCACGTACGGCAGATGTCTGGCTTTCGCCCGGCTGAATCATACCATAAAGTTTCGCTACTTCCATGGTGATGTCCTCGATGAGCGGAAATTTCACTTCTACATCTTTCATGCCTTTGTAGTCAATCTTATCCTTGATGGTACGGAGCCAGGCGATGTGGCTGTAAAGTCCGTCTACCGAGAGGCCTACCAATTGGCAGTTGAGGGCTTCAAAATCTGCTGCCATGGTGGCAAAGGTCATGAATTCCGAAGTACATACCGGAGTAAAGTCTGCCGGGTGACTGAAAAGGATTTTCCACTTTCCCTTGTAGTCTGTTGGGAAGTTGATGACACCTTGAGTGGTTTTCGCTGTGAAGACCGGAGCCTTATCGCCGATTCTATGCATTACATTTACTTGAGTTGCTTCCATGATATTTGTTTTTTAAAGTTGAACTTAATTGTTTTGTTTCTTTGTTACATTGCAAAACTACGGTAATATTCATTGACTGACAAACGGTTGCATCTATCGGCTTATAGAGAGCATCTATCAGGCTGCCGTTTGTTGGTCTTGCAGTAAAAATAGGAAGCAACTTTTGTCTGGGAAATACCTAAAACTGATGATTTTCCGTTATGTCTCTGTCATGAACCCATACCGAGCATGGGTCCTACAAGTTCCCATAATCCCATATAGCGCAGCATGAATTCGACTCCTCCCAATACATGTCCGGGCATGGACAAATCAGTCAGTGTTGAAGTTGTCCAATGTTGGTGCGCATTGACGGCATTGGAGTAAGGTACAAAATCATCCTGCGGAGAATGATACAGGTATACAGGTACCTGCGGCTCTATGGATGAGTTGATTAATGAATTCTTTCGTAATGCTTCGATGACGGCAATCACATCGGCGTTTCCATTGAATGTAGGTGCGGCGAAGAAATCCGGATGTATCACTTGGGTGATGTCGGTACCCAATGCTTCGTGCCATTCGAAAAGCGGTCGGGTAGAGAACATCTCATTCAGTCTCTGTTCGATGACTTCCGGAGCATACAGGTTCTCGTCACTGACTTCCAATTGCTCTCCGTACACCATGCCCCGAATCAGATAGGGGGCATATCCGGTGCGTTCGTAGGGCATCGGGTTGTCTTTGTAAGCGAGAAAGGTTTGGAGGATGCTTTCCAAATCGTAGGGACCTCCTCCAGCGTACACAGCCCGGACACTTTCTGTCAGTCCTCTTCTTTCCAGCTCAAATAAGGTAGCCATGGAGGCTTGTCCTCCTTGCGAGTAACCCATCAGTTCAATGTCATCATTGGTCTCGGTCAGATTCTTCTGTTTCAGGTATTCGCGTGCAGCTTCTATCATATCCGCACAGGCAGTGCCGGTCAACCGGTCATGCAAATAGGGATGCTGGCGGTCGGGAGTCTGACTGGAACCATAACCGATGTAATCGGCCATGACGATGACGTGTCCGCAGATAACGGGCAGCATTTCGTAATAGAAAAGTTGTTTCGATGGAGCCTCTTCCATATTGAGAGTCCCGTGTTGGATACTTACCAGATGGTCATAGGAAGTTGTCCCTTGGGGCATGGCTATGACGCCCGATGCGGTAATTGGCTCACCGTTCACTCCGGTGGTGGAGTATTCGATAGCGGCAACATCTACATCACGCATCAGTAAGGTGACAAATTCGACTGGTAGATTGATACCTTGGCCGGCTACAAAGTTGACTACCATTGCAGCCAGATCTTCTTTGTCAAAGCTTGTTTCTGTAATTACATTGGTCAGATGTCCGGTTTCAGTTCCTGTTGAAGGTTCTTCCCAAGGGGATTCTTCATTACTACAGGCTACAAAGAAGAGTAGCAACAGCAGGGTAAGTAGTTTGCTCGTCAGATGTTTGTTCATACTTCAGTGTGTTTTTCAGTTGTTCAAATCGCTGTAAAATTAATCATTTGTACGAAAAGCTGAAAAAACTTTGCTATCTTTATCCCGATAGGTACAATTTTGTATGTATAGTGTCGATTTTTTATCCAAAATCTAATCACATTGTATGAATAAGAACGAACAGAATGATACGTCAAGGAATACATTGCTTTTCCGCCCCGCTACCCCAACCGATATTCCTGAACTGAAAGAACTTTTCCGTAATACGGTGTTGGCAGTCAATATTCGTGATTATACGGCTGAAGAAGTGGCTGACTGGGCTTTTTGTGGGAATCGTCCGGGTCGTTGGGAAGAATTGTTTGCTACCTTACATTTTATTGTTGCGGTGAATACGGAAGATGTTATCGTCGGTTTTACCTCCATTCGTAGCGATGGATACTTGCATTCCATGTTCATTCACAAAGACCATCAAGGGAAAGGCATTGCAACCGCTTTGTTGCAACGGATTGAGTCATACGCTAAGGAGCAAGGTATCTGTGAAATCACCTCCGAAGTGAGTAAGACTGCTCGTCCCTTCTTTGAACGTCAAGGATATACCGTTGAATATGAACAGCAAGCATTGTGTTATCGTTTGCGGCTGACGAATTATTGGATGAAGAAAACCTTAAAGGCGGAATAGCTGGTAGAAAGTCAAGATAACAATTTTATATAGGTCAGAATGATGGAAATAAGAGAACTGGATAAAACAGAACAGAAGCAGGCCATTGCATTGGCATTGGATGTTTTCATTGCTTGTGGAAAAGCCGACTATGATGAAGAAGGTTTGGGTATATTCATGAGTTTTATCAACGATGAAACTCATCTCCGTGAACTGACATTTTGGGGTGCATTCGATGTCTCTGGAACGTTGGTGGGGATGTTGGCCATGCGTGAGAAAGACCATCATCTCTCTATGTTTTTCATTCATCCGCCCTATCACCGGAAAGGTATCGGACGTGCCTTGTTTGATTTTGCCATGCAGGAACATCCTTATTGGAATATTACGGTGAATTCTTCTACATATGCTGTACCTTTCTATCAAAGTCTGGGATTTTCTCCTTTGGGTGATTCCTGTAATTATCACGGATTGGTCAGCGTCCCCATGAAGAGATGCTTTTTCCGGCTTCGTGCTTGGCAGGAATCAGATGTGCGCTCGTTGGCTCGATACTTGAACAACAAAAGGATTTGGGATAACTGTCGAGACCGTCTTCCGTACCCTTATACAGATGAAGATGCACGATCCTTTATCAGCTATGCAATGAGCCAACAGGAACCTTGTGAATATTGCATCGAGATAAACGGTGAGGCTGTCGGCAATATCGGTTTTATGCGAGGAACAGATGTGGAACGTTTCAATGCTGAAGTCGGCTATTGGCTGGCAGAACCTTTCTGGAACCAAGGTATTGCCAGTGAAGCTCTTCGAGAAGCCTTACGACGTTATTGGGCAGTTACAGATGTCATCCGTGTATTTGCCAATGTGTATGAAAGCAATATTGCTTCCATGCGGGTACTCGAGAAAGTAGGGTTTCACAAGGTCGGTATCTTTCATAAAGCTTGTTTCAAGAACAGCCGCTTTGTGGATGTCCATAGCTTTGAGCTGTTGAAAGAAGACTTTATGAAGTCATAGACGGAGGTTTAAAATAAAACCCGTATTTTTGCGTTTAAAGCAAGGCGTGAATGCTTCTAAAAACAATAAAGTGATTGCTTTATGATTTTAAGCTTTATAATGGCATTGTCGTTTGGTTTCTGAAGAAGAAAATGAGACAGGTTGACAACCGAATTTGATACCTACAAGAGTTTATTATGAGTATACAATTCATTACTATTGATAAAAAGCATTATCTTCCTCTCCTTCTTCTTGCTGATGAGCAGGAATCGATGATTGACCGTTATCTGGAGCGAGGCGATTTGTATGTCATGAATGACGAAGCGAATCCCATCGCAGTAGCGGTTGTGACGGATGAAGGGAATGGAGTGTATGAGTTGAAGAATCTGGCAGTGATACCCGCTTACCAACGAAAAGGTTACGGACGGCAAATGATAGAGTTTCTTTGCCGGCATTATGCCGATGTGTGTCACACTATGCTTGTCGGTACCGGAGAAAGTAGGCAGACAGTTTCTTTTTACAAAAATTGCGGCTTCAAATACTCACATACTGTCCCTGATTTCTTTACCTGTCATTATGACCATCCGATTATGGAGGACGGAAAAATGTTGAAAGACATGATTTATTTCCAGAGAAAGCTGTCGCGCCTTTGTTGCCATTCCTTGTCTGAACGGACTGATGCCTTGGTCAATGCTTTGGTCGAATTATGGGACGCATCGGTCCGGGCCAGCCACCATTTTCTGGCGGAAGAAGATATCCGGCGTCTGATTCCGTTTGTCGGTGAAGCCATTCAAGGGGTTGAAACGCTGTTGGTGATGTATCAAGACAGTCGACCGGTGGCTTTCATGGGAGTTGAGAACCGGAAGATAGAAATGCTGTTTGTTGCGCCCGATTGTTTTGGAAACGGATTCGGGAAACAGCTTGTTCGGATAGCGATAGAGCAGTATGGTGTCTGTTATGTAGATGTAAACGAACAGAATCCGCAGGCAGAAGGCTTCTATCGTCATTTAGGCTTTCGTACCTTCGAACGGACAGAAATGGACGGGCAAGGCAACCCGTTTCCGATATTGAGAATGAAACTTGAAAACTAATTTCAGATGGACTACGAAAAAGTATATCAGATGCCTTTTGCGAAAGTTTACCCGTTGCTGGTGAACAAAGCTCTGCGGAAAGGCCGTACACAGGCCGAAGTGGATGAAATCATTGCTTGGCTGACCGGTTACGAAACCGTCCAGTTGCAGGAGTTTCTGGAGGGGCCGCTTACATACGGCGATTTCTTCCGGAATGCTCCTTCTCCGAATCCGGATCGGATAAAAATCAAAGGCTCTGTCTGTGGAGTGAAAGTGGAAGAGATTCAAGAGCCTTTGATGCGTGAAATCCGTTATTTGGACAAGCTGGTAGACGAATTGGCCAAAGGGAAACCGATGGACAAGATACTGAGAAAATAGGGCAGGCTAGGAGAAGGGATTTATTTCCCTTCTATCTCCATTGTCTGCATCTGCTCCTTGGTCGTTCCGAATTTTTTCCCATAACGGGTCCAGTAACTCTGGGCTGCCAGGCGGAACAGGCTTTTAGGCAATGGCATGGTAGCGTGTAGAATCCGGTAGTCTTTGTTTGTAATGGAGTGCGCCAATCGTTTGATATTTCGTTGGGCTATGTATTTGAAAGGAGTTTCAAGAATAGCTTCTCCACTACCCAGCATCAATACGGAACTAATGGTAAAACCGTTGCGACGGCAGAAAAAGTGCATGATACGGATGGCCACTTCGTTCTGTTCGTATTCCAGAAAACCGCAGTTTATCAGAATAGAGATGACCGGCTTACTGGCTGGTGGATTGGCTTCCAGTGTTTTCAGAAAATTCAGGAGACCGACAGGCAGGGAATCGGCATACAGGGGGAAGACGAACAATACATCGGTATACCCTTCCATCGCCGCACACAATTCCTGATGGTTCCTTTTGGTGATGTTCTGATAAACCGTTTCGTCCGGACAGTGCCGGGTGAAGATTTCGGCGTATCGCTTGGAATTTGATTTCGGAGCTCTGGGGCTACCGTTCAGTATCAAGATTTTTCCCATTTCTTTATTACGTATTTTACCATGTCGTCTACCATGGATTCGGTGGTGAATAAGATTTCGTAATGCTCAAAATTCATGTTATGGGCGTTCCGTGAAACGAGTTGGCGGAAGATGCTGTACTCTTCCTTGTCCTCGGCACCGTAAGCGATGATGGTCGCCTTTTTGCTGGCTACGGCCCGTTGTACATGGTGGGTTTCACCGTGGTGGATGCGGATAAAAGCCTGTTGGATAGGGATGGCACGTTCCAGCATGGTTTTCATGACAGTGTCATAGCTGCCGTATTTCAGCCGGCTGACGTAGAGTACAGTGTCACTTTCAGCAATGCGGGGATACACCTGAGTGGCATCGTCACGGATGATGCATCGGCCCGGTGTCTTGGTCCAGCAGCTGAAGCATCCTGTACAGTTGGCTATTTTCAGTGATGACAGGTCGATATAGTGAATTTTGTCTCTATCTTGGATAGGAATATTCAGTGGTCTGTCGCTTAGAATCAGTTTCATCGTTTAGGTTATCTGTTTATATCTATGAACGTTTACCCGATGGCCTTTGTTCGGTTCGGATGTATTTTTACATCTTTCAACCGGTTCTTAAGGTGACAGGCCGTTGTCTTAATGTTTCTGTACCATGCTGTTTAGGGCGAAATATACCTGTGTCCGTCTGCGGCCGAGGGCAACAAGGATGCAGCCCATCGAACAACATGCACAGACTACGAACACGATACCCGTAGAAGACAGGATATTGCCGATACCTACCAACGGGGAAACGATACCCCCGGCTGCAAAGCATACTTGGCCAGTTCCCGTCCGGAAAACTTGTCGGTGGCTACCGACCGGGAGATGACGATACCTCCCGCACCGGCTATGCCTTGCAGCAAACGGAAGGCCACAAACTGTTCGATATTCTGAGCAAACAGGCATAAGAGGGTAGAGGCGATGAACAGCCACATGGCTACAAGCAGCGGTAACCTACGGCCGTAACGGTCACTCAACGGACCGAAGAAGATCTGTCCCACAGCCAGACCTATCATGCTGGTAGTGAGACCTAACTGTACCATTGAAGAAGTGGTATGGAAATATTCTCCCATCGAAGGCAGGCTGGGTAGATACATGTCGGTAACGAACGGACCGAATGCGGTGAGCATGCCAAGCAAAATTAACAGGAAGACTTTTGAATTTTCTTTTGTCATATTCTTTTTACCTTTTTAAGCGAGGCAAAGTTACTGACATTTTTAGGGAATACGGAAACTTTTATAGGGTGACTCTGACTATTTTTCGAAATTGTTTTCAAAACTTAACAGATACCTCCAGCCCTTTGTCTCATTTGTTATAACAGCCTGAAATCTTGATGATGATTCCACGTTGTGAGAAAATGAGAACTCCGTGTGTATAAATCATTTTTCTTGGAAGCATCTTCTAGGTCCTGTATGCCGAAACCGTATGTTTCCCGATTGCAGAACGTACGGTTCTGATATGTGGGATATATGTTTGCGGAATGGAGAACCAGGAAGATAAACTGAATGCTCATGGTTTTAGAGAGTTTATCTGTCATAGAATACAATGTATATATAGGACCTGTCATGTCCCAATGGAATTTTTTAGCTCCGGTTCGTCAGGCCTTTTCTTGTTGTGTGAAGATTATCTTTTGTATGGGGTGGTAGTCAAAACTACTCTGTAGGGTAGTGGAAAAGTTTCAGGAAGTCTGGAACTTTGCAGCAGAAACCTAAAAAACATCATACAATGAGATTTATCAAAATATTTTTATTCGCACTTATAGGTATCACATTACCTGTTACTTTATCTGCACAGACCATAAGCGGAAAACTGATTGATGAGAACAGTCAGCCGTTGTCATACGCCAATGTAGTGCTACTTTCATTGCCGGATTCGGCGTTCGTGAGTGGAACCATCAGCGGTGAAGACGGTTCTTTCACTCTGGAGGCAACATCGGAAAATCAGATAGTGAAAATATCCTCTATAGGATATAAAACGGTGTATAAACCAACTACTCCTGCCCATATCGGTATCGTGCAGCTCGTATCGGATGCACAGATGCTCGGCGAAGTGGTGGTAAAAGGTAATATTCCTGTGACACGCATAAAGAACGATGCTTTGGAAACCAATGTGCAGGGCACAGTTCTCTCGAAAGCCGGAACAGCTGAAGATGTATTGGCGCATATACCCGGTTTGCAAAAAAAACTGATGGATTTGAGGTGTTGGGTAAAGGTTCACCACTTATTTACATCAATGGTAGAAAATTGCGTGATTTTGCTGAACTGGACCAACTGACATCGGAGGAAATTAAAAGCGTAGAAGTGGTTCGCAATCCCGGTGCCCGTTATGATGCAACTGTAGGGGCAGTTGTTCGTATCCGTACTGTCAAACGACAAGGAGATGGCTTTGGAATGAGTCTGCGCAGTTCTTATGATCAGTCTCAAAATTCCGACTTTGTAGAGCAAGCCAATGTAAACTATCGGCATAATGGCCTTGATGTTTTCGGTATGATCCGTTTTGATAAGACAACCGCCTTGCAAAATGACATTCTGGAACAAACGGCCTTTACCGATACTATATGGACACAAAAGAATTATCAGCACTCTAATACCAATTCTCGCAGTATAGACGGACGAATAGGATTCAATTATGATTTTAATGAGCATCATTCCATAGGTGTACGCTATGATTTGAGCAAAGCCTTGCATACAGATATGCTTACGGCCTTCGATGGCGAGATTCAGACAAATGGATTACCTTATGATATTTTGCACAGTACCACTGTAGCTAATGCAAAATCACAACCGGAACATCAGCTTAATATTTACTATGCCGGACAAATAGGCAAAGGAGAACTGACTTGGGATGCCGACTATTATCGTAAATCCTATACACAGTATTCCCTTAATACAGAGGATAGCCAAGACCATGAAGACCGTACTGTCACTTCTGATAATAGAGTGGATAATCAGCTTGCTGCCACCAAAGTTTCATACACTCATCCCTTGTGGGGAGGAAGCATCGCTGTTGGAGGAGAATATACCTATACCAATCGGCATGATGATTATGTAAATCAGGAAGGATATGTACCTACGACCTATACCCGCATTCGCGAACAGAATTTTGCCGGATATGCACAGTACAGCCATCCTTTACCATTCGGTCAGGCAAACATCGGCTTGCGATATGAGCATGTAGATTTTGATTATTTTGAAAATGGTACATTTGTACCCGGACAAAGTCGTGTCTATGATAACGTCTTTCCTAATGCATCTGTGAGCGGGCAAATTGGGAAAGTACAATTTCAAGTCGGCTATGCAGCAAAAACACAGCGGCCTAACTACAGTCAGTTAAGAAATAATATCACTTATGTCAATCGATTTACATGGCAAACGGGGAATCCGCTCCTGAAACCAAGTGTTACGCACGATGTAACCGCTGTTGGTGTCTGGCGATTCTTTCAGGCAATGGTCAGCTACAAAATGGTTCAAGACTATATTCTTTATTGGGGAACACAGGTAGAAAATCAGTCGGCTACTACTTTGATTAACTATGTCAATCACGACCGTTTACCGAGTCTGACAGTAATGCTGGCAGCTTCGCCTACTATTGGTATATGGAATCTTAATGCCAGCGCAATTATGATGAAACAGTGGTTTTCGTTGGATGCTGCCGGTCAGAAAAGGACTTATAACAATCCGCTCTTTATAGGTTCATTAAACAATACTTTTACTCTCCCTGCCGGATTCTTGCTGACAGCCGACTTCAGTTATCAAAGTTGTGGTCAGGTCCAGAATATCACTCTTAAACGTCCACAATATACACTCAATATAGGCTTGCGTAAATCCTTCTTGAACGATGCACTCAGTATTGAAGCGCGTGCAAATGACTTGTTGTTAGGTTGTAAGCAGGAAGCACTTCTTTATATGGAGAGTGCACAGATGAAAGATTTGTCTTGGAGTGATACACGATCATTCAGCCTTACTGTCCGCTACAAGTTTAATGCAGCCAAAAGCAAGTATAAAGGTACAGGAGCAGGACAAGGTGCAATTAATCGTATGTAATATGTTATGACAGCACAAACTTCATATATTAATCTCTCATGGGCAGTTGTGGGCATCATAGACAGGGATGTCCACAACAGCCTTCAATCCATGAAGCGTTCCAACGAACCGATAGAAGTTACCATTGAAAGGTATGTTGTAGGTTATCTGGTCTTCTGGCATATTGCCTATATTGATAAAGAAAAGATGAACAGATGTGACGATGAGAAGGTAATCGAACTTGGACGGAAGAAACTGGAGGAATACATCCTTTCGCATCCTCCGTTTGCCACTTTACCGAAGTTCTATATTGTCTTTCTAAATCAGCCTCAGATTGGCTGCGATGCCCACGGCCTCAGTGATGTTTTCTGCGTGTAGTTTCTCGAAAATCTTCTTCTTATGGAATTTGACAGTGTTTGCGTCAATACACAGGTTTTCGCCGATTTCCGCATTGGATAACCCTTTGACTGAAAGTTGTAGGATATCCTTCTCACGGTCGGACAGGATAATCTCAGGCTGCTTCCGCCAGCGTCTGCCTTCGAATGAATAGAGATACCGGTCGGTACAGGTATGGTCTGAAATGCGTACCTTGCCAGGTTCCTTTTCTGGAGATAACGAAACAGTGCAAAGAGCCAGCCAGATATCACCTTCCTCACTAAGGAGGACGGGGGTCAGTTTGTGGTGGATGAGGTGCGTATGATTATCGGATGTGCAGATGTGGAAGTCATATTCTATGGAGAATTCCAGCCTCTTTTCTATCGGCTGGTCATAATAAAACCGGAAACCGGCTTCGTTGATTTCCATCAGCATCTTTATTTCTTCCGGTGGAACGACCTCAAAATAAAAGGCATAACCTTTCTGTTGTACTTCCTCCGGCGAACGACCACAGAGAAACAGCGGGTTGGAGGATACATAGAGAAAATTCTTACGGTTGTAGTCTATGATGTACAGACTGTGGTTCGTATTGCGGGCCAAGGCATTGGCCATGGCAATACAAACTCCGGTCTTTGCATAATCGCTGTCCGGAATTTCCATCACTGAATTTATCGGACGGAAGAAACGGTCTATCTCATTCATCTTGTTACCTGTATCATTTGCGATGCAAAATTATGGAAATAATTTCATTTTCATTTATTAGGGATAGTTTTCCTTTGAAAAAGGTCATTATAATAACTGAATCATCTGTAATAGATGATGTAATGTTTTTTTATAATCAGATTATGCCCCTTGCCTGTTATCTCTGTTCAACATACAGGTTATTGTCTTTTACATAGTACCCTTTGCAGAAAATAGGATAACCGTATGTATAACCGTCCATAAAAGGGTTATTCAGGTAAGTTTGTAAGTCGGCAAAGGAATGGCCGATGTTTGCTGTTTGGTTTATGTCAGAAACGGTCAGCAGGATAATCTGGGAATTTTTTAAGACTTCTTCGTGATTTGTATAGTTTTCGATGAACGGTCCCCTCAATGCAGACCATACTTCTTGGTATTGATATTTGCTTGCAATGATAAAATAAGCACTTGTACCGTAGGTCAATGAACGAACATAGACAAGTCCGTCTGGATTGGAAGGAGGTTCTACAAAGACTCCGTTGACAGGTATATCCATTGATACAGTGAAGCTTTTGAAAACCACTTTTCCTACACACAGGCTTTTGACAGGTTGTATGTCCAGTTCTTGCTTTCCTATCTTCACCAGCGTATTGGCAAAACTTTCATTGTCGTTGATACAAAGACTTAAGTCATCCAGGCTGTTTAACTCTGTAAACTGTACAATATACGGTCTTGTAGGAAACTTAAAATCTTTGTATTCTTTCGAAGCGATAGCTTCCTGCATTTTTTTCTGGTATTGAATCCATCTTACATCCTCCATTGGGGTCATATAGGGTATTTGAAAATTGAATGTAAGATTTATAGGTTGCTTCTTTTCCGTTACCGATTTGTCAAAAGAAGTGGCGAAAGTACTTTCCGGAAAAACAGCACCTACATAAACAGACGGAGGATTGGCTATGCACCACCATCCGTGTATTCCGAGGTATCGGCTACTTATATCTGTTTCTTTCTCCCTACTGTCATTGATGAGGGTTTGGGTAAACGGATGGAGTGTTTCTATACAGTGTATGTACCCTTTCTACCGCAGCATTATAGAGACAGAGTGAAGACAGACAGCATCGCTGAAGAAGAATTGAAACAGGCTTTTGTTGAATGGGAAGAACCTGCCAGATTTCAAGATGGAAATCCCAATGCCGTTCAAAACTACATTTACAGTAAATTAAAATACGATTCAGACCAATTAGGTGGACTGAGTCTGGCTCGTGGTATTTATCGGATTGATATTGATTCGTATGGAGAGATTAGGAAAGTCGGCACTGTGAAAAGTTGTGGTTTGCCGGAATGGGACAGACAGGTGGAGGAAATCATAAAAGGGATGCCTCGTTGGACTCCAGCTGTCAGCTATTCAGGCAAGGGAAGTTATCAGAATTCTATTTGGACTGTCCCTGTAGTTTTTAGGGGTGATTGTCAGTGATTTATTGTTAACTGTGTATTGTGGTTGTTTTCTCCTGACCATCCCAGTCATCAGCAGACCATCCGTTCTATACGGACGGGAATCGTCCCGGCAGATACCGTATATACAAATCATTCAATAGTGGCACGCGGACGGCTTATGCAGAGTTTGAATTGGTCTCAGAGATGTAGTATTAAGATATAAAAGTAGATAGATATAATCAGTGCAACAGGAATCTTACACAATAATTAAATCGGTTAGGATATGGGAACTTTAGGATGTATAAATGACATGTTACGGAGGGACAAGGAAAACCGTGAACTGCGTAAACGTGGCCGTGAGAGAATGCATGAAACACGGAAGAAACTTCTTGATACCCGGAAAATGCCGACAAATTCACAACTGTCTGCAGAGGAGATTGATAGTATCAGAGAGAAAATCGTGGAAAAAGAAGAATGTGATAAAAATCAGGCTTTCAAGATAAAAATGAAGATGATGGTTCTTTGTCTATGTCTGTTTCTGATTATGTATTTGTTATTCTTACTATGTTAACACTGTTCTATTTTTTCTGAGATGTCGTAATCAAGCTTATGTATAAATGAGATTTGAAAGAGATGCTTCTTATACCTTTGGGAAACAGGTCGTATTTATGATATGTGATACAATATGGACTGAAGATGTTTATGATTAAGGTGATAGCTTCATTTCTTGGAGGTCGCTTTATAAATTTATCTGTACCGATACATATAAAGTGTTATTTCATTGATACATAAGTTTCGTTTATGCTAATTGGGATTTCCTTTTTCGCAAGTTTGAAAAACCGTTTCTTTTTTGTATCTTTCAAGACGAGATTTACCTTACAATCAGGTGCGTATGAAAAAGATGGTATTGTGTATCCTGCTGTGGATCGCCGTGCTGCCGCTCAAAGCCACAGGTCAATCGGGCGATGTGATTCGTCTGGAAGGAGAAGAATGGGTTTTGATGGCAAAGCCGATAGGGTACGACTCTCTGCTTTGTATGCGGATGGATGATTTTCTTCCGGAAAATGTCAGTCGGTCTACGGGCAATTATAGCGGCTATACCGCTTTCTGGGAGGTACGTGACGGGTATCTTTGCCTGCAACGGGTAGAAGCGGATGTCTACGATGAGGTCAGCAAGAAGGAATCTACACGGGTGTATAACGTGAAGGAGTTGCAGCCGATTTTTGCAGCCTATTGTCGGACTGGAGAAATTCAAGCCCGTTGGTTCAGTGGGGAACTTCGGGCCGGGAAAGGAGATGTGGTGAGATATGTGCATGACGGGTTCGACCGCAACATGGAAACAGAACGGGTGCTGACCGTTCGGAGCGGTAAAGTGCTGGAAACGCAGACTTATCATAATTACCGGAGAGCCGGATTGAATCTGATGAAGGCACAAGGGGAAATCGTGCATCGGTTTCCTTGGAAGCGGTTTCCTGAATATCAGGGAGAACGGATTATTTTTTCGATAAGTGATTTTCAGATGACGGAAGACGGTCACTTCGTAGACTGTGACGTACCTTTCATTTATCTGCGTTCTTCGCGGGAAAAAATAGACGGCAAAAATCATCCGCTGGCCCTCGCTTTTAAAGAAACGCTGAAATCCATTTATCCGTGGGAGGTGCTCTTCATCAACGGAAAGTACACGAGCGAATATCGGAATCTTACTATAACTTTGAGGGGAGATATAACGCATAATAAGGGTGATTCTGCAAAATACACGATTGTGGGTCGGGTGTATGGTGAATCCGT
>ENA-OPKN01000194-OPKN01000194.1-human-gut-metagenome-genome-assembly--contig:-NODE-194-length-16770-cov-3.214299_pt1 | contig 16770 bp, 10 predicted proteins | sample MGYA00241783_ERZ501693 | MGnify/ENA primary metagenome ERZ501693 (study PRJEB25962, sample SAMEA2042206) | human gut metagenome | biome: human gut; feature: human-associated habitat; material: faeces...
AAAGTCGGGGCTTTGTCGTAAAAAAATAGAGGGCGCATCATTTTGACACACCCTCTTTTTTATTTTATTCTTGCAGATAATAAGCCGCAAATTGTGCGGTTAATAAGGCTTACTGTAAAAGCCCGAGAACTCCAATAGTGATAACAAATAAGTGCATACTAAAACAGGCCAACCTCAGAACTGAGATTAGCCTGTCTTTTTTAATTTTATCGTCCTCCTGCCGGAAGATTCTTCAAGAAATAATCTGTCATAGACTTGCGAAGGTGATACGTGGTGCCTTCCCGCTCACTGATAGAATGTGAACGCATGGGATAGGACAACTGATAAAAGACCTTACCGTGTTTCACCAGTTCATTCACCAGCATCTCACAACTCTGGTAATGCACATTGTCGTCACCCGTACCATGAATAAGTAGCAGGTTACCCTTCAGCCTCTCTACGTATGTAATAGGAGAACCCTTACGATAACCCTCCGGATTAGCCTGCGGTGTATTCATGTAACGTTCCTGATAAATCGTGTCATACAACCGCTGGTCGGATACGAAAGCAATGGCAATACCTGTGCAGAATACATCCGGATAGCGGAACATGCAGTTCAACGTCTGGCTGCCTCCTCCGCTCCAGCCCGTAATACCGATACGGGAAGTATCAATGAATGAATACTGACGGGCCAAGTCCAGAATTCCCTGCGCCTGGTCTTGCGAAGCAAAAGTTCCCACTTCTCCATAGATACACTTTCTCCATTCCCGTCCACGAGGAGCCGCAGCCCCACGGTTCTCGATGCTGACTACAATATATCCCTGATTAGCCAGGTACTGATGCCACAGGTCACCTCCCTGCCATACATCCTGCACCGTAGAGCCGGCAGGTTCACCGTACACATCAATGATGACCGGATATTTCTTCGACGGATTAAAATTAACGGGCTTAATCATCCATGCATCCAGTTGCAGGTTTCCGGAACGGGTCTTGACAAACTCCTTCGGACTCAACTGAAGTTGCTGATACTGCGATGCAGCTTCTTCGTTATTTTCAATAACCGACACCGTTTTATGAGAAGGCAAGGCCACCATCTCTATCCGGGGAGGTGTCACAGAGTTGCTGAACGTATGTACCGCATATTTTCCGTCAGGAGACAAATCATACCGATGCTGTCCCTGCTCATCCATCGGACTGAGGCGTTTCACTTCACCTTTTCCCAACAACTCGGCAGAATAAAGATACCGTTGAGTATAATTATCGGGTGAAGCAATAAAATAGACGATACCTTTCTTCACGTCCATACCCACCTGTTCGATAAAGTCGAACTCTCCTTTGGTAATGGGCTGAACATCCTTTCCGTCACGGCTTACACGATAAAGATGACGCCAGCCGCTTCGTTCACTCTGCCAGGTAAAGTAAGTATTATTCTTCAGCCAGGTCACCTGGTCGTTCGTCTCTACCCATGCGGCATCTGTTTCTGTCAGGATATTCTTCGGAGCACCGCCTCCGATAGTAGCAATCCACACCTTGTTCGTGTTCTGTGGACGGTTCATCTGCTGGATAAACAAATCATTGCTTTCCGGTATAAAATCCATTCGCATGATATAATTCTGACGAGGGTCACCGGGCAAATCAATCCATGTGGTTTCTCCACCAGAAGCTGCTACGTATCCCACCTTAACTGCCGAGTTCGTTGTTCCGGCTTTCGGATAAGGAAAACGAAGGATTTTCGGATAAAGTGAATCGACATTGTTGATGATGTCAAACCATCCGGTACCTTCCGTATCGCTCTGCCAATAGGCTATGTACTTGCCGTCGGGACTCCAGCGGAAGCCGTCACGGCAAGAGAATTCTTCCTCGTACACCCAGTCGAATGTACCGTTCACAATTGTGCTGCTTCCATCATGTGTTAACTGTACAACCTTCCCGTCGGAAACATGCTCTACATAGATATTGTTTCCGCTGACATAAGCCACACGTGTACCATCGGGCGAAAATTTGGCAAACATCAGACTGCTCTCCGGCAACTGTGCTCCTAATTGCCTCAACCTGCCCGTTTCCATGTTCAACACCCAATAATCTCCGCGCGTATCATACCTCCAGACGCGCCGTGTATTGGTATACACCAAAACCTGCTTATGGGAGGTGTCAAAACTAAAACTACGGACAGACAACGTGTCGGAAGTACCCGGCTTTACGAACATGGAAGCAGGAATAAGTACCTCACGCTTGTTCTTACCGGGCGTATACGAAACGATGTCGTATCCCCCAGCCGGATTTTTCTCTTTTTTTGAATAACTGTTCCCCTCTGAAAGCCAGTTTACCCGGCTTTCGCCCTTCGTGACAATCAGACCTCCGTTCACCACTTCCTCCAGGGTTGGCACGTGCTGTGCATAGGATGAAAAGGCGGCCAGACAACACAGAGCTAAAAAGATGCTTTTTGTGTTCATCTACGCATTAATTTATGGTTGATTAAAATAAACTTGTAAGATATGCCAAAAGTACAACTTTTCAGCACACAAACGGAACAATCTGACATAAAAAAACGTACTTGCACTTCTTCAAGAGACGCAAGTACGCTATTATTAAACACATGAACCTCAAATCTTCCTTTTCTGAGGCTTCTTAGAATTTTACCAAAATACGGAATACCTTACCCGGATTCGCCGCCCAGCCTTCCATGGCTTCCGATGCACTTTCGGGCGACACAATGCTTGAAATCAATTTTTCTACCGGACAATTTCCTGTTTTCATATAATGTATTACAGCACGGAAATCTGCTGGCAATGCGTTTCGGGAGCCACGGATGTCCAACTCTTTCTGTACAAAGTATTTCGTCTGAAATTCGACCCCGCTCTTGGCATAACCGATACATACCACGCGTCCCGTAAAGCTGACCTCATCGACCGCCATCACGTAAGTGACCGGACTGCCTACCGCCTCGATTACCACATCGGCTCCCAGTCCGCCGGAATATTCCTGCACACGTTCATGCACATTCTCCGTGCGTGAATTGATGACATACGTCGCTCCTACCTCACGAGCCAGCGCCAACTTCTCGTCATCCAAATCGACGGCAATCACGGTAGCTCCACGCAAGGCGGCACGTACTATGGCTCCCATCCCGACCATGCCGCAGCCTATCACCATTACTATCTCATTGTCAATCACCTGACCGCGTGACACCGCATGAAAGCCCACGCTCATCGGTTCAATCAACGCACAGTCACGTGAAGAGATACCCTCTGCCGGAATCACTTTCGACCAGGGAAGCACCGCATATTCACACATCACTCCGTTACGCTGCACGCCCAACGTCTCATTGTGTTCGCAGGCATTTACCCGCCCGTTCCGGCACGAGGCACATTTTCCACAATTCGTATAGGGATTCAGTGTCACATTCATGCCCTTCTTAAAACTCTCCGGTACGCCCGGTCCTACGGCATCTATTACCGCACCGACCTCATGTCCCGGAATGACCGGCATTTTCACCATCGGATTCCGCCCCAGATAAGTATTCAGGTCAGAACCACAGAAACCTACATATTCAATCTTTACCAATATTTCCCCAGCCTTCAGTTCAGGCTTCTCAATCTCTACGACCGCCATCTTCTGGGGAGCTGCAATTTGAACCGCTTTCATTTTCTTGTTATTTTTATTTTCAGATAGACTATTTTCAATCCAACACCTTGTATCCTCTCCACCCGTAATAGGCGCAGAATAAGAAACAAGCCATCGGAACTACATACGCCAGGTGATACATCTGTTCATTAACGTGCATCAGATAAGCCGTAAACTGGGGCAGGCAAGCATTACCCACTATCGACATCACCAGAAAAGCAGAGCCACTTTTCGTCTGACTACCCAAATCTTTCAGAGCCAATGAGAACTGGGTAGGATACATGATGGACATGAAGAACGAGATGCCCAGCATGGCATACAGACCAATCCAGCCTCCACACACGGCAACTACGGCACAAAGCAGAATATTCACCAATGTATAGACCAGCAACATATCTTGTGGACGGAAACGAATCATCAGTCCGGTACCAATCCATCGTCCCAGCAGGAAAGCCAGCATATACAAACCGAAATAGGTGGTAGCTTCTGACTCCGGGATTCCGGCATACGAACAGCAGTAGACTAAAAACAGGCTGTTGATAGCCGTCTGTCCGCCATTATAAAAGAACTGTGCAATGACGCCCCACCGCAGATGCGACCGCTTCCATACACTGAAATCAATCAGTTTTTCCGTAGAAGTGCCCCGCTGCCCTTCATCTCCAATCTTAGGCAACCTGGAGAAAATAAAGATTCCCGCAATGACCAGCAGCAATACCGCCAATGCCAGATAAGGAGTTTTCATAGCATCCGTCTCAAACTGGATATAGGCTTCCCATCCGCCCGGATAATCTGCCGGAAGCGTTTCACGCGTATAGTGCGTGCCACTCAATATCAGTTTACTTAAAAACATGGCTGCAATGAAAGCTCCGAGCCCGTTAAATGACTGCGCCAGATTCAGTCGTTGAGGAGCTGTAACCGCATCACCTAAAGCCGTTACGTACGGATTGGCTGCGGTCTCTAGAAAACACATCCCGGTAGCGATGACAAAGAAGATGCACAGATAAGCCCAATATTCCTTCAGCATGGCAGCCGGAAAGAACAACAGGCCACCTGCTGCCGCCAACACCAAACCGAAGATAATACCTGCTTTGTAGCTATACCGCTTCATGAACATGGCAATCGGAATCGGGAAAATAAAATACGCCAGCCAGTAAGCAGTTTCCGTAAAAGACGCTTCAAAGGTATTCAGCTCGCAGGTCTTCATCAGCTGCCGAATCATGGTAGGCAGCAGATTACTACTGATAGCCCACAAAAAGAAAAGGCTGAAAACCAGTGCAAGCGGCAGTTTATAGCTATTATTATTTTTCATCATTTCCCCGTTTGTTTATTCCGACATATTCTTGATATAAGGAAGTTCCGGCAGATTATGGAAACCATAGAAACTGCGGGCATTTTCTCCTAAGAAAAGGGCTTTCTCTCTTTCCGTCAACTCAGTGGACTTACTCACAAAGTCGTACGACATACGGTAGGTAATGGCCGTAATGGTACGCGGATAATCCGATCCCCACATCAGTTTCTCAAAACCAACCAGCTCGGCAGCCTCACGAATGGCTCTTACCGCCCCCTTAAACGGATAAAACTCGTCATTGAACAACCAGGTAATTCCTCCCGATTCAATACGTACATGAGGATGACGCGCCAATTTAATCTGTTCCTCCCATTGAGGACGGGTTACCATACCGAAATGTCCGATGGCCACCTTCAACTTAGGACACTCCTGAATTACCTCCTCCAGTTCGCCCACCTGTGTAGCTCCGTCGGCCATGTCAATGGAAAGCAGCACCCCGTTCTGCTCCATCACATGGAACATCTGCATCATTTCCTCACAGTTCAATCTTACACGCCCCTCTTTGAGCAACAAACGCTGTGCTGGAATCTTAATCCCCTTGAATCCCCGTGCAATAAGCTGACGCGCCTGATCCAGATATCCCGGCTTACGGAACTCACACATTCCGCATACAAAGAAACGGTCGGGATAACGGGCCGCAACCTCCGCCAAATAATCATTCTGAAAACCGTCAATAAACTCTTGTGTCACCACAGCCGCAGACACCTGCGCATAGTCCATATTAGATAAGAACACTTCGGCACTGTTTACTCCATCGGTCATGAACGGGGGAAGCATCTGTCTCACTTCCCCCATGAACAATGACCTTCCATTCTCCAAGGTGCGGATAGGAAGTCCCTCAACCACCGTATCCTGCTTTAACCACAAATGAGAATGTGCATCGATTATTATAAACCCCATATACAAATTCCTCCTTTAAGAATTAGCCCAACTTACACGGAACTGGTCGCCGATAATTTCACGCACTTCACACACCAAAGTTTCATCCATCGGCTCCTCTATGTAAGCCACATTCTTCTTCACATTTTGCGGATTGGCCGTACTGAACAACGTTGTAGCAATGCGCGGATTGCTCACGGCATACTGCATGGCCAGTTTTTCTATCGGATAATTCTTACTCTTGCAATGCTCCATAGCCTTTCGGCAAGCCTCTACCAACGGCTGAGGGGCCGGATGCCATGAAGGTACACCTCTTTCGGTCAGCAATCCCATAGACAATGGAGAGGCACTGATCACCCCAATACCTTTCGACTTAAAATAGTCCAGAAAATCGACCAGCTTGTCATCGCACAAGCAATAATGACAGAAGTTCAGCACTGACTCAACCGTCCCTGCCGGTGAATGGTCAATCACCCATTTCAGATTCTCCAGTTGCAAGTCGGTGATACCCACATGACCTACTATCCCTTTCTCTCTTAACTCCACCAAAGCCGGCAAAGTCTCATTAACCACCTGATTCAAGTCGGCAAACTCAATGTCGTGCACATTAATCAGGTCGATATAGTCCACATGCAAGCGTTCCATACTCTCATACACGCTCTCCGTAGCCCGCTTCCCGGAATAATCCCAGGTATTTACCCCGTCTTTTCCATAACGTCCTACCTTCGTAGAGAGATAATACTTTTCGCGAGGAATCTCCTTCAGGGCCTTTCCTAATACCGTTTCAGCCTTATAATGTCCGTAATAAGGAGACACATCGATAAAATTCATCCCCAAATCAATGGCGGTAAACACCGCTTCCAATCCTTCTTTTTCCTTAATGTCATGGAAAACTCCCCCCAAAGAAGAAGCTCCGAAACTCAAAGAGGATACCTTCATCCCCGTCTTTCCTATTTCATGGTATTCCATAGTGATAACTTTTTAAGATTCATACAAATAAAACATACGCTCCATCAACTGCCATTTCTCGGCAGAGCTGCTTCCCGGCACGCATTCCTGAAAACGTGCCACATAATCTTCCCACTCTGCCTGTCTGGGCAACTGTGCCAGGCGTTTCATCGCGCTATCCCAGTCAAAATCAAGCGGTGTTTCCACAATCATGAACAGCTTACAACCTACGATATAGATTTCCATTTCCAGTATCCCCACTGAACGGATTCCCGCCCGAATCTCCGGCCAGGCTTCTTCACGACTATGTATCTTCCGGTATTCCGCTATCAGTTCCGGGTTGTTTTTCAAATCCAATGCCTGACAATATCGCTTGACGGGCATACCATACTCTTTTACTCTATATCCTTCCATCTTATTACATATTTAATTATTTCGCGATTCTTAATACGGGAGCAATCTGATTCAACGGCTGCGCAGGAAGCGTAACCGACAAGCTTTCGGCAGTACGGACAAAATCGACTTTTCCGTATCCCAATAATTCCACCTTACGAATCTTTCCTTCATAAAGTTTACTGTCTGCAGCCAATGACTTGATGTTCACCTTTCCATCTGCCGGCCATGCCAGTACAGTAGCATACAAATACTTCGGAGTCTGTGTGAAACGGATTTCCTTTGCTCCTGCCTGACTGTAAGAACCTTCATTGAATCCCTGAGCATTGAGCGGAATATCTTCTTCCGCAATCGGACCTTCCCCGAACACTGCCCACGGACGGGTATCATAAATAGCTTCCTTGTTAATGTTCATCCATGCCCCAAATTCATTCAGGATCTTCTCTTCTTTTTCATCGAAAGTTCCATCTGCACGCAGAGGTACGCTCAGCAACAGATTTCCATTCTTGCTCACAATATCGACCAACAGTTTAGCCACGTATGCCGCTGATTTATATTCGTTTTTCTCGTAAATAGACGTATTGTAATGCCATCCGCCAATGCAGGAACATGACTGCCACGGCTGATCGATAATTTTATTGGGAGCACCACGTTCTACATCCCACACCAAGGCTTTTCGCTGATTTTCATCAAGAATCTTACCAAACATCACCGCTTCCAGTTTCCCTTTGTGAGTAGCCATATTGTGGTTGTAGAAATGAGCCGCAATCTTCAATCCCGCGTCACTCACCGGATAGAAAGGTGCTACTGTCACATCAAAATACAGCAAATCGGGATTATAGCGATTGATCACATCGAGTGTACGGTTATAGAAGTTTGTACAATATTCCTGGCTCGGCACACAAACTCCATTGCCCCATGCCCACTGGCGGTGAATCATTCCATTGTCCCAGCTGTTTTCACTCAATGGATGGTTCTGCGCATACAAGTCTTGCGGATCGTATCCTTCCCACCATTTTCCTTTTCCGTCTGCTCTGGTCAGTTTTCCATCGTATGGAATTCCTTTCTTCGGACCTTTCGTGTCATGACGCTGAGAAGGCTCATACCAGCTCCACGCATGGTCGGCATGCAAGCTGACTCCAAAATACAATCCGTATTTTCTTGCCGCTTTTTCCCATCCGGCCAGAATATCTTTCTTCGGCCCCATATTCACTGAATTCCAAGGCTGATACTTGCTGTCCCACAAGTCCATGTTGTCATGATGATTGCCCAAAGCAAAAAAGTACTGGGCGCCTATTTTCTTATAAAAGGCTACCAGCTTGTCTGGGTCCCAATTTTCCGCCTTCCACAAGGGAATAATATCCTTGAAACCCACTTCCGACGGGTGTCCGTAGTGTTTTACATGATATTCATATTCACGAGTACCCTCCATGTACATGGAACGAGCCATCCAGTCGCCTGAACCTTCCACACACTGCGGCCCCCAATGAGCCCATATACCAAATTTCACGTTACGGAACCATTCCGGCACCTGATAGTTTTCCAATGAACTCCATGTGGGTTCGAACTTTCCTTTCATCATCGGTTCATCCTGTTCCGATACCGGTACCTGATAAGTCTGTGCCGACAATCCGGCCATGGATAAAAATAAAGAAGCGAATATAAGTTTTGCTTTCATAAGTATTATTCTGATTGTGTTTTACAAAAACAAATGTACGGAGAAGTTTAAACAAGGAATAGGATTAAACTGAGCGTTTATAGGTCAATATCGACAAAACAAAAGACTTTAATGAGATTCAATGTGATTATATCGATTTTTATTGACAAATATCGATTATTGAAGGAAGCACTCGGAAAAGAAAAAATAATCATGTAATTTTAGGGCGAAAAAGAATTGCTTATGAACTTGCAAGTAGAACAAATGCATCCACTCGTCCTGAATGTGGGACTGGCTATACATAATGCGGACTGGAACTGGAAAAACGTAAATAGTCCGTTTACACGCTTATATTATATCACAGAAGGTACTGCACAAATAGAATTACCCGACGGAATACATACTCTATATCCGCATCACATGTATTTTATTCCATCATTTACGGTACATACCAATATCTGCGATTCACATTTCGAGCACTACTACTTACATATTTATGAAGATCACTACTCAGAAGACGACTGGCTGGAACATTGGAAGTTCCCGTTAGAAATAGAAGCAAGTCCACTTGATTTATCTCTTTTCCAACGCTTGTGTGAAATCAATCCACACATGAATCTTCAGAAATCAGACCCGACAACCTATGACAACAATCCTACACTCATGAGAAATCTACTTAGAAACAGGCAACGAGCCTTCTGTGACAAAGTAGAATCAAGAGGCATTGTACTGCAACTATTGTCACATTTCCTAAAATATGCCCAGCCTAAAAATGAAATGGAAGACAACCGAATTGCCAAGGCTGTACGCTATATCCATAAACATATTGCAGAAGAAATTGAATTAGAAAAACTTGCGGAATTATCTTGCCTTTCCAAAGACCACTTTATCCGGCTTTTCAAAAAAGGAATGGGTACTACTCCGTTACAATATGTCAATCAAAAAAAGATAGAAAAAGCTCAGTTGCTTTTACTTACAGAAGAACTCGCTGTAAAAGAAATTGCATTTCGACTGGCATTTGAGGATTATTCTTATTTCAACCGGCTGTTCAAAAAAGTCACAGGTATGACTCCCCAAGAATATCGCCGGTTATACTCACACTAGTCATTATAATCACATTTTCCGAAAAGACTTTTATATAACTGCCAGATGATAAACATATACTCTCAAAGCACTTTCTACGTTTCTCTCCCATAAGCCATACGGTTCACATCCGGGAAACCTACATTTCCGGAACTTAAAACATATAGTTCCCGGCAAGAAAACATAAAAGAATGACTGACGTTATTTTCATAGTGTACAGGCATTCTTCACAATAATTCATCTAATAGACTAGTTTTTCATTTGAACCTTCATCACAAATCCTCCACGCGGCAGACAGTCCACCTCATGTACAGATTTCTTCAAACCAGAAAGCATCTGTATATCAAACTGATTACGTTCTTTCCCATCGGCATACAAAGTGATTTCTTTGACAGGTTCCTGAATAAAGCTCAAATCCACAGCAAGCGATTTCTTCTCGTTTGTTCCGTTCAGACCAGCAATATACCAGCAATCACCACTTTTCCGGGCAAGCACTACATAGCTGGAAGGATAACCGCTTAGCAATTTCGTATCGTCCCAAACGGTAGGAAGCGAAGAGATAAACGAACGTATTTCAGCAGGTTGGGCATGGTATCCTTCGGGGCGGTCGGCCAAATGCTGCAAGGCAGATTCAAACGCAACCAGCAGAGCCAGTTCATGCCCGTTCGAAGTGATATGCGGATGCTGGGAATCCGTAAAAGTGCAAGGAGTATAGTCCATCGGGCCCACTACATTACGCGTAAAAGGCAGTGTACAGTTATGCCATGCCGCACTGTCGGTCAATGTCTCTTTATTATTATACCATTCAGCTCCATATACTCCTTCTACTGACATCATATGAGGATAAGTGCGCTGCCAGCCTCGCGGAATAGGAGCTCCATGAAAGTTTACCATCAGGTGATATTTGGCTGCATCTTCCAGAATGTCCACAAAATAATTCATCGTAGATATACTGTCCTGGCTGAAGAAATCTACTTTTATTCCTTTCACACCCATGGACTCAAGCCAGGCAAATTCTTTCTGACGCATTTCCGGCTTGTTCAAACGATACAAAGGACCGAATGCACACCACGCGGTGGAAGAATTATACCATAACAAAGGAGCAATATTCTTCTGTTTTGCATAAGCCAAGGCATCTTCCACATTGCCGCCGTTCCCCATTTCGTCCCATTCCGCATCAATCAACATGTAAGGAAGATGAAAATCTGCTGCAAAATCAATGTACTTCTTTATTATCTGATAATCTCTTGAACCGTGATTGTAAGCCCAGTAAATCCATGAAACGACTCCCGGCTTAATCCAGGAAACATCGCTCAGACGACATGGTTCACTGACATCTGTCACCAAGGTAGACTCTACCACATCGGCCAAAGAACCGATAATGGCCACGCGCCAAGGCGAACACCATCTGCCGGAAACGTTGGTCGGTTCTGCCATCTCCACTTTGTAGCTCGATGCACTGGAGGTATTGTTCAACCAGGAACCACAGTTACCTTTCGCTACATTTGCTTCTGAGATAAGGGTAAAAACAGAATCTGCCACTTCAAACAATGCCGGGAATCCCCATTGTGCTGCAGTATATCCCTGCACACGTCCTTTATTTTTCAGATAGAAGTCTTCATAGGCCTGATTCAGTTTCTGTGTCCATCGGGTAATTCCTTCCTGAAAGACAAAAGCTGTAGTTTCATCGGTCACACATATCTCTTTTGCCGACTGAGGAAACACATAACGAAAAGCTATACCGTCATCATACACCCGAAGTTCCAAATCCAGCGATACGTTCTGAGCGTTCTTGAAATGAAATATCTGCTGGGTTCCCTCATTCGTGCAATGACGGCGTTTACCCGTTATCATGGTATAATCCTCACGTATAGGAGTCACGGCGGAAGAAGACACATAATCAAATTCGTCTCCGGATGTAGGCTGAAGTTGAAGTCCTATATTCTTTAACTGAACTACCGGAACCGAAGCATCTCCTTTTTTATAAATCACGCTCAATCCTTTTGCTGGATGGTCCCAGCTCACTCCTATTTTCTTATTAGGAGAGTATAAATCATTACCTGCTTGCACTGTCATACCGAAAAAGAATACACATACTACTAAAAGAAGGCATGCTTTCCATGAATTAGAAATTAATTGTCTGTACATAATTGTTTATTCGTTTTTATTGGACTACAAAATTATCCGTTCTTTCAGGAAACAAATTGCATAAAACCGTTTTATACAGGACAATATCGATATACAAAGGGGATATAAACAATTTTTGCCCGCAAAAAGTTCTTGCGGCATGCTGAAAAAGCGACTTTTTGCACAGTCTTGTGCCCTTTAACAAAACAGGACAATATGCAACAGAGCTTGATAAAGAGGAGATAACAATATAATTTTATATAAAACTTCCCCTAAAAGCGAGGAATCGAGGAAAAACTTTCTACTTTTGCAACTTGTAATTAAAAGAACTCATTTGCAGATGAAAATAAAGTTTTTGCCATTGATTGCAGTACTCTTTGCTGCAACATCTATAATGACATCGTGTTTGGACAATGATGTAGAACAGATTACGTATACATCTGAAACCAGTATTACGGGATTCTCTCTAGGGACATTGAATATCAATCGTATAGGAAAAGACAAAAATGGTTTAGATAATCCTTATGTAGATACACTTGATTGTTCTAACTATCCATTCACCATTGACCAAATCAATAGAATCATCACAAATAAAGACTCACTCCCCGTAGGGACCTACATAGATAAGGTTATCACCAACATCACATATGACGCGGGAGTATTGGCATACAAACCCAAAGGATCAGATCATGATACCATCTGGACATCAACTGACTCTATCGACTTTACTGAGCCTGTGGAATTTAAAGTGTATGCATACAGTGGTGTAGAGGGGAAACCTTATAAGGTTACCATTAACGTACATCAACAGGAACCGGATACAATTTCATGGAAGAAGTTTGATAACAATCCATTTAGTGATGGAAACTTGAGTGAACAGAAAGCAGTATATGCTAATGAAAAGGTATATGTATTCGGGAAAAACGGGGACGACACTCATATTGAATACTCGAATGTAGCAAATGACAATCCTAGTCCTTGGGTACCTGTTACAGACAATATACCTTCAAACATTGATACTTATTCTGCTACCGCATGGGCAGGCAACATCTATTTTCTGGCAAGAGGAACTAATGACAAACAGCTTTATAAACTAAACGTAACCACTGATAAGATTGAACCTGTAGGCACAGAAACATTTGAAATGCTAATAGGAGGAAATGACATAAAAAGCGAACTTTACGTTGTAAAAGATGGGGAAAGTGGTATATATAAAGAGAGTCCATGGACAAAAGATACTGACCCATTCACTCAATTTAAAGCAGGTCAGCCATTCTTCTCGAATACAACTACGGCATCTTATAACAGCAATATTACTACCACTGTAGCGCTTTGCTATAATCAAGGCAATACAGCTAATGATACGACAGCATTGGTATTCAATCGTATATCAAGTGACAACAAATGGGAGGAAAGAATACAGAACCTTCCACTTCCAAACTTGGAGAATGTCACCATGATTTACTATGACGGAAAGTTGTATGCTTTCGGAGGGAAAAGTAAAAAACCAGAAGTAAAACCTTTCAGCCAGTTCTACTGTTCTACCGACAACGGACTTTGCTGGAGACCTGTAACTGAATGTATGGCCTTCCCTGCAGAAGTTCCTGACCCAGAAAAACCTAATAAAGAGTATATTAACTTCCCTAATTTATACGACACACACCACGGTAATTACTCATGTGCCGTAACTCCGAAATTGGAGAGCGAAACATCCAGAGGTAATTTTATCTGGATTGTGTGGGAAGATGGAAGTATCTGCAGAGGACGCATCAACCGATTGGGATTTACTCCTAAATGGTAATCTAAGAACCCTGAAAAACAACAAGCCATGCTATATAAAGACCAAATAGACAAAAATCGGATACCGGCACACATTGCCATCATTATGGATGGTAACGGACGCTGGGCCAAACAGCAGGGACACGCCCGTACTTTCGGACACCAGGCTGGCGCTGAGACCGTACATGTCATTGCGGAAGAAGCCGCACGGCTAGGCGTGAAATATCTGACTCTTTATACATTCTCTACTGAAAACTGGAATCGTCCAGTAGACGAAGTAGCCGCCTTGATGAGTTTGCTCATGGACTCCATTGAAGAAGAAACCTTCATGAAGAACAACATCAGCTTCCGCATCATCGGTGAAACAGAAAAATTGCCGGAAAACGTACTTGCACGACTGAACAAGTGTATCGAACGTACATCAAAGAACACGGGAATGTGTCTGACATTAGCATTAAGCTATTCTTCTAAATGGGAAATCACGGAGGCTGTCAAAAAAATTGCCCGTGAAGTGAAGGAAGGAAGCCTTTCTCCCGAAGAAATTACAGACCAGACCATCGATCGATGCCTGGCTACTCATTATATGCCCGACCCGGACTTGTTAATCAGAACAGGCGGTGAAATCCGTCTGAGCAACTACCTGCTTTGGCAATGCGCCTACGCGGAACTGTATTTCTGTGACACTTTCTGGCCGGACTTCAAGGCCGAAGAATTATGTAAGGCTATTTGTGACTTTCAAAAAAGAGAACGCCGATTCGGCAAAACCAGTGAACAAATTTAACAAAGAACAATGCAAAACCGTTTTTCACTTCTTCTATTGATTGCTGCATGTCTTTCGTCTGCTCCAATGGGGGGATATGCACAGAACAATAATACAACTGAACAAAGCGATAAGCCAGTTATCCTTTACAACGGAACACCTAAAAAATATGAAATCGCCGACATCAAGGTCAGCGGAGTAAAGAACTATGAGGATTATGTCCTGATAGGTATTTCCGGCTTGGCTGTCGGACAAACTATTACCGTACCGGGAGATGACATCACTTCGGCCGTAAAAAGATACTGGCGTCATGGCTTGTTCTCTGACGTGAAAATCACCGCAGATAAGATTGTAGATAATAAAATCTACCTGTCTATCCAGCTGACACAGCGTCCACGTATTACCGACATCGTGATTCACGGTGTGAAGAAGAGTGAACGTGAAGATTTGCAGGCTAAACTGGGTATGGCAAAAGGTACACAGGTTACACCGAACTTGATTGACCGTGCCAAGATTTTGATCAAGAAGCATTTTGACGAGAAAGGTTTCAAGAATGCGGAAGTAAACATCATTGAACGCGAGGACCCGGAAAACAAAGAGCAGGTATATGTAGATGTGAACATTGACAAGAAAGCTAAAGTCAAAGTCCACCAGATTACCATTGACGGGAACGAGGTACTGACTGACAAGAAGTTGAAGCGTGTCATGAAGAAGACCAACGAAAAAGGTAAGCTGATCAACCTTTTCCGCGCCAAGAAGTTCATCAATGAACGTTACGAAGAAGACAAGCAGAAAATCATCGATAAATATAACGAGCTGGGTTACCGTGACGCACAGATTGTAGTAGACAGTGTATCGCCGTACGATGAAAAGACGGTAGATGTCTACATGAAAATCTACGAAGGACAGAAATATTACCTTCGTGACATCACCTGGGTAGGTAACACGGTATATCCTTCTGACCTGTTGAACGAACAGCTCCGCATGAAACGCGGTGATGTATATAACCAGAAATTGCTGAACGACCGTATCTCTAATGATGAAGATGCAATCGGTAACAACTACTATAACCGTGGATATGTGTTCTACCGACTCGATCCGGTGGAAGTAAACATTGACGGTGACTCTATCGACCTGGAAATGCGTATCACCGAAGGTCCGCAGGCCAGCATCAGTCACGTACGCATCAACGGTAATGACCGTCTGTATGAAAATATCGTACGTCGTGAGTTGCGTACACGTCCGGGCGACCTCTTCAGTAAGGAAGCACTGGAACGTTCTTACCGTGAAATTGCACAGATGGGACACTTCAACCCTGAAAATATCAAGCCGGATGTACAGCCGAACTTCCAGGACGGTACTGTTGACATTAACTGGGGACTGGAATCAAAAGCCAACGACCAGGTGGAATTCTCCGCAGGTTGGGGACAGACTGGTATCATCGGTAAGCTGAGTTTGAAGTTCACCAACTTCTCATTTGCGAACTTGTTCCGCAAAAACGACAACTACCGCGGTATCCTGCCACAGGGTGACGGACAGACACTGACCATCAGTGGACAGACCAACGGACGCTACTATCAGTCATACAGCGTATCGTTCTTCGACCCATGGTTTGGTGGCAAGCGCCCGAACTCATTCTCTGTCTCTGCCTTCTACTCTATCCAGACCGACGTGAGCAGCCAGTATTACAACTCTGCTTACATGAACAACTATTACAACATGTTGAGCGGATACGGATACTACGGAGGTTATGGAAACTATTATGACAACTACGAATCTTACTACGACCCCGACAAATCTATCAAGATGTTCGGTGTATCTGTAGGATGGGGTAAACGTCTGCGCTGGCCGGATGACTACTTTACCTTGTCGGCTGAATTGTCTTACCAGCGATTCATGCTGAAAGACTGGAGTTATCTCTATATCAAACTGAACAACGGACAGTACATGAACACCGGTAACTGTAATAACCTGAGCCTGAACCTGACCTTGTCACGTAACTCTACGGATAACCCGATTTTCCCGCGTTACGGTTCAGAATTCTCGGCTTCTTTGCAGATTACTCCGCCGTACTCTCTGTTCAGCAAGAAGGACTACTCTACTTACGGTAAAGACAATTACCACGATGCTGCCAGCATGTACAAGTGGATTGAATACCACAAGTGGAAATTCAAAGCCAAGACTTATACAGCC
>ENA-OPKN01000204-OPKN01000204.1-human-gut-metagenome-genome-assembly--contig:-NODE-204-length-15873-cov-3.338602_pt1 | contig 15873 bp, 13 predicted proteins | sample MGYA00241783_ERZ501693 | MGnify/ENA primary metagenome ERZ501693 (study PRJEB25962, sample SAMEA2042206) | human gut metagenome | biome: human gut; feature: human-associated habitat; material: faeces...
ACGAAGGTATGCGAAAGAGACATGCTAGTCAATACGCCAATTTTGGCTTACGTATTTCTATAAGTTTAAAATGTACTTTTCAGTTTTTGCCAATATTCCTGTCCAATTAATTTCCAACCTCCTGTAACACAAACAGCTAAGAATATAAATCCTAGTACAATGACTTTCCGACTGGTCCCGGAAGGTTGTAAAGGTACGGTAGCCGGTTCTATCACGGCAAAGACCGGCTTTTCTTCCTGAATCTTGGCACGGGCTACCTGAAGTTGCTGGGCTACTTGGCTGTACACCTGATAAGCCAAATTCATATCATTCTGCAGTCGTTCCTGCTCCGTACGGACGCTTTGGAGGACCAGGCTTTTGTTAGCATCCACATACCGAGCATAGCGTTGTTGGGCATCGTAGTACTCCTGTTGGCGCTCCTTGTAGAGCTGTTCCAGGTAGGCACAGTCTTCTTGCGCTTTAGCGATGCGGTAGTTGATAATGTACTGTTGCAGCTTGGCCACTACGCTGTCTGCTACCATGGCGGTGACTTTGGGATCTTGTAGGGTAACGGAAAGGGTGGTAATTCCGGTTTTTTTATCAATATCAGCTACTATATTCTTTCGTAAAAATTCTACTTTTTTGCTTTCTTTTTTTGTCAGTTGGAACGGATTCAGCGTGGCCACAGTGTCCGGTTCTTCAATAAAAAGCCCTTTGATAGCCCCAATCGCCATACCTGGTGCCGCTAGCACGGCTCCCATCCAGGAACCTCGTTGTTCATCCAGATAGGCTACCAGCGTGGTATCCAGTTCTCCATCCAAGGTCTGTACCCGGGTATCGAAGAGTTCCAACAGGAAAGGGGTAGAAGATACGATTTCGCTGGATAAAGCCGCATTCAAGGCATCGGGACTGCTTCCCAGACTTCCACTACCTAGGAAGGAAGAGGCCAGGCTGGCCAGCCCTCCGCTTTTGCTGTCACTGCCCATTTCGGGAGCCAGGGTAACGGATACAGTGTATTGCTTGGGAGTGCTCAGTGCAATGATAATGCCCAATACCAGGCCGATACCGGCTGCCTTGTAGAGGGTCTTGCGGATGGCAATGATTTTCCGCAAGATATCCATCCAATCGATTTCCAGTTCGTCGTTCTCCGTTTCCGGAGTAGGGGAGGTATAGTTTTTGTTTTCTTCCATGTCTATTGTGAGTTGCCTAAAACTAGTTCGTTATTAATTATTCATTATTAATTATTCATTATTAACTATTCATTATTCTCAGTTTTTGATGAGATTCGTGAGTGTCGCAAACATTGTAGCCAGGGAAGCGAACGAAGAAGCATAGCCGATGATGTTGTTGAAGGCATTCGGTTTACGCTGCTTGGTCGGTACAATGATTTCACAGCCCGGCTCTATCTGGTTCTTGCCGCTGCCCTTCACTTCGGCTATCTGTCCGTTCATGTAGACAATGAATTTTTTGCTTTTCTTGGCACTCTGGCTGTAGCCTCCTGCTTGGCTCAGGTAGTATTTCACGTTCTTACCCGGGGTATAGGTCACGGTGTTGTCCATCATCACGGCTCCGCTGATTTTCACGGTGCTGACATATTCCGGCACGGCGATGGAGTCGCCTTCGCGCAACACGATGTCGTTGGCACCACCGGGATTTTTCAGGGCGGCTTCCAAGTCGATACCTACGGTATAGGTATCTTCTACCTTCAGGCCCATGGAATCGAGGGCACCGGCACCCAGTTCCTTGCGCATCATCTCTACAATGTCACGCATGCGGGCTTTTTCTTCCGGATTGGCCCGGCGGATAAGCTTGCTGCCTTTCACGTAGGCGAATTCGGTAGGACCGCCGGCTTTCTTCAGCAGGTCACTGAGGCGTTCGTTCTTGTGGGTCAGAGAGTAAGTTCCGCCATACAGCACTTCGCCACTGATGCTGACATTCTGCTGGGCCTGGTAGGCCGGACTGCGGCGGACAAAGACCTGGTCGTACGGCTGGAGCACGAAACCGGGCTGGCCGTCGACGATAAAACCGTCTTTCAGCCCGAAGCTGAACATCTCGCCGGTTTCACGGCCGGTGGTGGTACCTTTCGGGTCCTTGATGCGGCGGGATACGTCTACTCGGACCACGGAAGCGGATTCTTTCAAGCCACCGGCTCCGATGACCAGATCTTCCAGCGTCATGTTGTCGGCATAGGGATAGGTGCCCGGCAGGGCTACTTCACCGAAGATTTCCACATCGCCCAAATCCTGCAAGTCGTGGATGCTGGGCACGTAGAGTACGTCGTTTTTCTGGAGAGGTACATCGGGGATGCTGCCGGCCATCAGGGCCTGGATATCAATCTGCAGGACTTCACGGGTTTTGTTGGGACGCTCGCGGTAGAGGACGGCACGGCCGGTAAAGGCTTCGTCCAGCAGGCCGTCGGCCTTGTTCACCAGTTCGCGCACGGTGTTCAGGCGTCCGCTCAGTTCGTAGATGCCCGGACGGGTAACAGCCCCCCGGACTTCCAGCTTGTTCTCGAAGCGGTCCAGAATGGCTTCGGCGGTAATCACATCGCCGTCCTGCAGGGTAAAGACACTGAAGTCGGGATTTTCCACGGTCTTCACCTGGTATTCCTGACCGTTCTGGCGCACGATGCGCAGGGCCTTGGTATAGGCATCGCTGCTGAATCCGCCGGCGTATTTCAGCAGGGTGCTCAGGGTTTCGTCCTTCTTCAGTTCGTAGCGCATGGGGCGTTTCACGTTGCCGCTCACCTTCACCAGGGCTTCGTAGGCGGGGACGATGATGACATCGCCTTCCTGCAGACGGATGTCGTCGTGGGTCTGGCCTTTCAGGATAAACTGGTAGACGTCTACGGTGGCGATTTTCTTGCCGTTGCGTACCAGCTGTACGTTACGCAGGCTACCGATATCGCTCATGCCGCCGGCCCGGTAGAGGGCGTGGAAGACGGTAGAGAAACCGGAGAGGGCGTAGGTGCCCGGCTGGACCACTTCGCCCATCACATTTACCTGAATGGTGCGGCCGTTGCCCAGGGTCACACGGATCTGGTTGCTCTGGTCGGCATAAATCTTGCTCAGGGCTTCCTTCAGGTAGGCTTCGGCCTTGGCTACGGTCATGCCGTTCAGGTTGATGGGGCCCAGTTCCGGAATGTTGATGGTGCCGTCCGGAGAAATCTGTTCGCGGATGGTGTTCTGGCTGGCTCCCCAGATATCGATGATGACCTCATCGCCCGGACCGAGGCGGTAGTTGGGCGGCGTGGCCAGGTTGATGCTCGGCTCGAAAGTCAGGTTCCGGCTGTTGAAGATATTCCGGCCGAAAATCCGGTTTTCCCGGTTCAGACTGTCGCGCTGCAGGCTGTCCAGTTCGAAGGTAAAGGGGGAAACTTCCTTGAGCTGGGTGCGGAGGCGGTTCTCGACCTGTTCGGTTCCGCTCAGGGTAACGTCGTTTTCGCTGTCGCCGTCGGACAGCATCTGTTGTTCGTAAAGCTTCTTGACCCGTTCGGCTTGGGCACGGGTAACACCCCGGCGGGCCAGTTCGCTGGCAATGACCCGTTGGTCCTTGCCGGCCTTCAGGCCTTCCATGGCATATTCCAATACTTGTTGGTCGGTCATCGGTGACTGTGCGGAAACGCTTCCACCGAAGCCGAGGCACAGCAGCAACATAAAACTGAGGATTGACTTTCTCATTCGATTAATCTGTATTTATATGTTTTGATTTTTAAATTAGTGACTAACGGTTAAAAAACGATTACTGGATGGAGGTAAATCGGTAGGGGCGACCTGCCCGAATGCATCAGGTATCTCAGCGAATAACCCCTCGTTTTTAATTATTCATTATTCATTATTCATTGTTTTAGGTGTGCTTCGCCGCTACCTGTCACAGAACCGGACAGGCAGACTTACACATGTTTGAGATACGGCATCTGTCTTTAAATGGACTAAAACCGGAAATACTGCACGACTTAAAATTAATAATTAATCAGCGTTTTTAATTATTCATTATTAATTATTAATTAATTAGCGTTTTTAATTATTCATTGTTAATTATTCATTAATACGCGTTCTTCTCTCCGTGGAACACATTGGCTACGGTCTTGTAGATGATGTAGAGATCCAGCCAGAAGCTCCAGTGCTCGATGTACCAGATGTCACCGCGGATGCGGCCTTCCATGTCTTTCAGTTCCTTGGTCTCGCCACGGAAACCGGTGACTTGACTCCAGCCGGTGATACCCGGCTTCACGAAGTGGCGCACCATGTATTTGTTGATGAGTTTGGAGTATTCTTCGGTATGCTTCAGCATGTGCGGACGGGGGCCGACGATGCTCATGTCGCCCAGCAGAACGTTGATGAACTGTGGCATCTCGTCCAGGTTGGTCTTCCGCATGATGTTTCCCCACTTGGTCTTGCGGGGGTCATCCTTGGTAGCCTGCAGGGTGTCGGCCTCGGCATTCACCTTCATGCTCCGGAATTTGATGACATAGAATTCCTTGTCGTTCAGCCCGTTCCGCTTCTGGCGGAAGAAGAGGGGACCCGGCATGGTCAGCTTGGTCAGGATGGCGACCACCAGCAGGATGAGGGGAAAGAGGGTGCAGAGGAAGAGAAGGGAGAACACGATGTCGAAGGTACGTTTCACCACCTTGTTGGCCGTTTCGCTCAGCGGGTCACGGCGCAGACTGAGGTAGGGGACATCGCCCAACATGTTCAGGTACACCCGGTTCTGCAGGTAGTTATGCAGGTTGGGCACACTGTTGAAGTGTACCAGGTGGTTTTCGCAATAGTTGATGATGGGGATAATGTAGTCCCGGTGGACCGACGGAAGTCCGCAGAACAGGTGCTGTACCTGCGGATGGTCCTTCAGGTAGGCGGGTACCTCCTCGGGTTTGCCCAGGTACGGACATTTTTCAGGAAAACGGGGATTGGGCTCGAAATCGAAGTAGCCGTTTACCCGGTAACCCGTAAAGGAGTCGTCCATCATCTCGTGGTACAGTTCGAGGTTGCTGGTTGTAGCGCCGACCAGTACGACGTAGCGCAGGTTGCCTCCCTTGCGGCGGTATACCTTCACCAGGGCACTGAAAGCCAAGCGGTAGGCACTGACCATCAGGAAGCAGAGGCAGATGTAGGTGAGGTAGAAGTAGCTGTCTACCCGTACATATTTCAGAACCGAAAAGGCCAGCCCGGAAATGATGGCGAAATATACCGTATTACGGAAGACCTTCATCACAATCTGGTGGGCATATACCTTGCGCAGATGCAGGATAACGCTGTTCCGACTGGTAGCCACCAGGTAACTGAAGCTGATGATGAGCTGCAGGGCCCAGACGGATACCCACGGCGATACCGCCTGCTGGTGGGTATGGCACAGCAGGTAGAACAGCAGGTTGTAGAGGAAGAAATCCCCCACTTTTACAAGGAAAACCACAAAACGGTTGTAACGGTTAGTCTGCATTTCCATAATCGGGAACTCTCTGAATTAAAGTTGGGACAAAAGGGGAAACTTCGGAGAAACTTCCCCTCCGGGTGCGCTTCGCGGCTACCTGTCACAACACCGGACAGGCAGACGCGGAGAAATTTACTCTTCTTTTATCCGGCAAAATTAGTGATTTTTATGCGACTTACCAAATGAAAAAAGGCCGTAAAACGCTTCCGAAACGGTGTTTTGTACGATTTGTTAAAACTTTTGTGTGTTTCCGGAAGAGGAATTTTACCGAAGTGGGGGTGCGAAAAGCGAAGGAAGTGTAAGAAACGGTAAATTTGCGGAAGAGTTTCAAGGCCTGTGCTTTCAAAAAAATAAAAAAAATCGGGAAAAGGTTTCTTTCGTGTTGAATTTTTCCCGACCTTTACACCCGAACCGGAAAGGACGGTTCGGCAATTTGTTACTACTTTTTTAATCTTTAAATTTTGTGAACTATGAGGAAGGGTTGGCACAAGAAAACGAAAAAAATTGATGAATTATTGAATGAACTGTCGAATTTGTTGACATTGCTCATAGATCGGGATGCCTCGGAATTCACTTACGACCGTTGTCGGCTTATCCTCAAGTCTGCCATCCAGCTGGGGAGACTGACGCTCCGGAACAACCGCATGAGAGGCAGATTCTAGCACACGTTGTTTTTCTGACACACCATTTTCTCCTTTTTGACACAAGACGGCTGTCAACCTTCGTTTCCCGGTAGAAACCTGTCGGGCCCGATTCGTATGCCCTTTCAGGAACTCCGCCCACTCAACTCCATCCACGCTCCATCCCCTCGTCATTCATTGTCAATGATTCATGATTCATTTTTCATGATTCATGATTAACCGGATTATCTTTTATTAAATTTTAATCAAACCTAAAAACAGAGACCATTCTCGCCCTTCACCTGCCCTGTAGCCCCTTAAAACCCGTTATTGAACAGAGAATACCCTACTTTTTTAACATTTGACAGTCCCGGAAATACGCCGTACATTTGCGCCGACCTCACGAAAGAGGTGTATATTTTTTTTAATTTTTAAATCCATTTCTTATGGAAAATCAAATGATGACGCTGTTCGCCAACGTGAACAGCAAACGGGCAGAACGCCTGGTGACACTGGAAGAGTGGATCCAACAGATCCGGACAAACAAGACTTTTGCCGAACGGGTAGAGCGGCGGCAAAAGCTCCTCCTGAAAGGGCGGAACGATGAAGCCGACCGCATCAAGCGCTCGCTGCCGGCTCTGGTACCGGCAGGCAACTGCCAGAACGGAAGGAAGGTGAACCTGCTGACGGACCGCACCGGTATCGCGCCCTTCGACTTCGACCACCTGGAGGCCGAACGCCTGGAGGAGGTAAGACAGGAACTGCCGCAGTATCCCTGGGTGAAGGCGGTGCACCGTACCTGCTCGCTCGACGGACTCCGCGTGTTTGTCAACGTAGGGGTGATGCACCCGGATGTCTATCCGCAGGCTTACCGCACGGTGGCCGACTGGTTCAAGAAGGAACTGGCCCTGGCGTACGACCCGGCCTGCAAGGACCTGTGCCGGCTTTCGTTCGCGGCTTCGGACCCGGAGGCCTACTACACCGCCAGGACGGAGGTGTTCCCTTATCCCGACGGCTTCTCGCCCTTCGGCTACCAGCCGCCTACGGGCCCCGATTTCTCGGAGGACCATCATTATCCGGTGCGGATGCAGCAGGACAACTCGGCCGTACGGGTGAGCTGTTTCCTGAGCAGCTTCCTGCAGAAGCATCCCTTCGAGCCGGGCAGACGACACACCACCCTGGTGCGGATGGGACAGGTGGCACGCTGGAGACACCTGACTCGGACCGACCTGGAGGAGCTCAAGAGCATGGCTTTCCAGAGCCTGGGACAGCTCCCGATGAAGGAGTACACGGATGCCCTGGAATGGGGGTACGCGCACTCTTCGGAAGCCCCGCTTTCGTACTGGGAGAAGGTTCAAAAGGTTCAAAGGTTCACCAATGGGTGCTCCGACGGGACAGAAAACGGGTTTCTGGAGGGTAAAACGGTGCCTGATGAGGTTGATACTGAGGCAGAAGCGATCACGACGGCGCCCTTTTTCGAAGAGGAGGTTGTTCAGACCCTTCCGAGCCTGTTTTTGCGGGGGATGACGGCTGCCGCGACGCACCGCCAGCGTGACGCGCTGCTGCTGGGCATGCTGGGTATTTTGTCGGGTTGCGAACCGGGCGTGCGGGTACGCTATGCCAACCAGGAGGTGTCGCCGCACCTGTATGTGGCGGTACTCGGTCCGGCCGCTGCCGGAAAGGGGGTGCTTGCCTATGCCGCCAGCCTGGCACAGCCCATCCACGAGGAGCTGGTGGAGCAATGGAGAAAGGCGATGAAGGAGTTCTCCACGAAACGGGTGGCCTGGGAGCTGGAGCAGCGGCGGGCGCTCCGGGAGAAACGGATGCCGGACATGGAGCTGAAACCGGAAGAACCGGCCCGGCAGGCACTGCTCGTACCGCCGAATACTTCGAAGAGCCAGCTGATAGCCGACCTGGAGACGGCCGACGACAGGGGACTCATCTGCTACACCTCGGAGATGGATGCCTTTACGGCGGCGGTGGCGACGGACTACGGGAAGCATGCGCCGGAACTGCGTATGATTTATCACCACGAGCCGGTGGGGCTGAACTACAAGGGAGACGGACGCATGGTGTATGTGCCGCATCCGCGACTGGCCATCTGCATGTCGGGCACGCTGCAGCAGTTGGTGAACTTCGTGCCTTACCGCGAGGACGGGATGCTGAGCCGTATCTGCTTCTACCTGCTGCCGTCGAACCCGGAATGGGTATCGGCCGAACCGGACGAGGCGGCCTTCGACCTGAAGAAGCTTTTCCAGCAGTTGGGCAGGGAAGTGGCCGACCTCTTCCACTTCCTGGAGAAGAATCCTACCCGGGTGACCTTCACCAAGGAGCAGTGGCGGATACACGACCGCCTGTTCCGCTCGCTCCTGGGACGGGTGCTCCTGGAGGACGAGGAGAACACGCAGTCCATCGTGAACCGCCACGGGCTGATGATGATACGCATCGCTACCCTGCTGACAGCCATCCGCAAGTATGAGCAGCGCTCCGTGGCCAAACAGTGTATCTGTACGGACGTGGACTTCCGGACGGCTCTCTCGCTGGTGCAGACCATGCTGGTACACAGCCTGCGCGTATCGACCATGCTGGAGAACCAACGGGGGAAAAGGAAGCCGATGCGGGTATTCCGCCAGATGCAGGAGGTGCTGGACAAGCTGCCTCAGGAGTTCACGCACAAGCAGTTCATCGAGGCTGCCGTACAGGAGGGTCGCTCGGTCAGTACCGCCAAGCGCTCTTTGGACAAGGCCATTGAGCTGCAACTGGTGGAGAAAACGGACCGGAACTATCGGAAGATGAGCCAATAAACCGGTCGCAAGGCGGTGTCTGGATATTGTAGCTGTTTTTGTGAACCTTTGTGAACCTAAAACGGGTAAAAAAGCCCCGAAAACGGGAAAATTTGCGTGGTGAAGGGGTATATGGGTGAACCTTTGGACCTTTTGGACCTAACGGTATGAAATGACTATGAAAAACGAACGGACGTGACGTGTCGGACGAACGGACGTTCCTGGAAAGACATCCGCACGTGTGGCATAAAACATCCGTACGTTTTTGGGAGAACGACGGATGTGACAGAATGCAGACATGGGGTGGATTTGGGTAGGTTTTATTTGCATATCTGACAGAAATTCAGTAACTTCAAGGAAAATTAAATCAATGAATCATGGTAGCAGAACAAACTTTCAGGTTGCGTATCTATCGGAAAAACGAGCTGGCGATGCTGTACTTTCCCGAAAGCAGCAAACAGACGGCGATGCGCAACCTAGGACGATGGATCCAGCATTGTACTCCGCTGAAAGAGGAACTGTTGGAACGGGGATATGACAAGAATCGGAAATATTTTCTGAAACACGAAGTGGAACTGATTTTGAAGCATTTTGGGGAACCGTAAATCAATGAATAATGAATAATTAATAATTAATAATGAATAATGAATAACGAGAGGGGGCGTGGATGACGTATTATCTTCAGCAGTTCATTATCAAAGTTTTTCTATTTCTTCAATCGACAGTTGTGTATATTTGGCGATTGTTTCTGGTGGTATTCCGTCGTTCTTCATTCGGCGGGCTGTTTCCTTACGTTCGTTGGATTGTCCCTGCGCTATTCCTTTCTCCATTCCCTGCGCTATTCCTTTTTCTATTCCTTTTGCCATCCCCTTTTCCATTCCTTTCCGTTCAGCATCGCTGACGAGGGTCTTTTCTACCCTGACGGCATCCCAGAATTCGTCGTATCCCCAGAGCTGTGCGTCACTGTAGGCTGATTCTTCAATTTGCAGGACTGCTTTATTGATTTCGGGACTATCGAGCAGTTCTTGAGGAATTTTTGATGGAAAAAAATGAAGCCGTTGCGTTATATAATAAAAAAGCGTATATTCGCCAGTCACTAATTCTTTAAAGATTCAGACCATGACACTGATAGCAAACCCCATTTACGACTCTGTGTTCAAGTACATGATGGAAGACGACCGGGTCGCCAAGATTCTGCTTTCCGCTTTGCTGCAGAAAGACATCATTGATCTCCAGATGAAGCCCCATGAGTATACGGAGATGATGCAGACCCGCATCTCCATGCTTCGGATAGACTTTGCGGCTACCGTCCGTAACCAGGACGGCAGCACCCAGCTGATTCTCATCGAGCTGCAGAAGACCTGGCTCACGACGGAGACGTTGCGTTTCAGACAGTATCTGGGTACCCAATACTTGGATAAGAAGAATGTGTTGCCCAAGGATGTCAATCCGAACGGGTACGGTATTCCCATCGTCTCCATCTACATATTGGGCCATAAGTTGGGCGATCTGGAAGAGCCGGTCATCTATGTGAGAAGGAATTACCTGGATTACAATTCCAATCCGATAACCGACGGCGTTCCCGATCCTTTCATCGAAAGTCTGACGCATGACAGTGTCATCGTCCAGATTCCGTACCTGAAGGGCCGTCTCAGGAACCGCCTGGAGAAAATCCTTCAGGTGTTTGATCAGGAATATTGCCTGAAGGATAATGAACATCTGATGGAACTGGATGAAGAGGCTTTGGGAGACGATGGCCGTCTGATAGTGGGACGGCTCATGAAAGCCGCCATCGCTCCTGAGGTGAGAAGAGCCATGGAAGTGGAGGATGAAATCCTGTCGGAGATAGAGGCCAGAGATACGACCATCATGCTGAAGGATAAAATGATTGAACAGAAAGAGCAGCTTATCGAACGGAAGGACCAGGAGATTGAACGGAAGTCTCAGGAGATTGAGCAGAAGTCTCAGGAGATTGAGCAGAAGTCTCAGGAGATTGAGCAGAAGTCCCAGGAAATTGAACAGAAGTCTCAGGAAATTGAACAAAAGTCTCAGGAAATTGAACTGCAGAACAGTCTGATTAAGAACATGATTCAGATATTGTCCCGTCAGGGACTCAGTGCGGCGGAGATAGCAGCACAGCTGAATCTGACAGAAGAGGATATCCGGCGTTATTGGGACGGGGTATAACCGGCGGATACGCTATAGGATAAAATTAAAGTAGCATGGCTTTCTCCGCTCCGACAGTGGTCTGTTCGTAATGACCGGGATAGACGGCGGTGTCGTCCGGGAAGCGGAGGAGCTGATGCCGGATGCTTTCTGTCAATAGCCGGCGGTTGCCTCCGGGAAGGTCTGTACGTCCGATGCCACCCCGGAACAAGGTATCGCCGGAAAACAGACAACGGGCTGAAGAACTGTAGAATACCAGACTGCCGGGAGAATGCCCGGGTACGCTGAGGACAGACAGTGACTCGCTGCCGAAGCGGACGGTATCGCCGTGTGCCAGGGAAAAGGTGGGGGAAACAAAGGGCATCCGTACTTCCAGACCGACTTCCCGACAGCGGTCGGGCGCGCGGTCAATCCAATCGTTGTCCAGAGGAGAGGCCCCGAACGGACAACCGTAGGCCTTGGTCAGAAAATGTACTCCGAATATATGATCAATGTGAAGGTGCGTAGCCAATATCTGTACGATGTGCCAATCGTTCAGCCGGATGAGGTGCTGTACCCGGGTCCGTTCCCGCCGGAAGTAGCATCCCGGGTCAATGATTACCGTGCTGCCGCTTTCCTCGTCGGTCAGGAAATAGCAGTTGGTGTGATAAGGGTTAAAGCATTCGGTGTGCAGGAGCATTACGCGTTGTAATACAGATTCACTTTCCGTACTTTCACATCCTCTACATCGATTTCCGTGCGGTAGGAATCGAACAGGCCCAGCGTCTGGAGCGTTTCGTCGGCAAGGGCCTTGCTGACCCGGATAATCACCCCTCTGCCTACGGCCACTCTGCAGGAGGCGTCTGCCGGAAGGCGTTTCAGGATTACTTTGTCCAGCGTCTCGTTCTGAATACGTCCGGCCAGGACAACAGCGTTCCCCAGTTGTTCGTCCGATATTTCAATGTTATAGGTATGTGCTTTCAGCGCATTTTCAAGCTCCTGGAAATTCTTTACAATAGTCATCGGCTCAATTCTTTTAGTTAACACCCGACAAAGGTAGCGTTTTTTTCGTTAGCAACTTTTTTTTTCGTAAAAAAGTGAAGCGGAAAAATCGGGACGGACCGGAAAGGGAGGCGGACAGTTCTGTCCGGAAGGGCGGACGGAAGGGTGGGAAGGCAGCCGAAGGAAGTGACATTCGGACGGAATCGGACACAAGCCGACAGCGGCGAAAACGGTGTGCTTACCTTTGTACTGTAATCGGAACGGAAGCGCTTCCAACAGAGACGGTTACCAGTTACCTTATTTATTAACAACCTAAACAATGAATGTATGGAAAGAGCAGTGACTTATTCAGTAGCACAACGTGTAGACCCGAGAGAACCTGAAGTAGCGGGCAAATTTTATGCCACCGCACAGGCGAGAGGCGTGATGGGAATCCGCGAGATGGCCGAACGCATCCAGCAGGCCTGTACCGTGACCAGGGCAGATACCATGGCGGTACTTACGGCACTGGAAGATGTGGTCAGTGACGGACTGCAGGGCGGTGAGATTGTCCGACTGGGAGAATTGGGCTCCCTGCAGATTAGCCTGAGCGGTAAGGGAGCCGTATCGGCCGAGGAATACCACGACAGCCTGATTACAAAGGCCCGCATCCTCTTCCGACCCGGTACGACCTTGAAAAATGCCATCTCGAACCTGTCCTTCCAGCGGGTGAACGTGAAAACGACCAAAACCGATGAAGAGGAGGAGACCGACGGAGCTGGAGTCTGATGGTGGAACCGATAACAACTGATGAAAATGACGCAACGGATTAGATGGATATTGATGCAAGTCCTGCGGTGCCTGATCTGTGTGCTGACAGGAAGAAATCGGATTGAAAAAGATAAAACGGAAGAGAATGAGAAAAATTGACCGGATAGTGATCCATTGTTCGGCAACGAGAGCGGACCAGCCGCTCTCGGCTGCCGAGCTGGACCGAATGCATAGAAAGAGAGGATTCAATGGCTGTGGTTATCATTATTACATCCGCCGTGACGGCCAGATTTGTACGATGCGGCCCGTGGAACGGGTGGGTGCTCATGCAAAGGGTTATAACGCTACAAGTATCGGGATCTGTTATGAAGGGGGTCTGGATACGCAGGGAATGGCGGCTGATACCCGTACCGACCTTCAGAAGCGGTCCCTGCGCGTACTGGTGCGGGTACTCGCTGCGGATTACCCGATCCGCGAAATCGTAGGCCACCGGGACCTGAGCCCTGACCTGGACGGCGACGGAGTGGTGGAACCCGAGGAATGGGTGAAACAGTGTCCGTGCTTCGATGTGGCCTCCGAACGGGAGGAATGGCTCGGTAAAAGGCCTCTGAAAGAGTTTAAACCTTAAATAATGTGAAAAGCAAACGATTTTTTGCTTGAATATTGTGTTACATAACATAAAAACGCCTATCTTTGCACCATGTTTTTCATGGTATTAGATTTAAGGTTAATTAAGATTGGGAGTCTGGGAAGATTCCCTTTTTTTATGCCTTTCCCGAAGCCGGACCTTTGTCCGGTTTGCTGAATCCACACAACCGCTCGATGGATTATTTTAAATCAGATAGATACGAAATTAGACCGAATAATCCCTAATCTGCATGTCTTATCCATTTCCGGCTTTATACCGGATTGTTTTTTCACTTTTATTTCGTTACTTTTGGAAATAATTATTAAAAATCGTATCCTATGAAAGCTTTTAATCGTTATGTCGTGCCATTGTTTCTGGCAAGTATGGCATTTAAATTAAAATCTTGTACTCATATTCTCTGTATATTTTAAGCTTACTAAATCTTATTTTTCCTCAAAAATAAAAAATATGATGTAGAAATGAAAGGATAAATAGGGAAATGTAGATTAAATGTGAATCTTTTTTTACGATTATCATAATTTGTGGAGGCTGTTCGGGCTTTTGATATGCGGATTTGTCATTGTGTAAAAAAAGACAAATAACTCCTAAATTTTTCATAATTTTATGTACCCTCCTATTTCTTAATTTCTCTATATTTGTAAAGAAAGTACATGAAAAATACACTAAAATGCATAATCCTTTAAAATAGATTCGTTATGTCACAGGAAAAAACTGCAGTACCCGGATTAGGAGATGGTTTCTCTGCTAATCCCAAAAGTAAACTATATTCAAGGTCCTCTACCCAATTGAATTATACGGGCAACAGTGCGGGAACCGTGGTTCCAGGTATGGAACAGATGGCTCCGGGAGCTAAAGTGAAGGAGCCCAATGACGGCAACAGCTCGCCGGTAGTAGGCTTCTTGTATTCCATTTCACGTCAGGGAATAGGAGAATATTGGCCGATACATCTGGGCACCAACAAGATAGGACGCTCCGAAGAGTGCAGCATCTGTCTGAGGGAAAATACCGTCTCTGACTTGCACGCTGAATTGTATGTGAAACAGATGAAGACGACTCATAAGATCCTGGCGTCTATCAAGGATGTCGGTTCAAAGAACGGTATTTTCGTGAACGATGAGGAGTTGGATTATAGCACGCATGAATGCTTCAACAATGACTTGATCACTATCGGGCTGAATTACAAGCTGCTGTTGATCCTTATCGATGCCGAATCTTTGGGCTTGAGCGTTTCCGAGAATTTTATGGCGGTACAGGAGGAAGCAGAGCCTGAGATACCTTTCCAGCCCCAGAGTACCGGCTTTAATCCATACGATCATAATCGGCGGCCGGTAAGCGGAACAGTTGCCATGGACGGTTCACAAGGTACAGAGCCAGGTGGAACCCGATTTATGTAATTAAATGAAGAATTTATGTCTATTATAAGAATACAGGGAATCAATGAGATTGAAAACGGCATTGTTTATGAAGTAGATACCGACAGCAAACCGCTGGGAGTAGGTGGAATGGGACAGGTCTTCCGGGGCAAGCGTATTGACTCGAAAGGGGTCTGTATGGATGTCGCCATTAAGTTCCTGTTCGATGACCTGCCCCAACACGTGATAGAACGTGCGCGAAGAGAAGCGTCCATCCAGATTCATAATGAAAATCTGGTGGAGATGTTCGGCTTCATTCAGATAGACGAGCGGGTGACCCCCGAAATCGTCCATCAGCGTTACCATGTCGTGAGTGAACTGCTGGAAGGAGTGATGCTGTTCGATCTGCTGAAAGGAAAAACAACCGACAATGAAGGCAAGGAAGTGGAGTTCGCCCAGGAACTGTATAATCAGTACCTCAACGACAGGCTGAACTTTGCTTTGTTTATCGTCCGGAATGTGTTGTCCGGCATCATGGCGCTGCACGATAAAGGGTACATACACCGGGACATAGACCCCAGCAACATCATGGTAACGGCAGACCGAAAAGTGAAGATCATTGATTTCGGCATCGCGAAACAGTTGTCGACGCTGAATACGCAAGACCAGATGTTGACCACTGCCGGACAGTTTATGGGAAAAGCCACCTATGCGGCTCCGGAGCTTGTGGTGGGGGATGTGGTGCATCAGAACAAGACGACGGATATCTATGCGGTAGGTATCCTGCTGTTCCAACTGATTACCGGACATCTTCCTTTTGATGGAGCTACGCATGAGGTGCTGGATATGCAGCTTCACCAAAAAATGCCTTTGCAGGAGATAGAGCAAAAGAATATCCGGAAAATTATCGGGAAGGCAACGGCCAAGAAGCAGATGGAACGCTTCCAGTCGGCAGCGGAATTCCGGGTCGCCCTGGAACAGGTGGAAAGCGGAGCCGGCAGCGAACATAAGACGCTTCCTCCCGTAGACTTCAAGAAGCTGTTGCCGGATGAAGGACTCGTCAAGAACAGGAAAGTGTGGATGGCCGCCGGAGGCGCCGCTGTACTGCTGGTAGGAGGAATCCTGCTGGCGACCATAGGTTCTTCCTCCGGGGATACGGAAGA
>ENA-OPKN01000225-OPKN01000225.1-human-gut-metagenome-genome-assembly--contig:-NODE-225-length-15020-cov-3.733512_pt1 | contig 15020 bp, 14 predicted proteins | sample MGYA00241783_ERZ501693 | MGnify/ENA primary metagenome ERZ501693 (study PRJEB25962, sample SAMEA2042206) | human gut metagenome | biome: human gut; feature: human-associated habitat; material: faeces...
GGCGGATGGTGTAGTCGAGGGTGATGCGCAGGATGCCTGCCGCCTCGTCCACCTCGAAATCCACACGGTTCAGGTCCACACGCGGCTCGAACATCACCACCGCCCGCTCTATCTCGTCACGCAGCAGGGTCTGTGTGGAGATGTCCATAATCTCGAACACGTACCGCCGCACGGGGCAGCCGTAGTCGTAGCGGTGGACGCGCTCGCCGGGCGATGTGCTCAGCAGCGTCCACAGATTCTGGTGTATGTTCTCCTCGTAGGCGGACATCCGAGTGGGTGTGCCGTCTTTATCCAATGCCGGAGGAAAGCTCCAGCCGTTGCCGAGGAATGTCCTGTCTTCGTTCATATTTCGTTATATATATTGTTACTACTTTCATTATTCTCAAATCTTGTTCTTGATATACTGGAAAAAGAAACCGCCTGTCTCTTGCGGTTGTTCGCAAAGGGCAGGCGGAATAATGGGATTTGTACAAAGGCTGGCGATCACTTCAAAAGTTCGCGCCCTCCTGTCAGGTCTTCCAGCACTTGCATCTGCTGTATGGCAATGCGGTTCAGGCGGATGAGCCGTTCCCGCTGGGGGATGCCATCTTGTATGAACACCGCATTCAGGCTTTCCATGTTCGACAGGCATATCAATTCGTTGATGGACGCATAGTCGCGGATGTTGCCTTTCAGGTCGGGATGCTTGTCGCGCCATTCCAAAGCGGTCATTCCGAAGAGTGCCATGTTCAACACGTCGGCTTCGTTGGCGTAGATGCGCGAGGCTTGTGCCGGGGTTATCTCCTGCGGGATGAGGTTCTGCTTGATGGCATCAGTATGGATGCGGTAGTTGATTTTCGACAGTTCCCGCTTCGCGTTCCACCCTATCTGTGCCTGTTCTTGCTCCTTCAGCCGTTGAAACTCCTTGACCAGGTACAACTCAAATTCTACGGAGATCCAACTGGCAAACTTGAATGCAATATCCTTGTGGGCAAACGTACCGCCATAACGTCCGGAACGGGACACGATGCCAATGGCACCGGTGGTGTTTATCCATTTTTGCGGGGAGAGGGTGAAAGCATTCAGACCGGCTTCCTTTCTAAACCCATCGAATTCGAGGGGTTTAAAACCGGGGTTGTACAAAGTTTCCCAAATACCCAAGTATTCGATTGTGTTACGGTTGCGCATCCAGTTGCCTATCACGGCTGTTGGGTCATCGCTTTTGTGGCGGGCTATATCAGTCAGTGATATATAGTCTTGCTCGTTCACTTTCAATAGGGTGATAGCAGTTTGCTGTACATTTATTTTTGCCATTCTTTTGTTGCTTTAATCTTTTGTCTGTTAAGGCACAAAAGTAATGCTTCTATTTCGCATTGCCAATGTTTTACGGATATTCTTTTCCATTATTCACTTTCGTGCATCTTTACTTCGCTCGGCAGAATGTGTAAGCATCCTCTGCGCTCGCTTATCGTAAAGATTCCTTTTTCCAGTCTGTCAAAGAACGCTTAAGTCGAGAGCAACGACAAATCATGCTTGCATGAGTTTGCAGAATGCCGAGGCGCAGCCATTGTTCTGTAAAGAACGCCTTATCGTTTCAGGGCGGCAGCATGACCTGCCTATACCTGTATATCTTTCGTTCAATCGGAGCCGAAGGTCGGCGTAGCCAATTGCAATCCGATTGTATTGATATATGGATTTTTAATCCGATTATAAATTACTTTTCGGATTGCAAATCTTGATACTTAGTTCCGGTAGATTACAAATCCGCCGGAACGGATAATAATTGCCGTTGATTATACATTCTTCTTAAATCCAAAGTTCGATAAAACCTTTGTTTTGCATAATATTCAGAATCAGGTAATAAAAAGCTCATTTGCATCCATTTCGTGATTATTCGCTCTCTATCATTTTTGCCATATCTTGACAAAAGATTAACAGCTTGAGACACACTTTTAGAACGCTTGAAATCTGAACTTTGTGGTGGATTAAACGATATGTTTATAGGATTCGAATATTCACCTATGGGTCCATAATTGCCTACTAGTCTTGATGGATAAACAGAATTAGGGTGATAATCAATTTGGGCATTAAAAGCTAATCCAGGGCGTTTAGAAGCTATCTTTTTCATATCTTCTTCTATATTTGACCAATAAGAACTTTTGTTATCTGATTGTCTCGTGGGGATTAAATTTCCAGTATTATCTCCTGGACCTCCCAGAAATCGGTTCAATATATGGAATCTTACCCATAAACCACTTATTAGATTATCAAATCCAACCACATTAGTGCTTGGATCACCTCCGTCAAAAGGATCCCTATTATCAAATACTTTTACATCTTTAACCAGATTGGCTCTACCATCGCTAAGAGGTTCTATGTCATAACGGAGAAATCTTGGATCAGAATCATTAGGTTCTTTTCTCGCATTGCGCTTCTGTATCACTTCACTCCGTTTTGAGAAAAATTCTGTGACATTACTTATACTATGCTTTTTCCTATTCTGCCTTGCTCTATCTCCATCAATCCTCCTACTAACCTTCTCCTTATTCTGTCTTGCCTCGTACATACCATTCAAATTTTTAAGATTATTACTCAATTAAACCCCTTTGGAGAGCAGCCGCCCTTCGGGCGGCCGCTCCTAATGCCCGGCTTAGCCGAAAGAACCATCATTGCCTTCGCCGCTGCCGCCGGACGTGCCGCCGGAGGATGACGTAGTTACCGTGCCGCGGTCGATGCTCAATTCCACGCTGTTGGCGGCATCGCGCATCTTCTGCTTGGGCGTGAAGACGATTTTCGGGTTCTTCAGCGCATCCTTTACCGTGACTTCCGCTGCCGAGTCCATCATCTTCGGGGGGACGACCACGCGGAACGAGCCAAGCTCGGCAAGGTCAACGCTCATGCCCAGCTGCATGGCTTCGCACACCACGTTGGAGAGGCTGATGAGGGCGTTTTTCACGTCGCCCTCGGACAAGGAGGTTTCGCGCACAATGCGCTCAATGAGCATCTTGTTCGTGAAATACTGTTGGCTCTTGGGCTGGGCGAAATACACCGTCTGCCCCTTGCGCGTGCCTATCGGCTGCGTCTTCGATTTGATTTCAAAGTCAATCATAGTGCTTTGCTTTAAGTGTTAATAATATGTTGTCTGAATACCCATATATGGGTGTTCTTTAATACCCTTGTATGGGTGTCACTCAATACCCTTATATGGGTGTTCCATGATACCCTTGTATGGGTCACTGTGACTGTTCTGTCCCGTTGTTGCCGATGCTGTCAGTCGAGAGGCGGATACTCTGTGTGCCCGCGCTGTTCACCGTCCAGGTGATGGTGTGCAGTGCCCCGGCCTGCGTGGTGACGGGAGTGTTCAGGGCGAAGGTCATGCCATCAAGACTGAACCACTGTATCTCCACGCCGGGTCCCACATTGACTTCCCAGTAGGTGTCTATGCCCTCGCGCTCCACCCGAGGCATCAGAATACGGTTAATAGGGAGTGACTGTCCCGTTATGATTCCCTCCTCGATGTAACAAACCCCTGGGAGATTAACCATCTCCATGTTTCTCACCTGGGCTTTGCCCTTGGCCACCACGCGCACCTTGGCCAGCTGGTGCTTGAACTGCAAGGTAACGGGCGATTGGTGGTTGCCCGTGCCGATGCCGCGCAGCACGTAGGTCAGGCCATTCCGAGATTGAAACATGAAGTCCACACTGCTTCTCTCGGCGGGATACCAGGCAGTGACATCGGCAGTCTGGGTGTTCTTCCAATAGACGGGCTTATCGGGTTCCACTGTGACATTTCCCGCATCATCCACCAGTAATTTCTACGGATTTAAAATGCCGGAAATTCTGGCATTTATGTAACTCAACGCAATTTTGCGTTTACGGTAATAATCAATTACTTATGACTGAAATACGAAAAAATCACGTATTAAAAACAGCTCAACTCAATTTTGAGCTTACCCCCAATAACATTATTAACGGTAGCCGAACATAACACTATTACGGTCAGGTCGGAACATTCTTCCGTGTAGAGGACGAAAGCCATAGGTCAAAACTGACATTGGTGAAAATCATTTACTTATATCATTGATAGAGTTCCTAAAACAGTAACCCCCTTACATGGTGTCAGTCAAATAGACATCATCAAAGGGAGTCTTTGTTTTACAGACCCCCTCAGTAATAAGATTAAGTAGATACTATTTGCAGGTTCGGACAAGTTTTCCGACCCCTGTAATATATCGGTCAGGTACGAAGATTGTTCGTACCAATAAATTTCAAAATATAGCAAAAAAGTTATGTTTTTATTTGGTAGATTATAGCGAAAACGCTATCTTTGCAATGTCTTAATAAATAAACGGTCTTTTAAATTATGAAGTACAATCAGTTTTTTGCGGAATTGACCGCAGCAGGTTGTTACGTTCTCAGGCACGGGGCTAACCACGATATTTGGTACAGTCCCAAGACGGGAAACAAGTTTGCTTTGTCAAGGCACGGCAAACAGGAAGTACCGACCGGAATGGAACGTAAAGCAAGAAAGGTTCTTTTGGGGGATTAGTTCCCCCAACCTTTTTAGCTTCATGATTGGAAGATGTTTTTTGTTGAGGCAATGGGGTCGGCATATTGCCGTACCCCTTTTACTAAAAAGAGGAAGTATGAAAGTTACGGCAATTATGGAAAAGGCAAAAGACGGGTATTATTCTTGCTATGTGGAGGAAGATTTGCCCGGTTTCGGATTATCCGGCTTTGGAGAAACCGCAGAAGCAGCCAAAGAGGATATGATGAAGGCGTATCAGGAGATAAAAGAAATGCAGCAGGAAGAAGGCAAAGAAATGCCGGAGCTGGAGTTTACCTACAAATATGATATGCAATCATTCTTTGATTATTTCTCATTTCTGAACGTAACGAAAGTGGCTGAACTGGCTGGCATCAATCCGTCTTTGATGCGTCAATACACATCAGGCGTAACCAATGCCGGACAAAAACAGTATGACAAGATACGTGTAGCGGTGGAAAGAATCTCAAAGGAGCTTTCCGCAGCCACATTCTAAAGATAGTGTACCGCCGTGAGGCGAGACCGTTTATTAAGACAATCAAGCCCTGTTCCGCATTTTGATGGAGCAGGGCTTTTTATCTCTGATATCCGTTCAAGCGTTCACTGTGTTCACGATGTTCACACCCCATAAGCGTGAACGTTTCACCTTTCTTGTATCTGCAACACGTTGATAAATAGGTATTTACATCTATTGCGCAAGTGTTCACACCGTGAACGTTTTTCAACTTGAACACCTTACTCAATCTTGATATTTATCTCCTTTCTGCAATGGGGGCAAGTCAACAGCATATTTACAGCACCTTAAATAAAAAACAGCAATCTAACAGCATATTTGACAGCAACCTAACAGCACCTTAAATAAAGATGAATTATAAAGATAAACAAAGATATTCTTATGTAAGAATTTTCCTTTGATTATCAGTTTGTTATTGTATTGTGCATAACTAATGTACGATAACTTCGGTGGATAATTCAATCGTTTGGTTGAAATAGAATCAGAAGGCCTCTGCTTTATGCAGGGGCCTTTTTTCATATTAGGAGGCTTAGTATTTTGACTGTTTGCTATGCTTTCTTTTGGGACTGATGAACTTACGAATTTCTACACTTTCTTTTTAGTGAGTTGCCGATAAGAATTAGGCATCTACTACTGGTCCGTTTGTCAGATAAAGTGGTAAAAACAAACTGAGCAAAGTTCGCTGGTTCTCTTGACTAGTTGAATGAATTTCCTGATTATATATTGTATAATGTTACAATCTTGTTTCATAATCCTTCAATTTATCATTTCAGGCTTGATGTAAATCAATAAAAACATGTTTTTTGACATAATTATTTATCGAAAGTTTGGCAGAATCGGGGGAGTAAGTATCTTTGCATCGGTAAAAAGATAGAACCTCTAGGAACAAGAGGTTTGTTAATAGGATAATTTTTTAAGGTAAAATTTAATTTTAGGTATTATGAAGAAATTAGGATTGACATTGGTTGCCGCACTGGCATTTTCTGCTTCGGTATTTGCACAGGAGAAAGCTGACGCCACTCCTCAGCAATGGGATGGTACCATCAACAAAGCCAAGTTGTCTAAGTATCTGCAATTGGATGCCGGACAGCACGACAAGGTAGCAGACATTTGTGATTTCTTTCAGGATGAAATGAAACGTGCAAACCGTTCCAAGAATTCAGATGAAAAAGTACGTAATGCAGTGTACGGTAACTTGAAGCTGATGAAGCAGACATTGGATGAAAAGCAGTATTCAAGCTATGTCAGACTGATGGCAATGACACTGCGTAACAAAGGTATTGATATCGAAAAGAAGTAATTCAAACGATTTATGAATGAAAAAAGGCAGGGAGCTTAAATGTTTCCCTGCCTTTTTCTGTTATTTGTCTTTCAGAGCTTCTTCCAGTCGGATCAGTTCGTCGCGGTATTGTGCGGCTTCGATAAAATCCAGATTCTTGGCGGCTTCCTGCATCAGTTTACGCGTCCGTTCGATGCTGCGTTTCAGCTGATCCTTCGACATGTAGGTGACAATCGGATCGGCAGCAGCTGTCATCGTACCGGTAGTCTCGGTATATGCCTTCGGCTCTTTGCTGGTCCTGACTTTATCATTGCGTCACCCAAATCATAACTCTAACCAGTCATGAGTATCAATGAGGTATGCTATAGCTCTCTCCTCCTCTGTGAGGCAGAGAGTTTTTGTTATAGTGTCTTTATTCTCCGGACGTGCAATCTCAATAGTAACTATAGTCTCGGCTATCTTGAGTGTTTCATCTACAGAGTATGGACACCCAGACAATTTTAATAGCCTTTCAAGTTCCTTGTATACTTTCAAAGCAACGAAACATATACAAACATGAGCCTCAATTCTTCTTGGTGTGAAATGGAACATCGGTCTTACATCCAGCGTACCTTTGGTTATACGAAACGACCGTTCCACATTCCATAGATTCTGATAGGCTTCATAGACTTTCTCTGGGCTTAAATCCGTATTTGTCTTATACCCTTTTAATCGGTCGTTCCGGCACGGGGAAACGGCAATTGGTTTGTCAGTATCGCCGGAGGTGCGACAGCCTTTCTCGGCACGCCGCTCGGTTGCGAAGACCTGTTCGGGAGGTTGAAACCTTCGTACAGCCTTGCCCTCGGCAAGTGGTTTACCCCGTGGGTAGGTGCACGCATAAATTACAACGGGTTGCAGTTCAAGGACGGCACGCTGGCCGTGCAGGAGTACCATTATCTCCATGCGGATCTGCTGTGGAATGTGCTTGGCGGCAGCTATGTCCGGCAGAAACTGGTGCGCTGGCATCTGGCACCCTTTGCGGGTATCGGACTGCTGCACCATGCGACCAACGGGCATAACCCATTTGCAATCTCCTACGGCATACAAGGGCAGTATCGCATTTCCAAAAGGGTAAGCGCCCTCATGGAACTCTCCGGTACGACCACCTTCCAAGACTTCGACGGGTATGGCAAGGCGAATCGGTTAGGCGACCACATGCTTTCACTCACTGCCGGATTCTCTTTCCATATCGGCAAGGTCGGCTGGAAACGGGCCATAGACCCAAGCCCCTATATCCGCCGCGATCGGCAGCTCGTCGATTATATCAATGTACTGTCGGAACAGAACAGCCGCTACGCGGGACAGCATGACAAGGATAGCCGGACGCTGGCCGAGCTGAAGAAGATACTGGAAATCGAAGGATTGCTCGACACGTACAGCCATTTCTTCGATGATGACGATGCTATCGAGCGCAAAGGTTATCCGAGGAACAATTACAGCGGGCTGAACTCCCTGCGGGCAAGGTTGAAGAACAAGCATTGGAACGGAAAATCACCATTGGAAGGACAAGCCCCGAATGGAAATGGCCGGGCAGACAGCCTGCAGCACTGGCCGGATAGCGTGCCTGGTCTCGGAACAGGACAGTTCGAGAATCTTCCCGACAGCACTTTGGCAGACTATGCCGTTCGGATGCAGTCCGGACGGGAATGCATCGGTGCTCCCATCTTCTTTTTCTTCGAACTCGGCACGTCGCACCTGACAGACCCCTCCCAATTGGTCAATCTCGACGAACTGGCACGGGTGGCAAAGAAATACGGTCTGAAAGTTAAAGTCACGGGAGCGGCCGATAGTGCGACCGGAACAATTGGTATCAACAATGCCTTGAGTGCTTCGAGAGCCGACTATATCGCCTCGGAGCTGAACAAGCGGGGGTTGTCGCCCGACAGGATGACCAAGACCGGCGAAGGTGGCATTTCCGATTACGCCCCCACGGAAGCCAACCGACATACAAGGGTGGAACTGTTCTTCCCTAAATCAAAGGGAAATAAGTGAGCTTCCGGTTGGGCCGTGCTGAATATGTCTTAGGTCAGAGGCTCGGCTGCAGGTAAAGTTAAACGAGAGGAGTTCGGAAAAGGATTCCTCTCGTTTTTGTGTTGTAATATGAATGTCGCTTCCCATCAGTACGAATTGTGACAGACGGAATAGCGGATATGTCTTTTCCTAAAATACCTTTCAATTCGATGTGAAAACGAATCTATATAGAATACGATTTTTATGATTTCAAGGAGAAAAATCACTATAAAAAGGGATATTTTAAGACTAAATACGGTATTTGTTATTAATATATACCTAAAAATCGGGATTGATGATATTTTGATATAAATATAATTTTGCGGCAGTTTAATTTATACCATAAATAAAATGAGTAGGATTAAAATAAAATCAATTTTAACCATATTGTTATCAATATTTTGTGTAAACATAAATGCGCAGGTTATCAAGGGAAAAGTAATTGATAGTACCACCAATCAGCCTTTGGGCTATGCCGCTGTGGAACTCCGTTCTTCTGGAGACAATACCTATATAATGGGAGGATCGACCAATGAAAAAGGGGGGTTTGAATTTCGTTTGGAAAAGAAATATCCCAAAATCCTTGTTACGGTCTCTTTCTTGGGATTTAAGACAGTGCAGCAAACATATACTCCCGTTGCTACGGGTGACAATTTCCTCAAAATCGAGATGCAGGAGGACTCCCAAGTGCTGAACGAAGTGGTGGTAAAAGGGTTAAGCCCGGCGGAAAAAGTGCAACGACTGGCCTATAACGTATCGCTGGTGGAAACCGCCAAGCTGAAAAGCACCACGATGGACCTCTCCAATGTCATCGACAAGATCAGCGGGGTGAAGATACGCTCCACGGGAGGTGTGGGTTCCGAAGCCAATGTCACCCTGAACGGTTTTTCCGGCCGCCACGTCAAGATCTTCATCGACGGAGTGCCGATGGACGGCATGAGTTCGGCTTTCAGTCTGAGCAACATTCCGGCAGGGCTGGCCAAGCGCGTGGAGGTATATAAAGGCGTAGTGCCCATCGAATTGGGCGGCGATGCGCTCGGCGGAGCCATCAATATCGTGACCGACAACAGCCGCCGCACGCGCGTCAACGCTTCTTATTCATACGGTTCGTTCAACACGCACAAGAGCAATGTCTATGCGGAACATACCACGAAGAACGGTTTCTACGTCTCTCTGAACGCCTACCAGAACTATTCGGACAACGACTATAAGGTGCACATCGACAGCTACACGAAAGGAGACGGAAGCGGTCAGGTGGTGGAAGGGGATTTCACCGTGCGCCGTTTCCATGCCATGTACCACAACGAGGCTGCCATTCTGAAAGTCGGCGTTGTCAATAAGTCGTGGGCAGACCGCCTGCTTTTCGGTTTCACCGGAGGCTATGAGTACAAGCAGACGCAGAACGGTTCTACGATGGATTGGGTGTACGGCGCACGCTACACCACGGCAAACACCTTGATGCCGCAGCTGACGTATGAAAAGAAATTCAATGTGCTGAAGGGGCTGCATGTGTCGTTGAACGGCAACTACAATTTCGGTGAATCCTACTCCGCAGATACGGCCACCTGTAAATACAACTGGCTGGGCGAAAGCTATCCGACAGGCGTGCAGGGTGAGCTGTCGTACATGAAATACCGCTACCGGGATCACAACGGGGCGGCCAACTTCCGCATGGCGCTCTTTCCTGCCGACGGACAATCCGTGTCATTGAGCAGCACGCTCACCACCTTCTCCCGTTCCGGCAAGGACGAGACGGCATACAAGCCCACCTACGAGCACCCGTCGCAGAGCATGAAGTTGGTGACAGGACTGAGCTACAAGTACGACTACAAAGGCAAGTGGAACACCTCCGCCTTCGTGAAGCACTACCTGAACCACTTGGAGGCTTACCTCGACCCGAATGGCGGAATCGACTATCAGGATTTCAGCAACACCACTTCCTATTGGGGAGGCGGTTGGGCCAGTACCTATTTCTGGGGACAGCACACGCAGTTGAGACTGTCGTATGAATATGCCCTTCGCCTGCCTACCAGCCGCGAACTCTTCGGTTCGGGCGACGACATCGAGCGGGGCAACTCCGACCTGAAACCGGAATCGAGCAACAATATCAATGTCAGCGTCACGACCACCCCCATAGACATGAACGGCCACCGGCTGACCGTGGATGCGGCTTTCCAGTATCGCGAGATTAACGACTATATCCGCCGCACGACCAACAACGACAGCGGGCGTGCCAGTTCGCAGAACGACGGCCGCGTGCGCAACTTGGGTACAGACTGGGGTATCCGCTACACGTGGAAGGATATTTTCTTCATTGGTGGCAATTTCAGCTACATCGACATGCGGAGCCTGACCAAATACGTGACGGGCACACAGCAGGAGAGCAAGAACTACAAAGAACGCATACCTGCCATTCCCTACATGTATGGCAACGGGGAAGCCGGGCTGACCTTGCGCAACGTGTTCATGAAAGGAGCTACGCTGGACATACATTATATGATGAACTATATTCAGAAGTTCAGCTACGAGTGGAATGTGTACCAGAACGAGGAATACGACATTCCCACCCAATTCTCGCACGACCTCTTTGTCAGCTACAATTTCGGGAAAAAATCGGAGTTCACCGTGTCGGCCGAATGTACCAACATCTTCGACGCCCGCCTGTACGACAACTTCAAGATGCAGAAGCCGGGACGTGCGTTTGCCGTCAAGTTTGGTTATAGCTTTATGAAATAAGAACCATTATATAAAAATTAAAACAATAGAAAAAATGAAAGACAGTTTCAAATTATTCAGTATGGCGCTGTGCGCATGTGCATTTGCAGCCTGTAGTGACGATAACGGAGATGGCGGAGACGGAGGTCCGGGAGACAAATCTGCCATACAGTATGTGGTAATGAGCGGTACGGCGGACGGGACGGCCAACTATCTGCAGTTGACCAGCGACCCCACCAAAGGTACGATTGACCCGACTAACAAGAATGGCCGCATGTCCTTCGATGCGAGCAATCCGGACTTTGTGAATTACAACAACGAAATACTGATTGGCATGAATTATCCTTCGCAGGGAGGTACAGCCGGTCCTTCGCAGGCTTGGAAGCTTGTTGACGGCCAACTTGTCGAACACGGAAGCCGCCTGCAATTGGATGGTGACGTGAAGGCACGCTGCTTCTTCAATGATTACCTGCTCGGCCTGTCCGACCAAGCCACAGACAACGACCACACCTCGCGCGTGAAATTTATTAAAGTCTCTGATTTCTCCAGCGTAACCACGAATGGAGTGCTTGACTGTGATGACAGCTCCAAAGAACCGGCCAGCCAAATGACCAGCCAATATGGCAATGAAGCATGGGGCGTGGGCGACATGGCCCAGTACGGCGACTACGTGCTGCTGGCCTATACCACCAAGCACACGGTACAAGATAACAACTACCAACGCGCAAAGGCTTCCTATGGTACTGATTTGGACAAGAACTTCTACTTGGGCGTTTACAAGTTCGACCCGACAGATGCGGACAAGGAATATTTGAAGTTCCAGAACATGATTATCCGCAAGAGCGAAGACCATGTGGGTCAAGAAGCCGGACAAATCAAAGGCAATTCCCGGTCTCGTACAGAAACCGGAATTGAAGTGGTAGGCGACAACATCTACCTGTTTTGCCAAGGCGGCAAGAACTTCAGATCGGGTAACATGGAAGTACCTTCTGCCGTGCTGCGCATCAGCGGCAGCAACATTCATAGCGGCAAGCCCGTGGCTATCGACAACGATTACTACGTGAACCTGAATGACAAGACAGGCAACCGCTACTTGTGGAGATGCTACTACTTGGGCGACAACAAATTCTGCCTGCAGCTCTTCACCAATCCCGGACAGGAAGGATACAACGAGGGTACCCACCTGACGTTCGGTATCTTCGATGTAGAGACAACGGATTACACGCCTGTGACCGGTATGCCGGCAGCCACCGATGTCGTGGATATCGCGTTGGCTTGTGCTACCGACACGTCCAACGGTACGGTAACTTTCGAAGTGCAGACCACCGCAGGCGCAAACCTGTACACCATCAACCGGAACGGACAAGCCACAAAAGGCACGACAGTCGAGGCTGAAACGATTAAGGGTGTAAGCCTGCTGTATCAAAAATAGGCCGTTCTATGAATAAGGTATTTCGGAAAATACATTTATGGCTGTCTGTCCCCGTCGGGTTGATAATCACGGTTATCTGCCTCACGGGGGCAGCCCTCGTTTTTGAGCGGGACATAACGGAAAGCCTCAATCCGGAAATCTATAAAGTCACGTACACAGAAGGGGACACCCCGCTGCCGCCGTCCGAACTGGTCGCCTCTATCCGTCGGCAGGTTCCCGATTCGTTGAAACTGCTCTCCCTGCAACTGCCGGGCGAACGGGATGCCGCCTGTATGGCCACGTTCAAAGGTACGGGAAAGCGTTCGCTGAGCGTGAACCCATACACCGGCGAGGTGAACGGGTGGACCAAGAGTTACCCGTTCTTCCAGACCATGCGCCAAATGCACCGCTGGCTGATGGACCCGCCTCCGGTCAAGGGAGTGAAGACGGTAGGCAAGGTGGTTGTGGGCGTTACTACGATTATCATGATGGTCATTCTGGTCAGCGGGCTTGTCATCTGGTGGCCCCGTACCCGCAAGGCGTTGAAAAACCGCCTGAGCGTGTCGTGCAACAAGGGCTGGTGGCGTTTTTGGTACGACAGCCACGTCTCTTTGGGCTTTTACGCCACCTTGCTGTTGCTGGTCATGGGGCTGACGGGACTTCCCCAGACGTTCCAGTGGTATCGCACGCTGGCCTACGGCCTGTTCGGGGTATCGACCGCCCGTCCTGCCATGCCTGCCCGGCCGGAGCAGGGAAAACAGGAAAAGAAGGAGGCGGAACCGTTCGACTACGCCCTGTGGGACGACGTGGCCTCTGAGCTTCAAGCCCGCTACACGTCGTATGCGTCCATTTCGCTGACGGCAGGAAAAGCACAGGTCAACAGGCCGGGGGGAATGCGGGCCGCCGACACGGCCACGTTCGACACGAAGACCGGAGAAATAAAAGAACTTACGGTCTATGAAGACGTTCCCCGTGCGCAGAAGATGAAGTGGTGGTTTTATGCCTTCCACACCGGTTCGTGGGGCGGAATGACGACAAAGGTGCTCTACTTTCTGGCGGCCTTCATCGGCGGAATCCTGCCTCTGAGCGGGTATTACTTGTGGCTGAAAAAGAAAAGACACCCTTCAAGGAAAAAAGAGTTTTGAGTTTAGAGCGAAAGATGTGAAAAAACGGAAAAGAGGGCGACTAAATCTTAGTCGTCCTCTTTTTGTTCGTACTCCTGATGGAGATTTCTTTCAAATATTCAGTTCGCAGAGAGATATTTTTACTTCTTGGTTGCATTGAGGTTTTCCATATTTGAAAGGCAAATCAATTCGTTAATAGAGGCATAGTCCCGGATATTCCCTTTCAGTTCGGGGTGTTGTTCACGCCACATCTTGGCGGTCATGCCGAACATCGCCACATTCAGCATATCGGCTTCATCGGCATAGATAATACTGGCTTGTTTGGCTGTCACCTCTGCAGGGATAAGGTTCTGTTTTATGGCGTCGGTATGTATGCGGTAATTGATTTTCGACAGTTCCCGTTTGGCAGACCAGCCTAATTGGGTTTGTTCCTGTTCTTTCAGACGTTGGAACTCTTTCAACAGATAGAGTTTGAATTGGGGAGAAACCCAAGAGGCAAATTCAAACGCAATGTCCTTATGGGCATAAGTACCGCCATAACGTCCGGCTTTTGCAATAAGCCCTCTCGAATTGGTCTTTTCAGTCCATTGCTTCACTGAAAGAATAAACCGGTTCAGTCCGGCTTCATTTTTAATTCCCTCGAATTCGGGGGAATTAAAACCCGGATTGTACATTTCTTCCCATATTCCAAGGAACTCTATCGTATTTTTGTTGCGTAACCATTTTTCGATAAGAGCCAGTCCATTTTCTATGTTACGCACCATATCCGTTAATGATATATAATCCTTATCATCGTGGTTGATGATAGTTATCTCTGTGTTCTGAAATTTAATTTTTGCCATTCTGTTGATGTTTCTTGGGGTTTCAGTCGCAAAGATAGTTACAATCCGTTGAATTATATCCTTTTGGAAGAGCTTTTTACGACTGGAAAGTTCATGTTTGTATAGACACATCGCCGAGACGAATCCCGGTAAATCCGCTACTTCCGGCGATGTCTGCCTTTCCCTTATTTCAAGCATGTAAAATCACCACAAATAGGTATTGTCCAGTCGAATCAAACCCCGTACTTTTGCAAAAATATAAACGGAAACATCGTTCATTATTTATGCAGGTGCTCAAAGAAGACATACGCGGCCGCATATTGGCAGTCGCCGAACAGCAGTTCGGGCAGAAGGGGTATTCCAAAACCTCCATGCGCGAGATTGCCGGGGCCGTCGGTGTCGGTGTGGGGAACATATACAATTATTTCCGGAGCAAGGACGAACTGTTTCATGAGGTGGTCTATCCCGTCCTGTACGCTATGGAGGCCATGTTGCAGGAACATCACGGAATACGCGGCGAGGATGTGATGATGATGCGGTCGGAAAAATACCTGAAATCCTGCATTGACGAATATGTTTCGC
>ENA-OPKN01000227-OPKN01000227.1-human-gut-metagenome-genome-assembly--contig:-NODE-227-length-14880-cov-2.097470_pt1 | contig 14880 bp, 11 predicted proteins | sample MGYA00241783_ERZ501693 | MGnify/ENA primary metagenome ERZ501693 (study PRJEB25962, sample SAMEA2042206) | human gut metagenome | biome: human gut; feature: human-associated habitat; material: faeces...
CCGTCCATGTTCGTCTGGCGTATGATGAATGTGGGGAAAGTGGAGACGGTCGGCGTGGATTCCACGTTGGCCGTGTTCTACAGGCAGCTTGAAAAAGTGAGAAATGAAGAAAATAGAACGGACAATTAAAATTAGAGTGAATGGCATCAATCAAGGTGAAATACCGTCCTTCCGCTATAGAAGGCAAGGAAGGCGGAATCTATTACCAAGTAATCCACGGACGCACAGTCCGCCAGATAAATACAGACTGCCGTCTTTTCAGGAATGAATGGGACAACGGCGCATCCGCTGTGAGGATATCGCCTTCCGCTACGGAAAACAGGAAGTCGTATCTTCAATCTGTTGTGGAAAAAATCAAATGGGGCAAAAAGCGGATAGAGGCCGTCATCACCTTATTGGACGGCAAGGGCAAGCCTTACACGGCCGACGAGGTGGTGGAAAGATTCAAGGACAACGCTGGAACACTGTCCTTGTTCAGTTTTATGCAAGGCGTTATCTTACAGTTAAAACGGTTGAACCGCATCCGCACGTCGGAAACTTACTCAGCCACGCTCGCCAGTTACATGAAGTTCCGGGAGGGCAAAGACATCCTGTTGTGCGAAATGGACGGTGAATCAATGATGCTTTATGAGGCGTGGCTCAAAGGCAACTGTGCCTGTCCAAATACAATATCTTTTTATATGCGCATACTCCGCGCCGTCTATAACCGTGCCGTGGAAAAGGAGCTGACGGAGCAACGCTATCCTTTCAAGCACGTTTACACGGGAATCGACAAGACGGTGAAACGAGCCGTTTCGTTGAAAACTATCAAACGCATCAAGGAACTCGACCTGACGCTGAAGCCGCACTTGGATTATGCGAGGGATATGTTCCTTTTCTCTTTTTACACCCGTGGAATGTCGTTCATCGACATGGCCTACCTGAAGAAATCCGACCTAAAGAACGGCATCCTCATGTACCGCAGGAGAAAGACGGGGCAGCAACTGACAATTAAGTGGGAGAAGTACATGGAGGAAATCATAACCAAATATGAGGGTTGTTCCTCTACTCAGTACCTGTTGCCTATAATAACCAAGTCAAATGCCGACGAGAGGACACAATACCAAAACGCCCTTTACCGTGTGAACGTGGCCTTGAAAGCGGTAGCACGGCTCGTGAACTTGCCGATGCCGCTGACGATGTACTGCGCGAGGCATTCATGGGCCAGTATAGCGAAAAGCAAGAACATCCCGATTTCAGTCATCAGCGAAGGCATGGGGCACGATTCGGAGGAAACAACCCGTATCTATCTCGCCTCACTTGACACAAGCGTAATTGATAAAGCTAACAGTCTTATATTAAAGGATTTGTAGTCTGTATCGGTTTGATGAAATCTGTTTAGCAAAAATCCGAATCTCTCCGCAAGAGATGAATGTTACCATGCAAAGGTACACAAAATATTGAAAAATCCATAAAATTACTCATCCTTAATATGTTAAAGGCATAGGATTTCCCGCTTTTGTTGAGCAAATCCAGTCTTCTGTATCTATTTTCAGACTGGTTTGCAAATATTTCACGGTCGGAATTTGTCTCTTGCGGAGAGACAAATCCATATTGGCTTTCAGCTCCGTAGGGGAATTTTGCTGAAACCAATGAGCACAAAATTCTTCAATAACGGAACAGAGCATACGCTTTTCGACAAGCTGAAAGGCATTGCGGCGGAAATGGCAACATTCGACAGGTTTCTTGCTGTGGTCGGATTTTTCCGTTCGTCAGGTTACTTCAAACTGAGGAAAGAACTCGGCAACGTTTCCGAAATAAAGATATTGGTAGGTATAAATATCGACGATATATTCCGCCGCCACAACAAGGCCATGCTTATGCTCGGCAAGGAGGGCGAGGCCAAGGAAAAGTATTTCAAAGAGTTCAAGCAGGACATTATTGATGCCAAGTATGCTCCCGATGTGGAAGCCGGCATTCTGCAGATGTGCGACGACCTTTCGGACAGACGGTTGGAAATGAGAATACATGCCACCAAGAACCTTCACGCCAAGTTTTACCTCTGCCTGCCGCAAAACCACAGTGAGAACAGCGACGGTTGGGTCATCATGGGCTCGTCCAACATTTCAGAGTCAGGCTTGGGCATAACTCAGTCGCCGCGTTATGAGCTGAACGTGGCCATGAAGGATTATGACGACGTGAAATATTGCCTTGACGAGTTCAATACATTGTGGAACGAAGCTGTACCACTCACCCCGGCGGACATTGCCGAATACAAGAAGCAGACTTATCTCGGCTATCAGCCTACGCCTTACGAGATTTACATCAAGGTACTTATCGACACTTTCGGTGATCAGGTAGAGGACGATTTCACTCTTGAGCTGCCTGACGGCGTGAAAGAATTGAAATATCAGAAAGATGCCGTGATACAGGGTTATCAGATGCTGATGCAACACAACGGCCTGTTTCTTGCAGATGTCGTAGGTCTGGGCAAGACCATGATTGCGACAATGATAGCAAAGCGGTTCATCGAAGCCAACGGAAGAAATACCAACATATTGGTCATCTATCCACCCGCCCTTGAAGACAACTGGAAAAAGACATTCAAGCAATTCGGAATATACAAAAAGGCGCAGTTCATCACCAACGGGAGTCTTTCAAAGGTGCTTGACGGGCGTGACCAATACAAGGACAAGGAGGAGTTCGACCTCATAATAGTGGACGAGGCGCACGGCTTCCGCAGCGACAGTTCGGGTAAATACGACGAGTTGCAGAAGATTTGCAAGTCGCCATGTGCCAACATCGGCTTGTTGCGCAGCACCCACAAGAAAGTCATGCTGTTGTCTGCCACACCGTTGAACAACCGCCCTGATGACCTGCAAAATCTTTTGTTGCTGTTTCAAAACAGCCAAAGTTGCACCATTGACGGCATTCCCAATCTCAAGGGCTTCTTCTCGCCTCTTATTCAGGATTATAATAAGCTGATGCGTGAGCGAGACAGTCGGGACGTGACGGAAGACGTGGACAAGATTTACGACAAGATAAGGAACAATGTGATAGACAAAGTGACCATACGGCGCACAAGGAACAACATTCTCAATGACCCCGATTACAGGCATGATATAGAATCGCAAGGAATAGTATTCCCGAACATCCTGCCACCGGAAGAAGTCGTATACAAAATGGGAACGGAAACGAGTGTCCGCTTTTATGAGACTCTTGCGTCATTGTCCGATGAGCAATACAAAGACCACCTGCATTACGCCCGTTACCGTGCCGTTGAGTTCCTGAAGGACGAATATAAGAAAAGATACAAGAACGCCGAGCACATCGGACAGACATTGGCTGGTATTTATCGTGTTCACATGGTGAAACGTCTTGAAAGCAGCTTTTACGCTTTCAAGAAATCGCTCGCCACACTCCTGCGTATCACCAACGACATGATACGTATGTTCGAGGAAGATAAAATCATTATCGCGCCTGAACTGAATGTGAAAGATCTGTTAGCCAAGAACTATGAGCTTGATAAGATAATCGAGCTTGCGGTTGAAAAGGGCTTTTCTAAAGACGATATACTTTACAATGGCGATGCCTTCAAGCCGGAGTTCAAGGATATGCTGCTCAGTGACCGTGCTGTGCTTGAACGGTTAAATACAGAGTGGGCGGGGGAACACGGCGATCCGAAGTTTGACGAGTTTATGAAAAAACTTGAAACGGAGTTTTTTGACAAATCTATTAACCCTACGGGCAAGCTCGTGCTTTTCTCTGAAAGCGTGGACACGCTGAATTACCTGTACGACAGGCTGGCAAAAGAGCTTGGGCGCAGCGATATTCTCAAGGTGACGGCGACAAACCGCGACCGCCTCGACACTGTGATAAAAGACAATTTTGATGCCAATGCACCGCATGATGAAGGACGTTACAATATTATCCTGACTTCCGACGTGCTTGCCGAGGGTGTCAATCTGCACCGTGCCAACGTGATTGTGAATTACGATTCGCCGTGGAACGCGACAAGGCTGATGCAGCGCATAGGCCGTGTGAACCGTATCGGCTCCACCGCCCTGAACATCTACAATTATATGTTCTACCCCTCGCAGCAGGGCGACCATGAGATACAGTTGTACAAGAACGCCCTTATCAAGTTGCAGGGTTTTCATTCCGCCTTTGGAGAGGATGCGCAAATATATTCGCGCGAGGAGATTGTACGCCAGTTTACCCTCTTCGACAGCAATGTCAAAGACAGCGTTGACAAGAAGATTGCGTTACTCCGTGAATTGCGGGAACTGTACAACAACGACCGTGAGCTTTACCACAAGATAAAGGAACTGCCCATGAAAAGCCGTGTACTGCGTGATACCGACAAGCATTCAGGCAAGACCGTGACATTCATCTCATCTGAAGTAAAAACCGAGTTCTACCTTGTAAACGACCGCAAGACGGATGTGATAGATTTTCTCGAAGCCGTGAAATACTTGAAAGCAAAGCCCGAAGAACGTCCTATACCCTTTACTGCTGAAACCGAGACACCGCACTATGGCCATGTCAATGCGGCTATAAACAAATACAAGTCGGAATATATGCAGGCTAAGGACACAGATGTGGCTAAAAGGACAGACCTCGACCGCACGGCTCTTGAAGCGAACAACTTTCTTCGCCATGTCAAGCAAATCACGTCCGACAGTAAGCTGATGGGATGGTGCGACATCCTTACCACTTATATCAATGAAGGTATGTATGCACGGTTGCCACGGGAACTGAAGGCCATTTCCCGTGAATACAAAGGCGACCGCATCAAGATGAAGACAGACGAATACAAGATACAGGAGAGAATCGGCGAACTGCTCGAAGAATACCAAGTAAAAGCCTCCGAAAATGAACGTGAAGCAAAAGACCTGTCCGACCCTAAAATAATCATCTCCGAAACTTTCATTTAACACCGAATACTTATGACCACATATACTGACACCCAATTAAGAAACCTATTCCAGTCGCCGTTCAACCCTGACAGCTGGCAGAAACTTTTGCAAAACTTCTTCGGTGCGACCGAATTGAGGCGCACACCTGAAAAGCTTGATGCGCAGGATATAGGGCAAGGGTATTATCTCGGTTGTATTGACACGTCCGACAGCTTCCGCATCGGCTTGTTCCGTTACGACATAGCAAAAGGTTCGGTGGCAAACAAGCGTGTCGGGCTGAGAAACCTTGTACGCACATACATCAACCAACGCTATGGAAGTTTTGATGCAGCCCTTGCCGTGTTCGACAGCGGCGACCATTGGCGGCTGTCGTTTATCTGTGACATCAAGGACGAGGCGACATCACCCAAGCGTTTTACCTATGTTTTCGGCAACAGTGAGCTGCTTTACAAGACTGCGGTCGAGCGTTTTAGGTATATGCAGAAAGAAGGAATCTCTTTCAAGAGCATGAAGACAGCATTTTCCGTGGAAGCCTTGTCTGATGAGTTCTTTGACCGTTATCGAGAGCAATACGCTGACTTCATACAGTTCATTACGGGAAAGCGGTTTGAGAAGTCTGGCAACAAGTGGGTAGAAAAGGTAAAAGGCGAGCCGGACAAGGCTATGATGGACGCTTTCGGTGGCGATGAGAAAAAGATACGCAACTATGTAAAGAAGATGATGGGGCGCATCACGTTCTTGCATTTCCTGCAACGCAAGGGGTGGATGAACGGCGACCTCAACTATATGCAGCACCTGTTCGAGCGTTCCCCGTATCAGGACGATTACCTCGACTCCGTGCTTGAACCACTGTTCTTCGGCATCCTCAACACCAAACCCGACGGACGCGAGGCTGTGTTTGACAAATTTGGTTGGGACAAGGCGTTGCTCGCCGAATGGAAAGATATTCCTTACCTCAACGGCGGACTATTTGAACGGGATGCCGACGATGAGCCTAAGAGTGTGTTCCCTGCCGAATATTTCAGGCGGCTGTTCCAGTTTTTCAGTGAATACAACTTCACTATCGATGAGAACGACCCCAATGATGCGGTCATTGGGGTTGACCCTGAAATGCTCGGCAAAATCTTCGAGAACCTGCTTGAGGACAACAAGGACAAGGGCGCGTTTTACACCCCGAAGGAGATTGTGCGCTATATGTGCCAGGAGTCGCTTATCGCCTATCTTGACAACGAAACTTCGATACCTGAAGATAAAATCCGCCGTTTCGTGCTGTCGCCCGAGGATGGAGTGTCGGACATACCCGAAGCCAAGCGTGCGAAATTGCTTGCCGCTTTGGAGAATGTCAAGATATGTGACCCTGCCATTGGTTCTGGTGCTTTCCCCATGGGCTTGCTCAACGAATTACTGCGCTGCCGTGAGACTTTGGCCGGTGAGCATTATGACCGTGTGGCCATTAAGAAAAGCATTATTTACAACAACATTTACGGTGTTGACATCGAGAAAGGTGCGGTTGACATAGCACGGCTGCGCTTTTGGCTTTCCATAGTCGTGGATGAGGAAACACCGTCACCATTGCCCAACCTCGATTATAAAATCATGCAGGGCAACTCCCTTTTAGAGAGCTTCCACGGCGTTGACCTGAGCAAATTGACCTACGAGAAAAACGGTCACAAGGACAAAGGAGAGATTTCGTTGTTCGACAGCGAGACGAACAAACTTCAAAAGACCGTGTCGCAACTGCTTGCCGCCTATTATTCTTGTTCCGACCATGACAAGAAAACGGCATTGCAGCAACGGATTTCCGACACTATCAATAAGCAACTCGAAGTGCAGGCCATTGATGAGAATATCCTTGCCCAATTGCGCCAAATCAACCTTGCAGGCAATGACCAGTTTTTCCTTTGGCACACATGGTTCAGTGATGTGTTCAACTGCGAAAATGGGAAAAGTGGGTTTGACATTGTGATTGGGAATCCGCCGTATGTTAGTGTGAAATCGATTCCTGAAGATTTGAAAAAGATTTATACAAATTATTTTACAACAGCAAAAGGTCGATTTAATTTGTTTACTCTCTTCATTGAGCTTTTCTATAATATTTCAAAAATATCGGGAGTAATAAATCTTATTATTCCTGAGGGAATTTACTCTAATATTGAGTATAGATTTACAAGAGCACTGTTATTGGAAAAATGTTCAATTATCAAACTGTGTACCTTTACAAAGAGGGTGTTTGAAGCTTCTGTTGATACAACTATTATTATTGCTTCTCGAAAAAAGCTAATAGATGATAATGTTTTTTTGATAGATGTAGACGTGAAACGAACCAATAATTTTTCATCACAATTGGAGGTTATGAAATATCCATATTATATTATTCCTGCAAAATTAACTGATAGGAATAAGTTAATAGTAGAAAAACTCATGCTCTCTAATTACTATGAACGTATTCAAAAAATATTGGAAATCCAGCAAGGTATTATATATTCTGGCCAACCCAAAGAGAATGTTTTTGCGGATTATGTAAAAGATGCTACATATAAACCAATTCTTGATGGTAGAGACATTAACCGTTGGATGATTAATTGGGATATTAAAGAATACGATAAGTATCTTTCATATACGAATAAGCTTCATCGCCCAAGAGAAGAAAGATTGTTTGTTGCGGATAAGAAAATTCTATTTCCACGTCGGGCAACTAAAATCATGGCTACAATTGATACAGACCAGTTTTATGTTTTGAACACTGCCTATATTGGTCTAATGAAAAATGCAGCTTTTCAAATGGAGTATATTTTGGGCATCTTGAATTCAAGATTAATCGAATATCTTTACAACCAATTATTTATGGGGTGGCAAATTACTATTCCGGCAATAGAATCTTTACCTGTTGCCAGAATAAGCTATAAACAGCAATGCGACATAGCGAGACTTGTGACAAATATGATAAAGCAAAAAAAGAGCGACAAATACTTTGATGTAAAAGATGAAGAAAATCAACTCAATTCATTTATATATGAAGCTTTTGGACTAAATTCTAATGAAATTAGAACTATTGAAGAATCCAAAGTTGGTTTATAGATATGTTGCATTTGTCTTTAATCACTGTAATATGAGAAACGAAGAAAAATTTTTTACTGCGTGGAAGGAACTTGATAAAAGCAAGGAGGCTTTTTTCGAGAAAATAAGTAATATAGAGATGGACTTTTATCCCCTCTATTATTATAAAGCCTTTATGCATATAAAAAGAAAAACATTGAAGAAGCAGTAGACAAAATCAAAATATGTATAAATTAATTTGAGAATAGTGGTAAAAAGACAGATTTTTCCAATACGGAAAATATAATTTATGCGCTGAAAATACAAGAAAACGTCAAAGAACAAAATATTTATCAATTAGCAGGGGAAATCTTTGCATTGAGAAAGTGACAAAGAAAACTCGGTGGAATGTTACAAAAAATTTTGGTTCTGGTCTGAACAACTCAAACAGAAAGGAAATTTGGAAAATAAGGATAGTATTGTTGTTTATTCATTCCGTCGATTTAATGAACACACTTTGTCTGATTTGATTGAGAGAAAAATTACAGTATGTCGTCCATCCAAGATGAATGACCCTTTTGATAGTCCAATTACTTTATGGGGAATTGAGAAATATCTAAATAAGATTTGTTCGCATGAGGGGAAAGATAAATACATTCCTTATTTTAGTAAGGCTTTGAATTATTTTCGTATTCGCTCTTTTATTGCAAACAGAAAAACTTATGAAGCAGATGACAGTATTTTAAAGAATATTTTGATGTGGTCTTTTTATGCAAATGAACATAAGGGATTTTGCATAAGATATAGATTATCCAATCACTTCATTCTATGGAATGATAAAAAAGAGCTGCATCGTCTACGTATTTTACCTGTTATTTATGAGGACAACCTCAATATAGATAAAACAACTTTTAATACAGATGAAGCGTTTGGTTATAAATATAGGGCTTGGAATTATGAAAATGAAGTGCGCCTGCTCAGTTATTGCCCATCTGAAGAAAATGATTTTTATGGAGAAGAACTTAAAGACTCATCTATTGAAGAAATAATTTTTGGTTTACGTTGTCCTGACAAAACAAAGCAAACTATTAAAAAGCTCTTTGGAAATAGTGCAATAAAATTTAGCTGTATGCGTATGAAAGATGATAATAATATCTACGATTTGGTAAAAATGGATTGTTGAAGAAGATATAAATCTCGCAAATTGCTTTATAAAGGGCACTTTCAACAAGAATTGTTAGTGCCTTTTATATTAAGGCTGACAAGTAGATGATTACTTGCTGCCACAAAGGTCATTTTTCCAATTTTGACCAAAGCCATTGCCGTGATGTCAATTGGCGGAAACTTGTATAGCAAGTCTGCAATTTTTTATTAAAGTTGTTGTTTGGAGAAACAGCGGAAAGAAAATACCTGATAATGCACAAGCTATAGAACAATTTTTCTTGTCATCCATAATATGTCGATGCATCATATTGAATAATCTGAACATGAAACAGCTGTGTCCTAAACAAAAGAAAAGCCTTTTCTATCTTGTTTTTCAGAATAAAAGCCGTACATTTCCCATGTTTATCTTGAATCAGAAACAATATAAAAATTCCTTTTCCTGTCCGAAGCCTGCCTGTTTCCCATATGTTCGTAAGTGTGAAAACAAGTGAAATTTTCACTAACTTATGTCAACTAAAAGCAAGATGTGCTAACGAAAATTTTGCTACCAAAAGAAGAAATAGCTTGTGGTCATTCCTCTTGTGATTGGTTTATCCCAAATCATTAGGATTTGGGGGTTCTAAGCCTTTTTTCTTCCCTTTGTTTTGACTTAACTTTAATTGGCGTATAATAATGAGTATCGGCTTTATGTAAAGTTGTCAATGTTTGAATATTAACCATATGTGACAAATTTAGTGCTTATCGGCAGATAGTAAAAAAATAATTTAGTGGATATTGACATTTCGTGCGATAAAGATTTGGTGGAGTTATTTATAAAACGTATATTTGCATGTATTTTTAAGATAGATGGAAGATAATATGATTTATTTCAAACGAAAGATTTACAATACGATGCTCAAATGGAAGTCTGAACGCAACGGTGATACGGCATTGCTAATACAAGGGGCTAGGCGTATCGGAAAATCTACCATTGCGGAGGAGTTTGCGCGTCATGAATATAAATCATATATATTGATTGATTTTTCGAAAGTGTCAAAAGAGGTAAGAGACTTATTCAATGATATTTCGGACTTGAATTACCTGTTTCTCAGGTTACAGTTTATCTATCATGTACAACTGTATGAAAGAGAGTCTGTACTTATTTTTGATGAAGTCCAGCTCCAGCCGCTTGCAAGACAGGCCATCAAGCATCTGGTGAAAGATCACCGTTATGACTACATTGAGACCGGCTCCTTGATTTCGGTTCGTTCAAAGAGCCGCAATATCCTTGTCCCAAGCGAGGAAACAAAAGTAGAGATGTATCCGATGGACTATGAAGAATTTAGATGGGCACTTGGAGATACTGCTACAATTCCGTTGTTGCGTACTGCATTCGAAAAGAAGATGCCATTGGGCGATGCTGTTCATCGCAAACTCATGAGAGATTTCCGTCTATATATGCTTGTCGGAGGAATGCCGCAGGCCGTTTCAGCATACATTAGAACAAACAATTTTATAGCCGTAGATCAGACAAAGCGTGACATAATAGCCCTTTATGAAGAAGACTTCATAAAGATAGATGATTCTGGAAGAGCAAAAGCATTATACGATGCTATTCCTGCACAGCTTAGCAGAAATGCGTTACGTTATCAGGTTGGTAAAGCCATTGCGGAAGAAAGAGTGGGGAGGATAACGAATATCGTGAAAGAGATGGAGGATTCCATGACGGTCAATGTAGTATATCATTCTGATGATCCGAATGCAGGATTGGCTTTGACAAAGAATGAAGAGTACTTCAAAATGTATGCGTCTGATACCGGCTTGTTTGTAACACTGGCATTCAAAGATGCCGATGTCACAGAGAATGTTATTTATGATAAACTGCTGAATGATAAGCTCAGCACCAACATGGGATATGTTTATGAGAATGTCATAGCCCAGATGTTGAAGGCTACGGGAAAGAACTTGTTTTATCATACTATTCCATATGCCGATGGCAAGAAATATTATGAGATAGATTTTGTCATTCCCGATAAGCATAAGATATCGCCCATAGAGGTAAAGTCATCTGGATATAAGACCCATAAATCATTAGACGAGTTCTGCTCCAAATTCTCGGACAGAATAATAAATAAGTATCTGATTTATACCAAGGATTACAGGAGAGAGAATGGGATTGAGTATGTTCCGGTGTATATGACAATATTTTTGTAATTAGGATGAGAGCGCAGAATAAATACAATAGGTGGAATTATTAAATACGCATTATATGGCAAAGTATGACACACAAGATCTCCAATATCTTCAGATGATGCAGGAGAACATTACGAGAATGGCGGGAAATAGTGCTAATGCTAAAACTTGGTTAATTACTATTGTTACAGGTTTTTTTGCTATTGGTTGCAGTATTAAGGATTTAGATTGGTGGTTGCTTCTAGCAATAATCCCAATAATTGTGTTCTGGTATATAGATGCTTATTACCTTCGTTTAGAACGTGCCTTGCGTAATAGAGAACAGAAATATATCAATCTCATGAATTCATTAGAGGGTACAAGGGTTAATTCAACAGAAGAAAAACAGAATGCTCTTTTTGACTTTCGACCATTGTTTATGGAATATGAAGATAAGGATGCGAAACTAAAAGAAACAAAATGTATGATGTTAAACAAGTCTGTATATCCTGTCTATTTAATTATGCTATTCATGATTATAGTTGCTACAGTTATTATAAATATATGTAACTAATATCCTTTATTATTATGGCAAGAAACGTATTCGTATCCTACAAGTATGCAGATGAAAATGTACAACACTTGTTTGGACATTTTCCTACCAAGGCACGTCATTATGTGGATGAGATAGAAAAACTATTAGCTGCAGATGACCATATATTTTTTGGAGAGCATGATGGAGAGGATTTGTCTGATTGGTCAGAAGATGAGATTTGGCAAGAATTAAAAGATAGAATTTTTCCCACGACTATTACTATTGTTCTAATTTCCCCAAATATGAAAGAGTCTGGAAAATATGACAAATCGCAATGGATTCCATGGGAGATTTGTTATTCATTAAGAGAAACGGTTCGTAGTGACAGGAAGAGCCATAGAAATGCAATACTCGCGGTTGTTCTACCTGATAAACAAGGAAATTATGAATATGCATTAAAGTCAAATACATGCTGTGAAACAGGTTGTACGACATATATCAGAGATTGGATGTTTACAATAATAAAAGAGAATTTATTTAATCGAAAACATCCGAAGATTGTTGATTGTCAAAATAATTCCAGAATTTGGTATGGCGAATATAGCTATATCCCTATGGTTAGATGGGATTACTTTAAATCTCACGTTACTTCATTAATTGAACGTGCAGAACGAATTAAAGATGATTATGAGAAAAATGATTCTTATAATCTACACCTTAGCGTTAATAAATAATTCTTTAAAATATATGTCCATTTACTACCGCAAGCAGAATTATCGAGATAGGATTTTCAGGAAAGACCTGCATCTAAAGCATATTTCTAAAAAGTTGTTTGAGGCTATGCCAAAGAAATTCGCTTTTGAGGATTTCTTGTCTGCATTTAAAGAGTGCTATCCGTGCCAATGGGAGGACATTGTACATTATTGTAAGGCAAAGAAAAATGATTTTTATCGAAGAAGCCGTAAAGGGCTTCGTACAGTTCCATATTATACTCCAGAACAGTATTTAAAACAATCTGTTCAGATGCGCTCTTTATCTAAATATCTGAATGAGGAGGATAGACGTAAAAAATATGCATCTTTAGCTCATAAAGGACAAGAGAAGAAAAGGCGGCGTGATGATAAGCTCGCTTTAAATCTTGTTTTTGTTCAAGAGGTTTGCCCTCCATATATCAAACAACTTGTCAAATCATATTTCGAAATACGTAAAACTTCTCCTCTTGACATCAATGCACGTTATCTGATACTCCTAGAGGCAACTCAGTTCCGGTGTGATGAAACAATAGAATTCTTAAATAAGATAAATGCTTGTGAGAAAAATGATGATCTTCGTGAAATGGCCTTTTATTCCCTTCAGAGAATGGGAGAAAAACCATGGTTATCAAAAAAACGTAAAGGTAAAAGACGTCTATCAATGCTAAAACCGCTTGATGTACAGAAAAATCCTACAGAATTAATTCAACTTATATACAGCAATCAACATATGTTGTATCAGGAATACGATGTTTTTCTTTCTCATAGTTCACTTGATGCTAATGAGCTTTTACAACTTAAGGTTCTCCTTAATCAGCAAGGGAAGATTGTATATATTGATTGGATAAATGATAGAGTAATGCTGAATCGTCAAAATCAGAATCAAGATACATGGAAAGCTCTAGAACTAAGAATGGATCAATCCAAGACGTTACTTTATGTCATGACGGATAATAGTATTAAATCACCATGTACAGAAAGAGAGGTTGTGTATTTTAAGAATGCATCTAAGAGCGTAAAAGTATACATACCACATCCTATTTCATTGCCCACTCCTAGTTATTTAGATGGATGTGATTTAATAACAAAAGAACAGTTGCTTAACCTTTGAGTTTTGAGTGCTGTCGGAGGAAAGGGAAAGATATAAGCTGACAGCCTGTGATAACCGATGTTCATCAGATAGTTTTCTGCTTTGCCCTCATCGCTGACTTGCGTTCTGCGGCTTTTGAGTATCTGAACAATCTCTTTTGGGGTTGAGTATGGCTTGGGAAAACTTGTTTTCATGTACCTACAATAAAAAACGACCCGCAGATTTGAGCATCGTTGAGAGGCTTGGCAGGTTCTAATGGTGTAAAGATACAGTTTTCGCCTCAAAGCACAAAATGTTTCGTCAAATTTCTCAGCACCCTTTTTCAAAACACCTTTTCTAAAAGCTACTTTTCCTTATCCCACAGCATTAAAGCAGAACACCAAGACAAACGAATTTAAGAGAATATAAATGTGATTCCCCTACAAATAAAAGTTAAATACGTTAAATCTCACCCTTTCAGAATGCAAATTGAAACAATAAATCCACTTTTCTACCTTTTTAGCAGCAAAATATTGATAATCAATGAGTAATGGATACAGATAATGAATTTGGAAGTTCTTGTCCTACTTCCGCCTTGCCGTTGTATCAACAGGCCGAAGGTTGGAAAGACTTATGGAACTTAAAAGGTGGAGCGGAGACAGTAACGGGTATTGAAAATGTAACTGTTCCAAGCAAAGATAAAAAGTCTTGTATATACGCATCAACGGAATGAAGGTGGAACATACCGTTTCGGGAGAAATATACATCAAAGACGGCAAGAAGTTTATTGCAAGATAAAACAGGAAGTCCTATTATACAGGAAAATGGGCAGGCAAGAAGTAATAATACTTTGCCTGTCCATTTTAATTGGTTATTTTGCAAATCTCAATAACAATCAATTCGACTTTACCTATACGCCCATAGTTTACGCAGATAAGGCAATAAGAAATATATTGAAAACATAAGGATATATAGCATCAACACCTGCACCGAATTTGTGTTGATACCATCGATGCTTGCCCCTGGGAGCGAAGCTACAAATGAAACGCTTGCGTTCATTAATTCAACAGCCTTGACAACAATAGCGGACAATGTGCCTTGCAGCCACGGCTGCCATGCAAACAACATGATGAACGCCACGCCGTAGAGAATAACGGCAGACAATGGAATGACGGCGAAATTTGCCAACAGGAAATAGCAGGAAAACCGGCCGAAATACAATGCCACCAAAGGGGCAACGCCCAACTGTGCTGACAATGAAACCGCCGTCATCTG
>ENA-OPKN01000259-OPKN01000259.1-human-gut-metagenome-genome-assembly--contig:-NODE-259-length-13770-cov-2.321108_pt1 | contig 13770 bp, 10 predicted proteins | sample MGYA00241783_ERZ501693 | MGnify/ENA primary metagenome ERZ501693 (study PRJEB25962, sample SAMEA2042206) | human gut metagenome | biome: human gut; feature: human-associated habitat; material: faeces...
CTTGCTCCGAAACGGGTATCTTTGTAGCATTAATTACCCCCATATATAATGCCATCAATAAAAAAAGGAAAATTAAAGTCCGTTTATCTTTAATACTGTCTTGTAAAACTATAGCTACAGCAAAAAAAATACCAATTATAGGCACAAATAAAAATATTATTAAAGCTAAACACAATAGTTTACTATTTTGCTGTAAAGCTAATTTAAAAGTTATTGAGCGTAATCCAGACTTTGTCATTTATCTAATTTAATTAAGAAATAAATTGTTTATCCCGTTTTATTTTTTTCTGTTTTAATATATATGTTGTGATTGATGAAGGAAGAATTGCTTTCGCCCAATCTTTAATTTTATTTGTCATTCGTTTTCTCCAATTCATTTTATATCCCCATGATCCAGTATAGCGATGGATTGCATATGTCGATTCATTTGCGAGACATACACCTTTTTTTATAGGACTAAACCATGATGCAGGGAATATGCAAAAGTCTGCAGGTTGTAGAGAAAATTCATTCATCGAAGATATATATTTTATGTTATAGCCATATTTTAAAAGACAATCCTTTATAAGTTCAGGATTAACACGTATATCCATGCGTCCGTTAACGATGAAATGTCTACCATAATAATGATTAAGACATTGTTTTATCCAATGTTTCTTCGGTTCTACCCCAATTGTCGCTGTATTTATACCATGAATTGTATTTTCCGCACCGATAAAATACGGCAAGTCTAAAAGTTTATCGAATGGCCTTAAAACTTCAACATCTGTATCCAAATATATACCGCCGTGTTCATATAAGACTTTCAGCCTAACATAGTCTGAAACAAAGGCATATTTATGGCAATCCATCGCCTCTTTTGTCCAGACCGTGGAGTTAACATCAAAGTTTGTTTCATTCCATTCCACTATCTCATATCCATGTAGAACATTTTTCCATGTGTTTATATAATGTTCAATGGCTGCCGATTTCAAATTTCCACCAAACCAACAATAATGAATTACTTTTGGTATCATTAAAAATTATTTTTAATTAGGGAAAATCGTAATAAAATAGTATTGTAGATGTAATTATAAAATGTAAATTATTATCCTGTAACTTATTTTGTTCCTATCCTTAAATATTTATAATAGTATTTACAGACAATTAAATATACTTTCAGTTTTTAAATGATCTTATCTAGAAAATTTTTTACATCAATAAAATCTTTCATCGAAATGATTTCTTAAGATTTTATTCTTAAAAGAATGTAAGAGCTTTATTTTATCATCTTTTTCAAATCCAACTACAAACATAACTATTGCTGCATAAAAACACAAAATTATTGTATAACTTATACATGCAATCCATTTATTGTCTATTGCAATAATACCGTTCAATATATAACATCCAGTATAAACAAATGTAATTACCTTTAAAATGGGCCAAGCCATAGTTCGTAAATAATATCGCAGGCCAAAATGTAAATATTTGTTTGTTATATAAACAAGTAGAAGCGAATAAGCTAAGGCAAAGCTAACAGAAATTAACATCGGCCAAAATGGATTTTGCGTGAAATGAAGTACTAAATATGAAAATGGCAAAACCGATAAAGTTATTAAACGTCCATATACTTGTGTATCTTTTATTTTGCCCAATGCCAAAGACATAGTGTTAAACCCGCTTCCCAAAACATTAAACAGAGATTCTATAACCATTAGTTGGACAAACATTACCGTATAAGTAGGGACTTCTTTAAGCCAAATAGACAATATGTTGTTGGTTTGGTATAAAAAAGGTATTGAAACTAATACCTCAACATAAAATATGTATTTTGTAGACTTCATGGCCAAAGCTGTCATTTGGCTTATTTTATTTTGAGCATAAAGCTTTGTTATCTGGGGCCTTACAGCAACATCTATGTTTGAGCCGAACTGTGAGACAACACGGTCTAAATTTGAGGCAATCCCTTTTGCTCCATTCACTGCAGGACCACAAAACATGTTTAATACAATATTTAATCCCTGTTTGCCTATTGCCCATGAAATAACGCCGAAAGAATTTATGCCAATAAAAGAAAGCAATTGCTTATATACATTTTTGTCGCTATAGAAACGGTAATGTGTTTCCGGATATTTCAAAAGGCAATATACGACATTAAATAATGTTATTAATAAATTGACAAAAAGAAGCAAGAAACCGTAATAAACCAATTTGTCAAAAGTATGGTTGTTAATTACAGCATAGCAAATTAATAGTTTTGCCACTCCCTCAAAAACGCTGAGATAAGCGTATACGGACATTTTTTCTCTTGCGATAATATCACTTTCAAAACAGACCTTAATAAGGCGTAGAAACAATGCAATAACGGAAAAATGAAATACAATAACAGCCGCTTCAAAACGTTCAGGAGGCACGACCAATTTGTTATATACGAACCATAATCCTATTGTCTCTGAAAGAAAAGCTATAAACAAGGCAAAGCCTATATGTATGACTAAACTTTGGGAAAAATATTTATTGGTTAACTTAATATTTCCTTTTCCAAGTCCAATATTGATATACCGTTGTGTTGAGTTTGTCAAACCTGACGAGATGAAATCGAACATGGCAACAAGTGAGCCAACGACATTATATATTCCCAAATCTTCAACACCTAATGCTTCCAAAATAACCCTAACCGTATAAAAGCCAATTCCCATCAGCAAAAACATACGGATATATAGAAAAGCGGAATTTTTAACAATACGTTTATTGTTTGCTGAAGTGTCTGACATAAAAAGATACAATTTTGAATGGGTTGCGAATGTCTTTCACTGTTTATTGGATTTTAATCTTGAGTAGAGTTATAACCTGTTATCTCGGTATCAAAATATGTTTGGAATGTTTTGTAATAATCATTGCGAAACTTATTCCATGCCTTTTGATAGATAGGATTTTGTATGGTTATACGCATTTCTTCACTCCATAGTTTCCAGATATCGTTAGGTACTATACCATTTCGCCATAAATGATATTCCTCGCTACAAAGGTCAAAATAGAGTTGAAGGTGCTTCAAAGACAGAGCGTCAAGTTCGCCTACACCTGAATAAACAATGTCAGGCATTGACAGAATAATGTCCTGATAACGCTTAGTGTATTCGGCAAACATACTTGCCTACGTTGTTTACGGTCGCTATATTGTGACCAAAGCAAAGCTGCAACTGTAACTATGAGAAGTCCACGCTGTATTATGTCGAAAGAATTCATTTTGTAAATATTTTAAGTAAGCGTCCAATACTGATATACCTCTTTTTCAAGCAGATGTCTAAAATAAGATTAAAATTCGGTTTACTTTTACGACCTTTTCCCCGATTCTTTACAACTCATTCAGTATCGCCAGCATCCTCAAGTCCTTGTATTTCAGAGCTTTCCCGGTTTTCTCTACCATAGAAAGTATTGCAGGAAGGCTGGTTGACTATGACACCCTGATGCGATCCAGCATCAACATCATCCATTCTCCGGCTTCAAATTCCTTGTAAGTCTATACGATGGCATATTTTTGCAGCTTGTAGCAAGTTCCCCTCATTTTCCTCGTGATGTACTTGTTAGATCTGGCCTTTATGAATTCTTCAACTAATTGCAGTTCGGTTTTTAACAGTGAACAAAGCGTGGCTAGAGGATTTTTTAAGTATTTTGCCCGTCAACATCCTTGCTGTCTTGTCTTCCTTCAAGTTTGGGCTTACATAAAGGTCGATTTTTTAGCCTATCTCAATCATCGTTTCCTTAGTTCATACCATGAGGATTGCAGCCTAGTCGATGTTAGAGGTGAAGTCGGTATTTTAATAGTTATCATAAAGCATGGTCTTTCGCAGTATTGTTATTATTCTCTGCTTGTCATTTCGTTGCTTTTACTCCGCTCCGATATTTCTCCCAAGAAGTTCAGGAAATCAAGAATATTCGGCTCGTCAGTATAGAAGCCGTTTTCATCCTTCTCGAACTCACCGTAAAGATCTTGATAGAGAGTGTATTTCTTTCCGAACTTTGTAGTGAAAAACTTATGTCTTGCATCCTCTTCCTCGGCTTCATGTATGTTGTTCAAGAAAATACCGCTGTCCCATAAGTCGAATTCTTTTTTATTCAACCACGCAACAGGGCCATTGACGTAAGTTTTCCCGAGATATGAAACAAGCTGGCCGACAAAGCACATATCCTCAATCTTCCTTTCTGAAACGCGGACAGGGAATATGACATCAAGGATGGAATTGTCTTTTTTCACTATCGTCACTGTATTTTCACCGTCTTTGCTTTCCAACGGCAGGTATGAATCCAATGGGTAAAATTTGACAGTTTCCAGGTTTGTAATCACTTCCTTTCCGTCCTCATACCTCCTGAAACTATTCGCAATTCTCGAAAGCAATGTACAGCCTTCCTTGTCATGCCAGTTGAAAGCCAAGTCGGATTCAAGCATTTCCCTTGCCATTTTATTGTCTCCACCAGCAAGCTCAAGAAACGCCTCTTTCCGGTATTGAAGGTTGGGATATATTCTTCTTACCGTATAGTCTTGAAGTGCGAAATACGAAGCGACATCCTTAAGCCTTTGGAAATCACCTGACAAGACATTTTCCCTTATCCATAGTTTCATGCTGCTTTCGGGTGCATCGGCTACAACTTGAGTTAGAGTATTGTAAAGTAAATTCGTGTCTTTTATATTAACACCTAATTTGTCAATCCAATAAAACGCCATGTTACCCAAACTTCTGTAAATCACGCTATAAGATGAATCAATATCCACGGAAGCTGTATTTTCGACAAGCAGAACCAATTGGAGCAGGTAGTATTCGTTCATATTCCCGGCACTTCCTTTTGCGATGTCATGGAATTGCTTGTAGACACCGTAATAAAAAGCCACGTCACCATCTACATTCATGGTCGGGTGATGAAGTTTCTGCCACCTCTTCTTGAATATAGCTTCAGAAGTTATGGTTATATTTGAAGATTGGTTGTTGTTCTGCCGCTTTTTCACTGTCTTGCCTCCTTAACTTCATTTTTCCCTTTTCACGTCCTCACCTTTTCACCTTTTAAATATGCAGCCAAACAGTCCTAAGATACCTTCTCCAAACGGCAAGGTGGGTAGTGGTGTTTATTTCTTTGCAGATGTCGGTACAGGTATTTATAAGTTCGTCCTTCGCTCCATTAATGCCGGCTTCTGATGTTACAGTTATTGCCATTACATTGAGCCGTTCTTTTCCTATATTAAAGTTTTGTATTGGTTTAACTTTTGAAATTTCGTTGGTTAGGACATCGTATAAGGTAGGGGCATAATTGTGGAACGACTCAATCAGCTTTTCCTTGTCCACTTTATTTTCCTTGCCTTCCTTTCTTTCAGGATTGTCAGGGTTGTTTACCGCTTGTATTTTTGTCCCTTTCACCAATTTCTCGTTTGCCTTTCCTGCTGTCATAAAATACTCACCAAGAAAATAATCCCAGTTAGCAAAAAGAGTGAAATTATCGTTCTCCTTGTCTTGTATTATTCCAACGTGGGCATAATAAGGCGTGGTAATTGTCCCTTCCTCTTCCTTGCTTGGATAATACACTTGCTCCGTTATATCTACTTTCCTTATTATCTCGGTGAAGTTGGTATGTTGTATCTCGATTTCGTGTTGGTTATCTTTTAATTCAGAACCGGGAGTAGGAGTGAGGAATGGCCTGATTACCAGTTTGTTCCAGTTTGATTTTACATAACCCGAATTGTCCTTCTCGTAACGGATTAGGTTTAATATTAATTCTGCGTTTTTAGTATTGAGCTTTGCGACTCTTTGGCTTAACTCTTTGTGTCCTTTATTATACAAACTCTTGCAAAAATCCACCAAAGAGGGCTTGAATGTTAACTCTTCGATAAATTCATAGAGCATAGGAAGCGTCTTGTCCCCATAACCGCAACCTTGTATTAAACCTATCAACAAATCAACAGCCCTTTCCTTGATTGTCCCTATTGTCTGCTTATCACCCTCGGCATTGTGAACCCTTACTACGTGAAAGTTCCAGATATTAGGTATTGATACAGCCCTGTCAAGTCCTTTCAAATGATATACAAGTCTTTTGTCCCTCCTAAACTTGGTGATGTATCCTTCAGTTCCTGCAAGTGGCCCGTCAATCACCTTTACAATGTCGTTAGGCTCGTTTGTTTTGGGGTTGAATGCGTAGTCGGTGTAAGGACGTTCAAGGGGTATTGCTGTGTCAGGGTAGTTCTCGTTATAATCCTTAAGCTGCCTCATCTGCTCTTCTGGGATTACGCTCATCGACGCTTTCTTTCCGTTTTCCGTCTTTCTTTCGTACTGAATGAACTCCTCCATTGAATATCGGCCGAGAAATTCCGACAATGCTTTCTGTGTTGCCAGGACGAATACAAAACCTGAAAAAAGAGGCCCTTTCTTTATTTCCTTACCTAAACCGACATCTACGGTAGTACGGTCAGGGGCGTATATTTCAAGTATGTTGCTGTTCTCCGCCTTGTATTTCTCAAGAAGTTCCACGGTAGCTTTTTCACGGTGGGGCCTGGTACGGACGATATACCAGCGGAAGTCTACGTTGTTAAGCTTGTCCTTCATGAAAGCGAGGAAAGTAAGGCCGGAGTTTAATATAGGAAACCATAATCAAATGTCTTGCGGAAAGCACGTTCTCCACGTTCCCTTCATGACGGCCGCATGAAAGTTCTGAAGTACCTTTTCAAGATGAATGACTGTGTAAAGCGGCCTGTTTCCATTGGGCTTTATCGCATTATCTTTCAGGCGTAACGGAGGGTATCCCGGACGAAACTCAGCGGCGATTACCTACCGTTGTTATGTGGTGTGACGAACAAAGCGTTGCAGGCTTCATTTTTCTCATTTCCATACCACAAAATTCCTTGTTGTTTCCTTAATTTAGTTCTTGTTCCTATGGAGGATATATCACCGTTGCATAAGTATAAAACCTCCACTTGCCTGCAAAGTTACGAAAAACAGCGGATTTACGGCACTTTCGGAGGACTTTTTTGATGAAAAATTTTCTTTTGTGTTGGACTAAAACGCGCATTGTTTGACTAAAAACCAGCAAGCCATAAACTAACGTGTTGATATTAAACACTTTACAGCAAAACACCGCTTCATACTTATGAAACCTCCACGTTAGTAAAACATTTCCACCCCGTTTTTTCACTTCAAGATCCTGCCGAGAAACCGCTTGTTGGCCCTCGTTACAACAGCTGTGTCTATAGTGGAGAGGTATATTTGCGTTGTCTTTATGTCGCTGTGTCCCAGCCCTTTACCCACTACCGTTATGTCGTTACCCATGTCCCTCATGATTGAAGCCCAGGAATGCCTTGCCACGTAGGTTGTAAGCGGAATATGAAGCCCGGCCATTTCACCTATCTTCTTCAGGTTTCGGTTGACGTTGTGCTCCGCTTTTTCATATTGCTTCCTCTCCATACCATCCTGTTTGGTTATGATGGGCAATAAATAAGGTGTGTCTTTAGTCAAGTGTGAGTAGGCGTCCACAATCTCCTGCATCGGCTTTTCCCAGCTTATTGTGAGTGTCTGTCCCGACTTCTTGCGTGAGTATTGCAACTGCCCGTTCCTTATGTCGGATTTCTTCAGGTAGGCAATATCAACGAAAGCCATCCCCTGCAAGTACAAACTCAACATGAACATATCACGGGCAAAAGCAAGGGCAGGATTGTTTTCCAGATTGAGTTTCCTTATTGCCTTTATCGCGTCGATTGATATGGCACGCTTGGTTGTAGTTGCGAAGCCCGTGAACACATGCCTGAAAATATCCCTGTCATCGGTCAATCCCAATTCTACGGCTTTCAAGTACAAGGTTTTAAATGTTCTAAGGTAGCACGAAGATGAGTTCCTTTTCAGCCCCTTATTCTTCATCCATGCCTCGTATTGGTTTATTACGTCTTCATTGAGGTTATCGAAAGTAATATCCTTACCGTTCCTGAAAGAAGAGAAACTGGCCAACGAATCACGGTATGTCTTTGTGGTGCCGTACCTTTTTGCAGCAGTCTTCTTTGTTATCATCGAGCGTATGAAGTTGAATAAAGTAGGACATTCCGGTTGCCTGTTGTATTCCGAAACAATGTCGTCAACAGTGTAGTCCGCCTTTTCTTTCTCCCTCCCGGCTATAATCTTGGTAAACCGCTCCAAGCTCCATTTCAACTTTGAGGCCACCATTTCAAGATACGCCTTCCTTTCCTCCGTACCTCTGGTTATTACCGATGAAGAAACGTTGTTCCACTCAGACGTAAATACACGGCAATCGGTGAAGACAGTCCTCGCCACCCTCTTGTGTATAATCTGAAAATACAAAGTTCCTTCCTTGCCCTCTACCGTCGATGGGCGAAACTTTATCCTTACCGATGCCATATACCTTCGTTCTTGTCGTTAATTATCCGTTGTTTTACTTGTCTTATTTTCACGCTTTGCAAAAGGTCGTCAATTGGTTTGTAAAAGGCCATCAATCACCACTCAAAAGACGGCTAATCGCAATGCAAAAGGCCGTGAATTGAAACCCCTCCCCATCATGCTTGTCCGGAGAATGACAGGGAGAGGCAGTTAGAGTCAGGTCAAGTGGATTTCAAACCGTTTACAATTTCCACATCTTCATCTCGAGGTTTTTGATTTCCTTAGTGGTCAAATTCCCCATCGGAAACTTTATCGTGTCCGTAAACTCATCGAAATAGTAGAACCCATCAAACACTTGCCCGATAGCCATACCCTCATCGAAGAGCCAGCGAACATCTTTACCATGAGCGGACAGCAACCCCGAATGACACGATAGAAAGAAAAAGAGGCCTTCGTTACAATCCGGCAAACCATCCACCTTTTGCAGGAAATCCTCTGTGAAAACAGCCAAGCTTTCATCGCCACAGTTTTCAGGAACTATGATTCCCAACTTGTTTTGGCTTTTACTCCCTTTAAGACGGAATCGTTTTATTGGAATTACTGCTATGGCACCTTCCTTTTCAGGCCAAAACGTTCCGAAATAAACGGAATAACCATCACCCATTTTTATAGGCACAGTAACTGCTGCATACGAATTCCCGTCGTTAGGACATTGAGGGTGGAATATTTGTGGATTGTTTTTTACCACGTCTTCAACTTTTTCCATCAGTGTGTCAAAGTTGTTCATGTATTCATACACAACCTCGTCCATTGAACTGTATTCCGCTTTGGGAGTTACTTGGTACTTGTCGCTTTTCATTGTTTTATTGTTGTTCTGGCTGCTGGTGAAACCATCGAATTGCAGCCTTATAAAATTGTCTTTTGGCATTTTTTTTAATTTGAATTTTTATTTTTTATGTTAACTGTTTGTTTATCAGTCTACTACATCCATGCATTCTAAAAATATAAGGACATAGTTGTGGCTTGCAAGGACAGGTGGTGGCCTTATCCTCGCCCTGATTAAAAGGGTGTCCATAAATTATTGGGGTTTTACAATAACCTCAAGACGTACTTGCTCTTGGCTACCGCTTAATGGTTGTGTTCGTTAAGTTTGTCCGTCAAGGCTGCAATATCATTCCGCTTCTTAGCCATGTATTTTTGGTATTCAGGCGAGTTCATGTCAGTCCATACGAGATTGTCATCATTGAAATCGAGATAGTCACCGTTTATGTGCAAAACTTTCGGATTGGTAAAATCAGATTTATTGCCTTCCACAAACTCTGCCTCCGCCATCAAGTCGTCAGGGTATGCCTTTAACGGTTCCTCACGCCCATAGCTGTTTTTCCTGTAATAGCGGTAATACGGGTCTATTGCAACAAAGCGTTCCGTATCACCGTCATAAACATGGTCAATAATCGCAAGCTCGTCTTTGCCGTCATAAACTTCGCCTGTGTAGGAAACGGTTAATCCGTTCGATGTTTTTCGTTTCTTGCTGAGCAGATAAGCTTTATATGCCGCCATGTCAAGCCCCCATTCAAGATTGGCAGCCTTACAGTTACATTTATTATTGTCTTTATGGACAAGTGTGTACTTCTTCGCGTCCTGGGGCTTGGGGACATAGCAGTCCGCAACAAGTTCGTCAAGCTCAATGATACCCGGATGTGTTGTATTCAGATATTTAGAGCCGTCAGGTCTCTTGTGGATTATCAACGGCCTGTTGTAATCCTTGTTGTTGTACTCGCGGTATACATAATCACCGTCACTGTTTACCCAGACATTGAACTTTGCGCTGTACCGCATCATGCGTCCGTCAATAATCTTGTCCGGCTTTTGTTGTTTGTTCATATAAAAATAAGAATTTAAGGAAGCCGCAGCCATGTTACAACCACGGCCTCCATGATTAATGAATTTGTTGTTTATTCTCCCTGTTCTGTATTGGCCTTGAACGCCGCAAAAGGATTGGCTTTATTGAACCTTTGGAACGAGTCCTCCAGCTGTGTTTTGGTGAAGTCTGCCTTTGGTTTCCCGTTGCCACGCTTGTAACCGGAGGGCGAAACTATTTCAGCAACGTCCTTGTCTGCCAGTCCATTGAGGTAGGCTATAATATAAGAGGTAGCCTCCTTCTTGTTGAGTTCGTTGCAGGCGTTGTTCCACTTGTCGATGATGAACTCCGGCACGGTCTTGTTCTTCAGGGCTTTCTCGTTGTTGTCCGTGAATTTAGACTTTGCCGTTTCATGAATCTTGATGCCGTATTCGGAATTGTCATAGCACAACATGGAGTCGGTCGCGTTCATAGCCTTGACAAGTGACGGTTTCCTGATGATTCCCTTGACCAAAGTCATCCATTCACAAGCCGCGGTGAAGTTGTATCCCTGTCTTTCAAGCTGTCGGACGAAAGACAATGCCCTCGCCGTTTCATCGCTGATGTTCCCTGCACGTTCCAGCCCACAGATGAAGTCGCTGTTCTTCCAAGTGAATACCTTGAGGTTTATGGTTTGTAGCATCCTCGTCAAGTTTATCCAGTTGGTCGGGAAATAAGCGAGCACGTTGGTCGGAGCCTTGTCTGGATGTTCATTCATGATTTTCCTGATTGCCATGTACCTTGTCTGCCCATCAACAATAATGACCGTCTGTACAAGTTGTTCTTCTGGTATGGGATTGCCGTCGAAATCCTCCACGTCGTACCCCATCATGACAGCGACAGTTCCCGGAATGACAAGCAGCATTACCTGAATGCCGTCCGCCATAATCGATAAAGCCATGCTATTGACTGACTTTTGCTTAGGCCACCTGTTCATCACAAGCCTGCCTATCTTAATCTTGCCGACATTAATGATACCGTTAAAGTCTAAAATTGTCAACAGCCCAGGCATAACCTCCAAAATTTGCTCGGGGGCTACCTCCTTGATTTTTTGGACAGCGTCCTTACAGGCTTCTGCATCAACAACATACGAATCTGATTCTTGTACGGTTGTGCCTGCAACCTCAATTTTCTCACTTTTGTCCTGAAACCCTCCTTGAGAGCTGACAAGACATCCTTTTTCTTCCATCATTTTTGCGATTTTTAACAATTCCTTATTATGTCTCTCTTCCGCTGCGTAAGCGGTTGCCTGCTCCGATTCAACGGTCACAGGACTTGTTTGTAAACCGTTCATTTTTTAATGAGTTTGTCAATATCAGACCTTCTATAAAAAGGTCTGCGTCCACACTTGGTATGACAGAGATAGCCTGATTTGTTCCACCTCCACAACGTGCTTTTAGACACTCCCAGCATTTCTGCCACTTCATTAGGGGTAAGATAGGCTTCAGGAATCGCTTCACCCCTTCCCATCGCCCGACCTTCTTCTATTAATGACAGGCCGAACTCTTTCAAGTCACTTATTCCGACCGTAATACTTATATTATTACTGCCATCGGAAATCAAATCGTTTATTTTCAATTTTTTACTTTTTAATAATAAACTTCGGCTCTCACCTCTGTTTAAGGATTATCCTTGGTGATACCATTTCCCAGGTAGCCAACGATGAAACAGAGACACCGCTGGTCGCAAGGGACGATGCAAAGGTAAGACGGACTTGATGTAAAAATATATGTAAACGCTTGATTTCTGGCGAATGGTTATATAACGTTATGTAACCGTTATAAATCTTAGTTTATTGGAGTTTTGTACAATAGACAAACAAAAAAGCCGCACTCCTTTTCGGAATACGGCTGTAATAAAATCGTGGTGTATTAAATTGGGGCTATTGAGGCATTACATCTTGTCAATGACGTTTTTAAGTATATCGTCGTCAATGTTGCGGTATCTTGCAAAAGCCTTGCTGCCTTCAACGTGACCGGACATCTTGCCTACAATGTTCGGGTCTGACACATATTTATATGCATTAGCGACAAAGGTCCTGCGTGCAATATGGCTGCTTGCAATCTTGTTAATCGGACAAAGCTCCATCTCTCCGGTCTTTGGATTACGTACTTCCACTTTACGGATTATCCCTGCAATGGTAAATATCTCCTTTATGGCTTCGTTGTACTTAACTTGTGAAATGAAAGGGAACAAACGTCCCTGTTTATCAACACCTTTGTATTTCTTAATCAACTCCGCGGCCAATGTACGTAGTGGAACCCTTGCTTGTGTGGCGTCCCCTTCATCTTTCGTTTTATGCGGCGTATATACCAGCACTCCGTCGGTTATGTTACCCATAGTCAGTTTCATGAGGTCGCTGACCCTGCAACCTACGAAGCAATGAAACACGAATATGTCCCGCTGTGTTTTCAAATGCTCGGTCGGCATGTCTGTTTCCGCAATCTTGTCGCGCTCATCCGATGATAAATAATAAGGCGTACCGTATCTCTCTACACCTATCTTAACACCGTCGAAGGGTCTATTCTTGGTTTTGCCCTCATCGTAACACCATGAGAAGAAACTCCTTAGTTTTTTCATCAGGGTTATTATAGTATTGTTGCCACGTACCTCTATATCCAAACGTCCCCTTCTTATACCGTTGGGCTGTTCCTTTATCATCTTGGCATACTGTTTCGGATATCTTTCCGAGAGCGCCTTTTCATTTTTCAGGTAGTCGCGGAAATCCTCAATGTCATCCTTGGTCACGTCGTTTACGTTGAAAGTAAAATCCTTACGCTTACCCATGGTCTGCTGGAACTTAGTGAACCTCCATATGTCACGTTTCAACACCTGCATACCTCTTTCCCTGTCATCACTGAACTCCTTTTCCTTGAGGAACTCGTCAAACAGTTCAAAGAAAGTCTTGTTCCGTTCTATCTCTTCGGGTGTCATGTAATTCTCTGGATGAAAGAACCTGTCGACAACCATTTTCAGCCAATCATCCTTCAAGTCTGTCTTTTCAGCCGACTCATAACACTTGAATATGAAATTCTTAAGGTCGTTTATGGTCTTTTGCTTCGCTTTTATATCCTCACGTTCACTGTTGCTGATAATGCGTTGTTCGTTAATAACAATATCCCCGTTCTGTCGCAACACATAACCGTTCTTTAATGCGTTGCCTTTTGTTGTTGAGCTTATTGTTTTCTTGGGCATCTTGATACCTGATTCGACAGTCTTGCCCCAATCAATCTCGTACTCAAAATATTTAGGGTCTATGTATACGCCGCTCTTTGCACGAAGGTTGAATTTCTTGCCGTTGTAGAACCTTAGCAGTATTTCACTCTTTCCGTTGGTGAGTTTCTTGCTTGACAGTCTTAATTCTATTTGTGCCATAACGTAAAGATTTTTGACAACACAAAGGTACGAAAAACCATACTTAGAGGCAAATATTTTTGGCGTCTTTTTGGCGTCCTTTATGAAAATGAATGAAAATTGGCGTCTTTTTGGCGTCTTTTTTGGGTCAGTTGATTTTTTAATCACATG
>ENA-OPKN01000272-OPKN01000272.1-human-gut-metagenome-genome-assembly--contig:-NODE-272-length-13258-cov-2.335000_pt1 | contig 13258 bp, 8 predicted proteins | sample MGYA00241783_ERZ501693 | MGnify/ENA primary metagenome ERZ501693 (study PRJEB25962, sample SAMEA2042206) | human gut metagenome | biome: human gut; feature: human-associated habitat; material: faeces...
AATTTTTAAACATTATCTTTGGGATATATTGACTTGATTCCCTAAGATACAAAAAATTAGGGAGACGGGCAAGTTCTGACTGAGCGAAGTTAGGACTTGCCCGATTTTTTTGCAAACACAAAAAAGGCCGTCTCAAAGTTTATTTGAGACAGCCTCTTTTGGGTTGATATATATTTGTTTTGCTATTTTTTCTCTTGACTGCTGTTGCGATATTCCGTAGGTGTCATTCCTAAGTATTTTTTTACGTATTGTGCAAAAAACGACACATTGGGAAATTCAAAATCTACAGAAATTTCCTTAATGCTTTTGTTGGAATGCCTCAGCTCAGGAATGATATGTTCAATGGCATTCTCATGAATCAATGTCAATGCATTTTTCCCGCTGATTTGCTTGACGATGCGTGACAGGTACCTCGGCGAATAACAGAATAGGTCGGCATAGTAAGTCAGTGTACGGTGTTTGCCATTGTCGGCTGTCAGCGCTTCCATGAATTGCTTGAAGATAAAGTCGGGTTGTTTGACAGGAGTGTGGTATCCTTGCTTTTCTTTTTCAATGGACTTGCGGGTGGTTTCGGCCACCATCTCGCCATAAAAGGCTGAAGCAATGTGCAGCAGGATTTCTTTCTGGTATTTGTCGGGCGAAGTCTGTATCTTGCCCTCTATCAGTTTCAGATACTGGTGAAACGTTTCATTCCGGTTTTCTCCAAAATGCTTGATGGGGTTTTCCTGTATGTAACATATCGACTTCCAGCTGTATTTCTGAGTCTGGGTCAGCCGTTGGATAAAGCGGTTGGAAAAACAGAATACTTTTACCTTATGGTTGGGACTGGCCATTACCTGACCTATAATTGTGTTAGGCAGGCTAATCAGCAGGTCGTTGGCCTGGAGGTGCCGGGCCACGTTGTTCAGTTCCAATTTTACTTCTCCTTCTTCGCAATAGAGCATCAGAAAAACTTCCAGTTTGACATTCCGGTTTTCCGGGAACACATTTTCCAGGCGTTCGGTCAGAAACATGTAGTCATCAATATAGCTTTGGGCATCGCAATGTGCCTGAAGCATTTCCATGTGAATATGTCTAATAATCTCTTCCATAATTCTTTTTTGCAAAGATGAAGATTTTTGGTCAAGGTGCTATGTCTTATTTTCTCTCAAGAATGTCTTATTTTCCATATTTCATGATTTTGACGGAAGGATGGAGAAAATTGAACATTTCTGTGCGAAAATCGGTTGCCTTCCTTTTTCCCTTGCTTGCTACTTTTGCGCGAACAAAAAAAGAAACGAATATGACGAAAAAGATTGGAAAATTAAACGTATGGCTGATGTTGCTGGTCGGTTGTGCGATGGGGATAACTTCCTGTAAGACGGAAACCAAAGAAAACACTCAGAAAGGCTATAACCTTGTAACGCTTACAGCAGATACGGATAAGGAAATCATGACTTCGTATTCTGCCTCTATTGAAGGTATGCAGGACATTGACATTTATCCGCAAGTGTCAGGATATATTGAAAAGTTGAATGTATCCGAAGGAGATGTCGTACGGCAGGGAGAAATCTTGTTTGTGATTGATCAGGTGCCCTATAAGGCGGCTTTGGAAACGGCAGTTGCCAATGTGGAAGTAGCGAAAGCCAGTCTGGCTACAGCTGAACTTACGTATAAAAGTACAAAGGAACTGTATGCCAAGAAGGTAGTCTCCAGCTTTAACTTGCAGACAACTGAAAATGAGTATCTGACAGCCAAGGCGCAACTGGCACAGGCTAAGGCACAGGAGGTAAATGCACGGAATAACCTTTCTTATACGGAAGTAAAAAGTCCCAGCAACGGAGTGATTGGCATGTTGCCTTACCGGGTAGGAGCACTGGTCAGTTCCAATATGTCGCAACCCCTGACCACTGTGTCAGATAATGCCACCATGTATGTCTATTTCTCGATGACTGAAAATCAGCTTTTGGCTTTGGCACGTCAATACGGTACGATTGACAAGGCGGTAGAAAACATGCCGGCCATTCAGCTTCAGTTGAATGATGGCTCTGTGTACGAAGAAAAGGGAAAGATAGAATCTATCAGTGGCGTGATTGACAAGGAGACGGGTACGGTAGGTGTGCGTGCGGTATTCCCGAATGCTTCCCGTTTGCTGCACAGTGGGGCATCGGGCAACGTGCTGATTCCAAGTGTCTATAAGAAATGTATCGTGATTCCGCAGGGAGCTACCGTACAGTTGCAGGATAAGATTCTGGCTTATAAGGTGGTAGACGGGAAAACGGTATCTACTTTGATTAAAGTAGCTCCGGTCAACGATGGGAAAGAATACATTGTGCTGGATGGACTGAAAGCTGGAGATGAGATTGTGGCCGACGGAGCTGGAATGATTCGTGAAGGAACGCAAGTAAAATAACAGACGATTATGAAAGGAAATATATTCATTAAACGGCCGGTGATGGCCCTCTCCATATCGGTCTTGATTCTGATAGTGGGATTTATATCACTTTATACACTTCCTGTGGAACAATATCCTGACATTGCTCCGCCTACCGTGCGTGTGGAAGCCACTTATACCGGTGCCAATGCCGATGCGGTGATGAACAGTGTCATTATGCCGCTGGAAGAGAGTATCAACGGGGTAGAAAACATGATATACATTACCTCTACGGCTACCAATGCGGGTACAGCCGAAATCCTGGTGTATTTCAAGCAGGGTACCGACCCGGATATGGCAGCGGTGAATGTGCAGAACCGTGTGTCTGCCGCACAAGGTCTGCTGCCTTCCGAGGTAACTGCTATTGGCGTCAGCACCATGAAACGCCAGAACAGCTTCCTTCAGATTAATAGTCTTATCAGTCCTGACAAGCGTTATGATGAAACCTTCCTGGCCAACTACCTTGACATCAATGTGATTCCCCAGGTAAAACGTATTCAGGGCGTAGGTGATGTGCAGCTGATGGGAGATACTTACAGTATGCGTATCTGGATGAAACCCGACAAAATGGCACAATACGGACTGGTTCCTTCTGATGTGACAGCCGTATTGGGTGAGCAGAACACGGAAGCACCTACGGGTTCACTGGGTGAAAGTTCGGACAATGTGTTTCAGTACACCATGAAGTACAAAGGTCGTCTGAAGAGCGTAGAAGAATTTGAGAACATGGTCATACGTTCGCAGAAAGACGGATCCGTACTTCGGGTAAAAGATATTGCAGAAGTAGAACTGGGACGTGAATCCTATAGTTTCCATGGCGAAGCAGATGGAGTTCCGGGAGTTACTTTTATGGTCTTCCAGGTGGCTGGTGCCAATGCTACGGCTGTAAACCAGGAGATTTCCAATTTGCTGGATGATATTTCAAAAGATCTTCCGGAGGGAACGGAGTTTATTCAGATGATGAGTGTGAACGACTTCCTTTTTGCTTCTATCGACAATGTGGTTGAAACCCTGGTGATAGCCATTATCCTGGTAGTGTTGGTGGTTTACTTCTTCTTGCATGACTTCAAGAGTACCTTGATTCCTTCCATTTCCATCATTGTGTCACTGATTGGTACGTTTGCCTTCCTGTCGGTAGCCGGATTCAGTATCAATATCCTGACCTTGTTTGCCCTTGTGCTGGCCATTGGTACCGTGGTGGATAATGCGATTATTGTAGTGGAAGCCGTACAGGCCAAATTTGATGTGGGATATCGCTCGTCTTATCTTGCCACAAAGGATGCCATGAGTGATGTGACGATGGCCGTTGTGTCGTGTACCTTTGTCTTTATGGCTGTATTTATTCCGGTGACCTTCATGGGAGGAACTTCCGGGGTGTTCTACACTCAGTTTGGTATTACGATGGCGGTGGCTGTGGGACTCTCCTGTATTAATGCCTTGACGCTCTGTCCAGCATTGTGCGCCATGATGATAAAAGCTTCTGACACGGAGAAAAGCATCAAGAGCTTCAGTGGTCGTATCCGTGCGGCTTATACCGTATCATTTAATACAATGCTAGGCAAATACAAGAAAGGACTGATGTTCTTCTTCCATCACCGGTGGACTGTATGGGCTTCACTGGGTGTTGCCACTGTATTGCTGGTATATCTGATGTCAACAACCAAGACCGGACTGGTGCCTCAGGAAGACCAGGGAACCATGATGATTAATATCAGTACCTCACCTGGTAACTCTTTGGCTGAAACCAATAAGGTGATGGACAAGGTGCAGGATATATTGAAAGCCACTCCAGAGATAGAGCATTATTCGCGTATTACGGGATATGGGTTGATTTCCGGTCAGGGCACGTCATACGGTACAGTCATCATTCGCTTGTATCATTGGGATGAACGAAAAGGAAAGGAACATTCGGTAGAAGCTGTCATGAAGCGCCTGAATGCTCAGTTCAGCGAGATAAAGGAGGCGCAGGTATTCTGTTTCCAGCCGGCCATGATTCCGGGATACGGAACCGGTAATGCGGTGGAACTTTATATGGAGGACAAAACGGGAGGCGACATGCAGCCGTTCTATGAGTCCGTACAGAAATTTATCATGACCCTTAACGAGCGTCCGGAAGTGGCAATGGCCTATAGTTCATACGCCATGAACTTCCCTCAGATTGCGGTGGATGTAGATGCAGCTAAATGCAAGCGTGCCGGAATCAGTCCGAGTGATGTGCTCGATGTGGTGGGAGCCTATTGTGGAGGTTCGTACGTATCTAATTACAATAAGTATGGAAAGGTATACCGTGTCATGATTCAGGCTTCACCCGATGCCCGTTTGAATCAGCATGCGCTGGACAACATGTTTGTGCGTAATGGAACGGAGATGGCGCCGGTCAGCCAGTTTGTGACGCTGCGTTCTGTCTTAGGTCCGGAAATTGCCAAGCGTTTCAACTTGTATAATACGATTGATGTGAATGTGAACGTGGCCGAGGGATATTCTACAGGTGAAGTCCAGAAAGCCATTAAGGAGGTTGCAGCACAGGTACTTCGTTCCGGCTATGGTTATGAATATGGAGGTATGGCACGTGAGGAAGCCAGCAGCGGAGGAGCACAGACCGTGTTCATCTATACCCTCTGTGTGGTATTGATTTACCTGATTCTGTCCTGCTTGTATGAAAGTTTCCTGGTACCGCTGGCCGTGATTCTGTCCGTACCTTTCGGATTGATGGGAAGCTTCTTGTTTGCCCGTGTGGCAGGGTTGGAGAACAACATCTATCTACAGACCGGTGCCATCATGTTGATTGGTTTGCTGGCTAAAACAGCCATCTTGATTACAGAGTATGCCATTGAACGCCGTCGTAAGGGTATGGGGATTATCTCTTCTGCTTATTCGGCAGCTCAGGCCCGTTTCCGTCCCATTATCATGACCGTCTTGTGTATGATTTTCGGTATGCTTCCGTTGATGTTCTCATCCGGTGCCGGAGCAAACGGAAACAGTTCATTGGCCACGGGTGTAGTAGGAGGTATGCTGATTGGTACGTTGGCCCTACTCTTTGTGGTTCCGGTTTTCTTTGTGGTGTTTGAATACCTTCAGGAAAAATTGCGTGGCCCTATGCAGAAGGAGCCCGACCAGCAGATTCTATATGAGAAGGAACAGACCTTGATTGAGAAAAGTGCCTTTAACACAGAAAAGTAAATGAACAATATGAATACATCAAAGATAATCGCATGTGGCGCAACGCTCTTGCTGAGCAGTTGCGGAATATATACCAGCTATAAACCGCAGACCTCGGTTCCCGAGAACTTGTACGGCGAAGAGGTCACTGTTTCCGATACGGCAAGTATCGGAAACATTCACTGGCGGGATTTCTTTACCGATCCTTATTTGCAGGAGCTGATTGAAAAGGGGCTGGCACAGAATACAGATGTGCAGACAGCCAGTCTGCGTGTGGAAGAAGCGAAGGCTTCTTTGCTTTCTGCCAAACTGGCTTTTCTTCCTTCCTTTGCTCTTTCTCCGCAAGGAGGCGTCAATACGGTGGAAGGCAGCAAGGCTTCACACACCTATACGCTTCCGGTGACAGCCAGTTGGGAACTGGACATTTTCGGGAAATTGCGTAATGCCAAACGTCAGGCTAAAGCCGCTTATCTGCAAAGTGAAGATTATAAGCAGGCAGTATACTCCAGCCTGATAGCCAATATTGCGAATACATATTACACGTTATTGATGCTCGATGAGCAACTGGAGATTTCCCGTCAAACGGCCGATACGTGGAAGGAAACTGTGGAATCTACGCAGGCCCTGATGGATGCGGGACAGGCCGATGAGGCTGCCGTTTCACAGATGAGAGCTACTTATTATGAAGTAGAGAATTCGGTGATGGATTTGGAAGAACAGATTAACCAGGTAGAAAACAGTCTGTCTTTGCTGCTGGCAGAGACACCGCATAAGATTGCGAGAGGAAAACTTTCCGGTCAACAATTCACTTCACGTTTGTCTGTGGGAGTTCCACTTCAGATGCTTTCCAACCGTCCGGACGTGCGTATGGCCGAACGTGACCTGGAACAAGCGTTTTATGTGACCAATCAGGCCAATTCTGCCTTTTATCCGTCCATAACCTTAAGTGGAAGTGCCGGATGGACAAATTCGGTGGGTGGACTGATTACCAATCCGGGCAAGTTTGTTACCTCAGCACTGGCTTCACTGACGCAGCCGCTGTTTAACAGAGGGACATTGATTGCCCGTCGGCGCATTGCCAAGGCACAGCAGGAAGAGGCTCTTCTGGCTTTTGAGCAAAAGTTGCTGGATGCCGGTACGGAAGTGAACGAAGCGCTGGTGTCTTATCAGATAAGTAAAAGGAAAAAAGATAATTACGAAAATCAGGTGGCTGCCCTGGAAAAGGCCTTCACCAGTACGTCACTGCTGATGCAGCATGGCAACACGACCTATCTGGAAGTGCTGATTGCCCGGCAGACGTTGTTAAATGCCCAGCTCTCTCAAACCGCTAACTGTTTCAAGGAGATACAAAGCCTTATCAACTTGTATCAGGCGCTGGGTGGAGGACAGCATATTTAGTTCTCTTTTTTTAGTTTCTATTGTGTTTGCAGGCGAATGTTACTTGACTGCTTTTCCTCTTTTCTCTCTCTCATACTTATATTCATTTTTGTATTCATACCCTGAGAGGAAAACAGTCAAGTACATTCGTTCTTGTTTTTTATTGGTGCAATTTCTTATTCAAACATAATCTTACCGAAGAATTCCGGACAGTGGAAGCAGGGCTTCGGCAAGTCTATTTTGTTCCATGACAGGAAGTGCGGGGTGTGCTGCAAGTCGCCGCATTTGTAGAAATTGGCATGAGCAGTCATTCCTTTGAAACCTTTAAGCTGATGACGGAAGAATGCTTCCTTCGGGATGCAAAGGGCCAGCTGCCAGCCGCATTCTCCCATACGTTCTTCAAAAGGAGCTTTATCGAGCGAGGTCCAGCGGTCTACTTTTCGGGTGATTTCTACTGGTGCATGAGGTCTGTCGCCCGGTCTTCCACCGCCGATGAGCAAGGTACCTCCACAGTTGCATTCAAAGTTATAATAGATATTTTCTTCCTGGTCTTCGGGAAGCTGGAAGAAGAACTCACAGCAGGAGTCTTCCCATACTCTGCCGTTGTCTTCTGCTGCTACGGCACGTACGCTTTCTTCCTTGACGCGGTAGTTCAGCAAAATGGCATCTCCCGTATGAGCGATGCGGAATTCCACTTCAGGATGGTAAGGATAGTCCTTCCAGTTTACACAATCGATAGCCTGAAATTCAATATGGTTTTCATCGAGCAATGCCGGAATGTCTTTTGCAGGGACAAGTGAATGTCCTGTAATTTCATGTACATGTAATTCTTTCATGGTGATTTCTTATTTAGTAATTGAATTAGATTTATTCTTGCTTGTTCAAGATTATTAAAGCTCCGATAACTCCCGGAATCCATCCGCACAGGGTGAGGATGAAGACAATCAGTACTGAGCCGCAGCCTTTATCAATCACGGCAAGAGGCGGAAAAATAATGGAGAGAATAACTCTGATTAATGACATTTCTGTATCGTTTTTAGAAATTTGCAGGAAAGTTATTGAAAAGATTCGGAACTGGCAATAATTTGTGACAGATTCAGGAACTTTCTTTCAATATCATCTTATGTGAAGAACTATTTTGCAGGACTTTGGCTTCAATACAAAAAAACGAGTGCATCGAAGCGGATACACTCGTTTTTTTTATGATACCTCTGAAAGGTATTGTATACAGTAAACTTTACAACTTTCTGTCAAAAAGACCGAACATCCCCCGGTCTGCAAAGGGGGTTACACACTCATTAGCTGAGCATTACGTAACCCCAAATCATCGGGTCTCCCTTGAAGACCTTCTGAATGAAATTCTTCATCGTTTTCATGTTGTTACCCTTTCTTTTTAGTGAATAAAAAACTTTAATACCTTAAAATCTAAAACCTAATCCAAAAATACGTCGTCATCCCGACGAGGTAAAAACAATCTTTTTAAATCCTATAACAATCTTTTTTCCTGGTAACCGTTGAACTTTCGTTCTTGATTACGCTGCAAAGATAGGGCTTTTTTGAATAGAATATATGTTTTATAACATGAAATTTTGATTTTCCGGTGTTTTATTGATGTAAATCAAAAAAACGGCCTTAAACGGAGTGCTTGGCAGCGCACTTGGCGCAGATACCTTTTACAATGTAGTTCACCTTTCGGGCGGTGAAGCCTTCGGGCAGTTCGATGTGCGGTATCAGGTCTTCGTTCAGGCAGTAGGTGTTCTGGCAGATTTCACAATAGAAGTGGCAGTGGGCCTCTTCTTCGTGGCAGTGTCCGTGGTTGTGGCAGATGCAGTATTTGTGTGAGCCACTGCCGTCGTCTACACTGTGTATCAGGTGGTGCTCGTGAAATAGCACGAGGGTGCGGAAGATGACCGACTTGTCGATGCTATCAAGTTGCCTTTCCAACGTACTCAGGCTGAATGTGTCACTGTTACGGGTAATGGCTTCATAGATGAGCAGTCGGGTAGAGGTGGGACGGATGCCGGCCGACTCTAAAATGGGACTATAGTCTTCAGTTTTCATAAAAAATGGATGCTTATCTGTTGACAGCAGCAAAGATAAGCATCCATTTTGGTAACCTGGTTGTTTTTCAGACAGGTTTTTTAGTCGGCCAGTCCGAGCTTTTTCTTCATGTCCTTGCTCAGGGCATCCTTGTGTACAAGCACGTAGATAGTCTTGGCACGTACGTAGCTTTCCGACATGTTCAGGTAACCGCCGAAGTCATTGCGGTCGGTTCCCCAAGAGTTCTTGGTGATGTAGTACTTCGTGCCGTTCTGGTCTTTGGCAATGCCGGTGAGGTGCATCAGGTGGTCATCGGTTGTCACGAAAGATTCGTATCCTTTCTGGCGGATTTCGGGAGTTACCTTGACTTCCGGACAAGGATATTCAAACTTGAAGGCTTCGTTGAGTCTTTCCTGTGCATCCATACCTTGCCAGCGGGCAAAGTCTGTATCCTTCAGGTCTTCTGTCTTTTCGGTTTCCGGATTGATGGCTACTCCGTGCTTGAAAGAGAAACCTTTTTCGCTGACGTCTCCGTCCCAGCATACGGTATAGCCGTTTTTCAGTGCATAGTCTGTAGCTTCCATCATTTCGTCCAGCGGAAGGTTGTACATTTTGGCATGTTCCCAGTTGTCGGGAATCTCTACTTCAAATGCCTGGTAGTAGGGCTTGTGAGTAAAGCTGGTCAGCATGACGTAGTCTTCGGGATGGATGTCCAGGCTCTTTGCGAAGGACTGCGGGGTGTATTCCTTGCCTTTGTAGGTGAACTTTTCAGGCAGTTCGCCCATGTAGATGTCGAACAGGCTCTTGATAAGCTTGTCGTATTCCGGACTGCGCTGACGCATCTGTACGGCTTTTCCGGCAATGGCTTCCATATAAGAGGCCAGCTCCTTGTGATTGTGTGTAGGAGAATTGTAGTTGATGCCGCTGTATACTTCTTCCGGCACGATGCCTACCTGAGTGAAAGCCGTAAACCAGCTGGGTGAGATACTTCCCTGACCGATGTTGCCTTTTCCGTGGCGCAGGTAGTTGTCGTTCAACTGGTTCATATATTTCTGACGGACAATGTACATTTCCGAGAGGTCGAATTCACCTTTTCCCTGACGCAGGAGTTCGGCTTCGATGAAAGAGGTAGTGGCAAAGCACCAGCAGGTACCGGTCGCAGCCTGGTTCTTGACCGGAGTCACTTTCTGGTTGACGACGGTAGTAAACTGGTAGCCTTCGGCCTTGGGCTGTGCCTGAACGGTGGCCGAAGCAAGAAGTAATGCAGAGATAAATGTAACTGTTTTCATATTTTTTCTATGTGTTTTTTACGTGTGTATAAATGAGGAATCAGAATCCGAAACGGTAGTCATTCCAGTATTTGGCGGTCATTTCGTCCCAGCGCAGAAGGGTAGCTCCGATAAAGTCTTTGGTATAGTCGGTCAGATAAGTCTTGGCAGCTTCTTCTCCCTGACTCTTGACCAGCTCGGCATAGCGCTGTTCCACCATCGGCAGTTCTTCCAGTCCTTTTCTTTCAAAATGGAGCAGGTTCTTTTCCAAAATCTTCCGGGCATTTCCCCATCTCACGGTAGCCAGCTTGTTGGCCTGGCGATAGTGCCACAAGGCAGCATCCAGGCGGTAGCGGTGGTTGCCGCAAATCTTGAACATTTCCGGCAGGTCGGTCGTACCGCAGAAGATGGGTACGCGCGGACTCTGTCCGGGGTTGTCCATGCCAAACCAGCAGACACCTCCCACGGCATCCGGAAGCCAGTCGCGCAACTGGATGACGGTAGAGTACGCACATTGCGGCACGGCCACGTTGCGGTTGGCTGTCACGGCACCCTTTTGCAGTGCATTGAACAGCTGTACCTCGTCGGTACGCATCCACGGGTTGGCACGCGGGCTGGTAATGGTATCGGTCTTTCCAGTTTTTCTGTCTTTGACAGCCATTTTCAGGTTTTTCGTTACGCTCCATTCCGTACCTTCATACGTCTGGCGCAGGTAAGCCATCACGTCGGCATTGCTGATTTTCTTTTCCGGTTTTACACTCAGCGGCAGTTCCTCGTCGTCCATGCTAAGCTTGAGCGACGGAGCCAGTGTGCTCAGAATGAAGAACTCGCGGATGCTGAATGCCTGCATCTTGCCGAAATAGTTCGGACCTCCGTAGGCTTTCCAGAACTTGAACGGTTCCTTGCCATCCCACAGCTTGAGTTTCTTGGCCACGCTGAACACGTTCTCAGAGGCCATATAGTTACGTGTATCCTTCAGGTTGAGCGTGCTGATACGTGAGATATTGGCTGATACGCCCACTTCATCGTCGGGGATACGTACGGCAGCCCATACACCGCCAATCTGGTCGGGGCCTTCGCCGAAGATTTCAAAGTGCCATACTTCCTTCGGGTCGGCAATGGTCAGACATTCGCCCGAATCGCCGTAGCCGTATTCCTTCACCAGCTTGCCCATGAGCTGAATGGCATCGCGGGCCGTGGTGCAGCGTTGCAATGCTACGCGGGCCAGTTCTTCAATCATGAACATTCCTTTAGGGTTCCGCAGGGTATCCCGTCCGCTGATGGTCGTTTCTCCCATGGCCAGCTGCTTCTCGTTCAGGCACGGATAAGCCGTATCCAGAAAAGCGTAGGTATGTTTGGCTTGCGGAATCTGTCCTTTCACGGTCAGTTTCGTCTGGTCGTTGACCGATTCCGTGTGCATGCGTCCGTCGTAAATGTTCATCACTGTGTCGTTGGCAAAATCTGCCGCCGGTACTACGTTTACCCACGTACGGTACCAGCTGTCGCAGGTGTGGCTCGTCATGACAGAGCCATCGGTTGAGGCCAGTTTCCCCACCATGATACTGGTACAGCAGTCCGGATCGCGCGGCAAAGTCTGTTGTGCCAGTGAAAACTGAGAGAATGTAACCCCAAGAATAAATAAAATGCTACGTATTTTCATGTTTTTGTATTAAAATGATACCTGTTGCAAAGGTAATAAAAAAAGGAGGAAATCGACAAGGGCATAAAGGATAAAAACAGAATTCCGGTGTGTAACGTGCTGGGGTGAAATAAGAGAAAACATCAGTACGGAGTGTTCCGAAAGCCTTTGCTGTAATTATGTTTCCCTGCCGCGAAACCTATGTTTCCCGGTGCGGAACCTTATGTTTCTCTTGTGGAAAACGTAGGTTTTTGCAGAGAGAAACCTAAATCATGTGGCACAGTTGCTCGTTTATTTCTTGTACGTTTTTCAATCAGGAAAGAGAGGGGGAAGGAGCTTTGCTTTTGGAGACAAAAAAGGCCGTCTCCTTTGTTTTGCGGTGGGAGACGGCCTTTCTGATTATTTAATTTCGAATTCTTCCTTCATGTCCATTTCCTGGTTGTTCACGTCAAAGAATTTATATTGCAGGAACGCCAGGTTCTGGTTCGGAACGATTTTGATGCCAAATCCATATTTCATCTGCCATTTGCGCTTCATGGACATGAGTCCCTGATTTACGTAGGCAGCGACATAAGGATGAATGTGTAGTGTGAATTTCTTCACTTTCAGCTTGTTGACCATATAGTCAATCTTACTTTCCAATGTATCGGTAAACAGGATGGAAGGTTTGATTTTTCCTTTTCCGAAACATACTGGGCAGTCCTCATCAGTAGTGACATCCATGGCCGGACGCACACGCTGGCGCGTGATTTGCATAAGTCCGAATTTGCTCAGAGGAAGGATGTTGTGCTTGGCCCGGTCTTTCTGCATGTTCTGGCACATGCGTTCGTAAAGTTTCTGCCGGTTTTCAGCTAGGTTCATATCGATGAAGTCTACCACAATGATACCTCCCATATCCCTTAGACGAAGCTGGCGTGCCAACTCATCGGCTGCGCCCAAATTTACGTCGAGTGCATTCGCTTCTTGTCCGTTAGTTGATTTGGAACGGTTTCCGCTGTTTACGTCCACCACATGGAGTGCTTCCGTATGTTCGATAATCAGGTAAGCTCCGCTCTTGTAGGAAACGGTTTTCCCGAAAGAGGATTTGATTTGCTTGGTGATGCCGAAGTTATCGAAAATAGCCTTATGCCATGCATCCTGCATGGCTTCGGGAGAATCATAGCCATAGGACTTGTAATCCCTGAATTTATCATAGGCATGACCCTGCCAATCAAATCCGTCATGGTCGTCGTAGGATTCCTTGGAGGATTCGAAATTGAAGTAGTTAGTTCTGTATTCATCGGTTACATGACCCCAGGTGAGGTTCCAGCCTTTTCTTCTCTTATCGTATTCTGCGATTTCATGGCCTTTAGCATCATAGTC
>ENA-OPKN01000277-OPKN01000277.1-human-gut-metagenome-genome-assembly--contig:-NODE-277-length-13183-cov-5.507541_pt1 | contig 13183 bp, 18 predicted proteins | sample MGYA00241783_ERZ501693 | MGnify/ENA primary metagenome ERZ501693 (study PRJEB25962, sample SAMEA2042206) | human gut metagenome | biome: human gut; feature: human-associated habitat; material: faeces...
AATACGGCATTTTTTGTTGTTAAAATAAAATATCTCCTCAAGATTTATGGTAAAAAAGAGTTGCGAGAAACTATCAACCAATCCTGATATGCCTTTTCTCTCGCAGCACTTGCTTCTTTGTCTGTCTTTAACAACTGCTGCTTGGTATCTTCCGTCAATTCCACCTCTTTACCATTGACCGTAACATATCCTCTTGCAACTGCCCTGCTGACCATTGCAGAATCAGAGAAATGCACAATATAAGAATTTTCTTTATCTCCTTTTGTGATACCCAATACATCCTTTCCAGATGTTGCTGTGATTTTTTCTTGTTCGCATACCTTTTTACTTTCTGCATTCTGTTGGCTATAATGCGGATATTTACTATATAAATTTTTCTGTCGGTCATAGATGGAATCAATCTGTTTATTTAAAATGTTCATAGTCCACTGCCCTCCCTTGCTTTTTCCTTATTATTTCAATATTTCTCAAACATTTTAATACCCGCATTAAACAATAAAACCAATTTTTTCAAACAGAAATTCACAATATTTATGCATATCCTGATTTCCGCTTCTTAAAACAGAAGAAAACAAAGACTTTATATCTATATTTCCTCCCGTTCTTTCATATTGCTCCAGATAAAGTGAACGGAACTCTAAATAAGAATCTTGAATATAGTCACATGCCTGATTTATATCAAAGGCATCAAACGATTCATCCAATTTTATATTCTGAAATTTCCGCTTATTTTCTGCATTTTGCTTTTGACTTTTGGCAACCATTTTATCCCATTTTATCAGTTCATCAAAACCTTTATTTAGCTTTTCCAATTCTTCATCCATTGACAACAAACGTCTTTTTCCACTCTCTGAATCATCGCATACATACACTTCTCTTGTTCCATTCCTATATCCTTCTACAATTTTTTGATACATAGTAGAATAGGCATATGCAGCTCCCATTCCAATATCATCGAAACCATACCCATTTTTACTTTCACGGATACTCTTTAAATATTTAGTCTCTTCATCCCATAATTCTTGAAGATAATCATTTGACCAAACAGTTTTAGGCACCGTTTCTCTGATATAATTTGCGTAACTAGCGTCTAAGGCAAAACTATCATGTATATATGTGTTTTCCTGATTTTCCCCATCGACTTCATCTGAATGTCCTATCTTCCGGCATACGTCCTTGCCGGATGTTACGGTCATTTTTTCTTGCGATTCATTTGCCTTATGCTTTTTATGAGAAAACCCTATAGTTTTCATATGATCGCCTTTTTGATGACCGTACAATGAAGATACGGTATTCTGACCAAAACCGATGTGCATACTTCTATTCCTCCAATCAGTTTATCTGAATTGTACCGTCTACTATCACAAACTGTACGTTTAACTCAGACATAATATCTTTGTGCTGTGTCCGGTTATATGCTAAAATTCCCCAGATATCGCTTGCGTAATCCTGATAGGTCAGATTCCCGCCCGGATTTAACTGAATTTTCAACGCCTAATCCCATATTAACTCCTTTTGTTTTGCCATTACGATAATCACAACCACAACACTCCACAAAATATTTCATTATTCTGACCTAGTTTTCCCTTTTCTTCGGTATTTTCGGCTGGTGATAAATCGCTGAACACTCTGCCGTCCTGCCAAGAACTGTTTTTTCCACTTCATTCCGGGCAATTCTCTCCACTACCTTCAATACCTTGTTTGTAATCTTTTCTTTCTTCAAAATTATAGAAATTGATACTATGCATATGTATCAAAACCTACCTTATTTTTAGTTGTCGCTTCTATAGCAATCATATTTTCTGTTTTTTTATCTTCTTTTTCTTTATCCTCTTTCATTCTCTCCAGCCATTTGTCAATTTCTGAATCCGTACCAGTCTCTCCAAAAATGCCACAGGTTGTCATTTCGGTTCCATTATTCGTAAACTTAAACTCCACTGATATCAGTTTACTACCATGACTTATTGCCGCCTTCTGTGCATTTCGTATAACATCTGGCATAATTGCTAAATTTTCCTCAAGCCATTTCGCAGTTTTTTCATCTCCACATGCCTTTTGCATTACACTTCTGTCAATCAATACAGAAGCATTTTTGCATGGAGTCAAACATTTATACTTGTTAGTCAAATACTTTGAATAGTCTGATACATTTTTAAACTTATTGGCTGAATTCATAGTGTATCCTGCATAATAATTCTTTTCACTATTCTTTGATGGCTTTACATTTTCATTTTTTACATTTCCGTATGTGTATGTATTGGCATACGATGATACTCCATTAATTCCCATACTGCATCTCTCCTTTCTATTTAGCCTTGATTTTTTATTTGCAGGCTATTGGGTTTTGTTCGATACGCTTACTGCCATTGTAAAATTTGCCTCATAAGAAGCTACTGCCTGACTTATTGTGACAGTCTTAGCAGACGAACTACTCTCAGCCACCAATCGAGTTCTGGCATCCTGAGCGGATAACCTTTTATTTTGCGCATATTCTTCATAAGCTGTTCTTTCCGCTTGTTTTTTCTGAATCCGCTTTTTTTCCTGTTGTTTCTTTACCTGATTTTCTATTCTCTTTTTATTTTCTATTCTGCGCTCCCAAAAACTATTTTTTGACTTATCATTAAAAATCTTCCCACCATTCCCATTGTTATAACCAGCACTCCACATCTCAGCATGACATTCTTCTTTTGATGCTCCATAATATATTGTAGAAAACGCTCCTCCGCATATACCGGACCATTTATCTGGTTGTGACCAACCCACTTGCAAATCATTTAATACCCATGCTTCATACTCTGGATCATTCTTCATTGCTTCAAAACCCGCCTCTGAAATTGTAACAGATATTGACTCGCCTGCTCTTGTGGGGTGCATTGGAATTTGAGATATTTTATTGTAAATGTACTGCTTGTATTCCACCATCGTCATATCTTTAGCAGACACAGAACCTATTTTTGAATTGCCCACTATACTTCCACTAGCTTCGCTCTTTTCTCTTACACTATCCGCAAACCTTGTATCTTCCTTCTCCTGATCTTTAGCCGCATTTTTCTGTTGGTACTGATTGTAAGCCCGTGTCATATAGTTCACATTAATTGTATTACTCATAGTAACCTCCTTTGCTTTCTTTATCGGATAAAATAACCTGTTCTCCTAGTCCCATATCATCAAACGACCATATTACGCACACAAAGACCATCTCTTTACAAGATGACCACTGCCTTAAATTCATTTTCATCGCAGGAAAGCACCATATCACCGCCATATTTATCCACAACTGCTTTTACATTTAACAGCCCAATGCCGTGATGATCCCCTCTTTTGCTCTTTATCGTGTCATTTTCAATTTCCACCTTTTCTGTCACCGGATTTCTCACCGCAAATATCAGTTTATGATCTTCGCACTCTAATTTCAGATGAATGACCGCTTTTCCGGTATTTTTCAGTACCTTTTCACTCTCCCGGATTGCATTATCCAATAAATTAGAGAGCAGAATCACAATCTCTTCCTCCTCCAGACATATCTCCTGCAAATCCCCTACTTTCAGGATAACCGCTATGTGTTTCTCCTGCATGCTGCGGTACTTCTGGTTTAAAACAGCATTGACCACCGGATGATTTGTGTTGATTGCCGACATCTCGACAGCTATGCTCTCTGTCAGCTTCTGCGTAAATGAAAGTGCCTCATTTGTGTGTCCATTCTTAATCAACGTCTGGATTGTGGAAAGCTGATTTTTATAATCGTGCATTTTTCTTCGCTGACGCTCATAGATTTCTTCCCGGTCCTGATAATCTGCAATACGATTTTTCTGATTTTGTTCCGTAAGTACCGCAATTTTTATTCTCTCTTCTTTTTCAATGGTATTCTGCATGAACTCCATAAGGATAAGGTTAATCGCAACCAGTCCCACCGAAAGAAATAAAAATACATTCTGCATATCATCGTTTTCTGAATAAAACATAAGAATGAAACCGACCACCGTAAATACAGGAACACAGAAAAACTGTAACCATTCTTTTCCTGTAATCAGACCGCAGCTTTTTCTTGTCTTGCTAAATCTTCTGATAAACAACATCAGAATGATAAAAACCGTCTTTGATATCAGTGCCTGTAAAAACCATTTTTCTTGGATTGAACCTCCTCTTCCCAGCAAAACAGTCACATAATCAATCAATACAAGCATTGTATAGTTGATGATTGAAAACAAAAAACTCTGCCGGAAGGAAACTTCATAATAAGCCAGATTCAGGAAAGACATAACCAGTATAATCGGGATACATTTTAACATTCCGATCCATATCCCTGTGACTGCTGCCAGATAAAGCACTCCGCAATAAACAAAAAATCTGTATCTGTTCCTATATCCGCCATCTCTTTTTTCCATAAAAGTATCAAAAAAGTATAGCGTTCCTTTTACTTCCAGCATTTCCGCAATAAATGTCAATACCCAGAATGTCATGTTATTCTTCTCCCTTATACAGCATATATTCCCTCTTTACCTGTGCATATCGTGCCTTGGGAACCGGAATCTTTTTTCCCGTGGTAAGTGTCATCACATAACCGCTGATTTTTGTGATGTACCTCATATTTACAAGAAAACTTAAATGCGCCCGCACAAATCCCATATTCTTTAATTCGTTTTCCAGTTCATCCAGTTTTTTATAAATCTGAAATGTCCCTTTTTCTGTATAAAATACATTTTTGTGAAGCTCTGTTTCTATATAAATGATGTCATCTGCATAAAGTTTTATCGTTCCTTCCACAAAACGAAATTCGAGAATTCTACGGTTTTTATTAATTTCTGCTATCAAATCATCCATACATTCTTCTATGGTGTCTGCAAGGTTATCTTTCAGCAGAAAACGGCTTGCTTTCACCTTATATCCATCCAGTGCGTAATTCATGTATGCCGTCACCAGCACAACCGGAAGTTTTGGATATTTTTCTTTAATCCTCATAGCTGTTTTCAGCCCATCCATCCCCTGCATATTGATGTCCAGAAATAATAGCTGACACGCTTCCAAAGCCGATTGTTCTTCGCATAACTGTTCTCCAGAATCATATTCTGTAATAGCAAACTCATAATTCTTTTTTTCACCATAGTCTGACAGCAAATCTGACAGATTTTTTCTGTCATCTATCCTGTCATCACAAATAATAATGTTCATATTTTTCATTCCTGTCTTTGATTGCTCTCATACCTGTAAACCATACAAGTCTCACCTGGCACTCTTTATTATATCAAACAAATCTTCCGCTCGATCATTCTCCGCATCAAATGACTATTTTTCGCATAGAACGACTATCTCCTATAGAAACGCAGAAGCACTGTATCTCAAACTCTTTGAAATACAATGCTTCCCTGCATTTTCTATATCGTCATGTTGATATTATTACTTTACTATCCTGCACACTCTCTGAGAGTGACTGTATCTATCAAAAAAGAAGCCAGCAGTTTATTCACGCACTGCTGACTTCTTATAATACTACTCATTTTATTTACTTCGCTGCGTCTCAGACAATTTTTTTATTTTTAAACATAACCTCTGTTTTCCCGCCATCCCTTTACATACCACCTGATTCCAACATATACCAGTTGCACGAATAATAAGAGAAATAGCAGATTGATTGGCAATACTTCCTTTATCCAATCCCCAAAGTAGATAGCTATTGCCATACTTACAAGTATCACCATTATGGTAATCATATCCCAACAGTATTTCTTATATAGCCCTGCAATCTTTATTTCGATGAATGCCAAAAGTATTCCCACACCCACCAGACATCCACCGCAAATCAATATTCTTATCAGCCAGTTTATAATTCCAGCAACGACAGGATTGGATATTCCATCACTAATCTGTGCCACGTTCTTTCCTGCCAGTACAACCCAGCCAGCAATGGTCTGTGTGAAAGTTGCGATTGTATCAAAGAATACCACGCAATCAGAAATAAATATTTTTGACCGTATCATCTGAAAAAGAGTAGTTGATACGGAATACCATATCAGCAGAAACATCAATGCTTCATACATGGCTGTTTTTGTTTTATATCTGCCTGCCAGTTTTTCCCTCTGCATATCATACTTTTCCTTAGCTTTCAGATAAGCTGTCTGTTTACAATTCCCGCACTTTTGATAGAGTACCGGCTTTTCAACCGGTATCTCTACTTTTTTCTGATGGGAGAGTGCATAATCCCGTTCCTGTTCTGCCTGTCTCTGCTTATCTCGACATTCCTCTATCATGGCTTGGACGGTGTGTGTTTTCTCTTTCTCGCTCTGCAACAATTCTTTTGTTTTCCTCAAGTCGTTCTTTAAGGCTTGAATGTTCTCTGTTTTGTTCTCGCTGTTTAACTTCTCGTTCAAGGTCAGCGATTCGTCGAGCTGCACTTTCAGTTCCCTGATAGTCCGGTCTTTCTGGTCGAGTTCTTCCTGCATCTGCTCTGTCAGCAGAAGCAACTCTTCCAGTTGATCGTCGCTCTTTGAGTTTCTTAATTCGTTCATCAATCAACCTTCCTTTCTCTAATTGCTGTTCAAGTTCAGTAATTCGCTGTTCTGTTTCTGCAATAGCCGGTTCTCGCTGTTTAATTTCTGTGCCAATTCCTGCCATTGCTGATTTTCGTCTGTGAGTTTCTGTATCTGGTCTGTCTTTTCTTCCAGAAGCATCAACAGTTCTTCTGTATCCGGTAAGATTTGTAGCAGCTCTGACAATTCTTTCTCTAATTGCTGCAATCGTTCTTCCTGCTCCTGAAAGCACATCAGCTTCTCGTCCTTTTCCTGTATCTCCTGAAGCATCTCTGCCATGATATTCTGCTGTTCCTCTATCTGTGTAATCATTGCTTCCATCATGGGAATTACTTCTTTGCTTTCTTCTAATGTCATTCAACCACTCCCTCCACATCGACAATGCACCGGATACCTTACCAAAGGTTGCAATTACCTTTTGCAGCAGTGCATTTTGTTTTTTTATCATCTGGTTTTCCTCGACCTTCCATGAACCTTTCCTTATCTGCCCGGTGAGATATTTTTCCTCAATCTTCCTTGCATCTGCACCCTCATGAATCGTAGGGACTTTCAATTTGCCCTGTCTTTCATAAGAGCGGTGGTCAATCAGATTGTCTATGGATAAATGCCGGTTACACATCTTTGCCCATTCGCTTCGCCATAACTCACAATTCTTTGGATTGTTCCAGCCGGTAGCGTCAGTCAGAACCCTTTTCCATTGTTTTCTGTTTCTTGCCCCGACTTTCTGTACTCCGTTTTCATCAAGTACCGGAATACGGATTCCATGACGGTCTGGATTTTTCTTATCCTGCCACCAGTCCGGGTGGGATTCATCAACCACGATATTTCCGTCAGTATCTCTGACAAAATCCCAGTCCTTGACTTCCTTGCTGCCCCATGAGTGGTCTGGATTGAATGGTCGCATGGTTACAAGTAAATGCACATGTGGGTTCCCGTCGCCCTTATCGTGTATGCTCCAGTCGGCACACATTCCCTCGTCCACGAAAGTCTTTTGAATATATTCGGTTGTATAATCAATCTGTTCCTGTCTGCTCCATTCTTTCGGCAGGGAAAATTCAAATGAGCGTCCAAGCTGTGCATCTGCATTTTTTTCTATCTTCAATACCTCATTCCATAGACGCTGTTTCTGAAATGTGATTTTAAACTTTTCCAGTGCGGCATCTTTATCATCCGCTCTTTTATAACGGATAGACTGTTGAAACCTTTTTATATTTTCTTCCGGTACATGCAGCCATTCAGGAGGTGCATTTTCGCACATCATCAGACTGGTGTAGACGACTTCCTTTTTGGAAGTATAGTAACTGATTCTGCCTGTTTCCTCATTCTTCATCACATCTCCATTAAGATATGCCGATGCGGATATGACAGATTTTCCTTTACTGCGCCCGACAATCTTTACTGTAAAGTGAAATATCGCCATGATACGATTCCCCCTTTCTGCCGTATCCGGCATTGATTTCCGACAGCATCTTCTTCTGGTTTGGCAGAAGTGAAGCTGTCGGAACGCCCTCTGCGCAAGAGTGCCCCCTGCGGCATGAGCAGGTCTGGCTGAAAGCCCCGCCGACGGAACGAGCCCGGCAAGCGTAAGCGCAGACCGGTTGCCACTTGTGGCAAACTTATAAGGACGACCTCTGGTTGTCCATAAGTGCGCCCTTCATTCAAAGGCAATGAAGGGAATGGAAAAACCACTCCCTCCGCCATTACACTTCCTCCATATCTGTAAGTGGCTCTTTCTGCATCGCCTTTGAGAAAAACTTTCCGTTTGTTTCCTGCCTTTTTAAGAAGCCTATCAACTTTGGTAAATCTTCCTCCTCAATCGGACAGCCAAGAACCGATTCCACCGCACCGCCAATCTGACAGAGCCTGTGGGTTCGTTTTTTACTTTCCTCGGCTTTCTTTCTCTTTTCCAGTTCCTTTCGCTGTGCAATGAGCTTTTTGGTAGCTTCGATGCTTTCCTGTTCCTTTTTCTCTAATGCACGTATTCTTTCTTCATAAGTCTTTGTTGATTTCGCCATATCGTCTTCATCCTTTCTCTTATAATCAAATCTTGCTCTGCTAAGATTTGGCACACGATTCTGGTCAGCTCTGTTGACATAATTCCAATCAGAATCGTGGTGCATCCTTGCGGAGCATTATCTTGTCGATGTTTTTCCGACAAGATAAACATTAGTTCCCGGTTGCATATCAGGAGAAGCACATGGTATAATCCTCTTGCGTGTAGGTATATCATGGCTTCGGTCTGATAGAACCTTTGGCGGTTTCGTAGGAAGCCGCCTTTTTAAGTTGCCACATTTCTTGTGACAGTTTTTACATTTCCTTTATCCCTCAGATCTCGCCCCTCGTTGGCTTCCATGAACTTTTCCAGAATGTCAGTTTTAATAAGGACTTTTCTTCCGACTTTTAATACCGGAAGTTTCTTCCATTCAACCAGCTTTCTCAAAGTGTTTCTGCCAATTCCTGTATAGTCGGCTGCTTCCTCGATGGATAATGCAATCTTTCTTTCCGTCATCTTGTCACCTCCTTATGAATTGCATTATGCAATTTTTGTTGTGCTGTTAGTATAGCGGTTTTATATTGTGTTGTCAAGCGTTATGAAATTTTAAAAATAATTATTATATTGCATATTGCAATTATGTGAGGTACATGCTATAATTCATACATACCGAAAAAGGAGGCAATCAGCATGAAAGATAAAGAACTACGCAAGCTGATAGGCAGCAGGGCAAAACAGCGTCGTCTGGAATTAAATCTGACACAGCCTTATGTTGCAGAGAAGATGGGAGTTACCGCTTCCACAATCCTGCGTTATGAGAATGGTTCGATTGACAATACCAAAAAGATGGTGCTGGAAGGTCTTTCGGAAGCACTTCATGTATCTATTGAATGGCTCAGAGGGGAAACCGATGAATACGAAACCGATATTACGGATAAGAAAGAATTACAGATTCGTGATGCAATGGGCGATATTCTCAAACAGTTACCTCTCGACCTTAGTAAAAAGGAAGATGCTTTTTCCAAAGATTTACTGCTGTTGATGTTAAAGCAATATAACCTGTTTCTGGAATCATTCCAGTTTGCCTGCAAGAATTACAAGGGCAACACGAATGAAGCTGATATTGCAAAAGTAATGGGGTTTGAATCGAATGATGAATATAACGAGATTATGTTTCTCCGGGAGATCACCCACACTGTTAATGCCTTTAACGACATGGCAGATATCGTAAGGCTTTATTCCAAGAAACCGGAAATGGCAGAACAAAGGCTTGAAAATCTTTTATCAGAAGTTTTGTATGAGGATTCCGATTCGGTATAGAACGACAACCGGAGTTATGATATACTTACACGCAAGAAGCATTTCATCAGTTCCGATTGTCTGATATCGAAAGGAGACACACGATTATGGCAAAAGGATCTGTAAGAAAAAAAGGAAAGAAATGGTACTACCGCTTCTATGTAGAAGATGCAAGCGGCAATCTGGTTCAGAAAGAATACGCTGGAACAGAAAGTAAAAGTGAAACGGAAAAACTGCTCCGTCAGGCAATGGATGATTACGAAAGCAAGAAATTTGTCGCAAAGACAGATAATCTTACTGTAGGAGAACTTCTTGATATGTGGGCGGAAGAAGAACTGAAAGTCGGAACACTCAGCAATGGTACAGTGGAAAATTATCTTGGTGCAATCCGTTGTATCAAGAAACATCCGATTGCAGAACGCAAATTAAAAACCGTTACTGCTGAACATTTACAGGCATTTCTCGATCTGCTTACATTCGGTGGGGAATTTCCAGATGGAAAAGTGAGAAAAGGATACAGTAAAGATTACATCCATTCCTTTTCAGCAGTATTACAACAGGCTTTCCGGTTTGCAGTATTTCCAAAACAGTTGATTACTTTTAATCCTATGCAGTATATTAAGCTGAAAAAACAGGCAGAGGATGTGGATTTATTCTCAGATGATGAGGTAGAAGAAGGCATACAGCCTATTTCCCATGAAGATTATGAGAGACTGATAGAATACCTCAAAGTAAAGAATCCACCTGCAATCCTGCCAATCCAGATCGCATACTATGCGGGACTTCGTATCGGTGAAGTTTGCGGATTGACATGGCAGGACATCAATCTTGAAGAACAATGCCTGACCATTAAAAGAAGTATCCGCTATGATGGCACAAAACATAAAAACATCATCGGACCGACCAAGCGAAAGAAAGTAAGGATTGTTGATTTTGGCGATACTCTGACTGAAATACTGAAAACCGCCAGAAAAAAACAGCTTAAAAGCCGGATGCAGTATGGTGAACTTTACCACCGCAATTTCTACAAGGAAGCACAGGACAAAAACAGAGTGTATTATGAATATTATCATCTGGACGGAACCGAAGAAATCCCGGTAGATTACAAGGAAATCTCCTTTGTCTGCCTGAGACCGGACGGATGTCTGGAACTGCCAAGCACACTCAGCATTGCCTGCCGATCAGTTGCAAAAAGGCTGGACGGATTTGAGAATTTCCATTTCCACCAGTTGCGACACACCTACACAAGCAACCTCCTCTCAAACGGAGCTGCCCCAAAAGATGTGCAGGAACTGTTAGGGCACTCTGATGTCAGTACCACAATGAATGTCTACGCCCACTCTACAAGAAAGGCAAAGCGGAACTCCGCCAGACTTCTTGATAAAGTGGCAGGCAACGACTAAATAAAAAATTCCCTTATTTCCCTTGCTGATTCCGCATAAGGTCAAAAATAAGGGAAAATACATATCATTTCACTATTTAAGGGGCTGGAAAGCCCGTAAAATAAGGAAAGTTCAAGAAATCTCTCCACAAATTCCGATTTGTCAATTTCATTAAATATGAATTTTATCTTTCTCCAGTGGATACAGATATGTAATCGGATTCTGTGCCGACTGATTCAACGTCAATCCGGCTATCGACTTTCCAATGTAGAACGATTCATTCTCATCCAACGGAAATCCCTGCTCATATCTTTCATCAACAAAAAATAATCTATTTTCAGTTTTTGGTGTAAGAACAATATCCTGCCTTGGGAGTTTGTCTTTTGCCTCTTTGCATACAAACCACTCTGATGGCTTATACACGGCAACAATCAAAGAGTTGTAAACACCAAAAACATACTCAACAGTTTTAACATTTTCCTTTGATGCTCTCCAAACACCACGAACAGCATCATATAATACCTTCTCATCCATACCTTTTTGGTAGAGTCTATTTATTTTGATGACAAGGATTTTATGCCTGATGTCTTTTTCTTCAAGTGGGGCGGCACCGTTTATTCTTTCATACTCATCAACCGATAAAACCTCTGCAGCAAATGCCTCTTCTTCGGTTAAGTTTGAATTGATGATTATTTTCTCAACCTCAAATCCGGCATTCTTAATATCCGCAATAGTCTTCAGTTTCAACTTCTCGCTATCAGAACTGCCCAGGCTCTCTTTTTCATGTTCAAATACTCTGTTTTTAGTGCCTTTTCCAATGTAGAAAATTTGTTTACTGCGTGGATCTATGAGTCCATACACATAATAATCTCCAAGTGAAAGAAGGCTCTTCTCTGAAAATCTATCCATGCATTTCTCCTAGTGTGCATTCTTTATTCCTTTGTTCGTATCCAAATCATTTCTATTTTAGTAAGTAAGATTTCAGGCACATTTTCACACTTTTACTTGTGTACTTTAGTCAACAGAACCACGCACTCATTTTGTGTATCATTGTCCAAACTTTGTGTAAACTCTTTTTCTATAATCGGCAACTTAAATTCTATAGATTTCAGCCACTGACCATTCTCTTTGCGTTCTTCGTAAATCTGCACATTATCCACTAACTGCGACAGGAACTCCCGTTTCTCTGCTTCGTTCATTTGAGCATACAATTTATCAAAGAACACGAGTGCCTTGTAAATGTTATCCCCTGTAATCTTATCTGCCAGCAGAGAGCGTTTCTTAGTCTTTGCAGATACCAGCAGTTCCTCTGCATCATCTATTTTATCATAAGTCTTGTACACTTTACTACGAATATCATCTGTAGTAATCAATTCCTTTGTTTCTTCCACTCTTTCTCCTACCAAACCAATATTTCCTTAATTAAATATAGCTTAAAAACAGGACTTATTACAGATGCAAATATAATCATCAATATCTGCTTCTGACACTGTAATAGGGATATCTTTTACTGTTATAATTCTATTCTTCGCCATACTTCTCCTTTTCTTTCACCATATTTTCCATTCGAATATAATATGCTAAAAGTCTAAGGACATAATCTGGTGCATTGCGATTCCCTCTTTCCCATTCTGTAACTGTTCTGTAAGGGATATCAAAACACTCACAGAATTCCTTACGATTCATCCCTGTAGATTCACGCAATTTTTTTATTTCAATTTGACATTCGTTTAGTTGTTCCATAAGTTATCACCTCCAATTTACACTTTGTGTATATTATATCACACAAATTATCATTACACAATGTGTAAATGAAAGCACTTAATGTTATCGCAAGACATTCTCAAGCACAACAATTGATTTCTCATTCTCTCAATCCTAAAATCTGTCTGTATAAAATAAATTGGCAATAACATCATTTCTGCTACTGCCTACACTATAATTCAAAATATAAATGTTAACGAATGTGCGGCTATGCTGTCATA
>ENA-OPKN01000293-OPKN01000293.1-human-gut-metagenome-genome-assembly--contig:-NODE-293-length-12620-cov-4.200159_pt1 | contig 12620 bp, 7 predicted proteins | sample MGYA00241783_ERZ501693 | MGnify/ENA primary metagenome ERZ501693 (study PRJEB25962, sample SAMEA2042206) | human gut metagenome | biome: human gut; feature: human-associated habitat; material: faeces...
GGCGGCCGGGTTGTCACAGCCATAGCCGGTAATTAGTTTTCCGTTGTCGGTCTTTTGCGGATTTGCCACATAATCAATGATGTCGCTGATTGCCTGACTTTCGGTGCGGCCCTTGCCGATATGCAGGGGCATGATGCGTGTGGTTGCCATAGAAGGGCCTCCTTTCTAAAAAAGAAACGGCCTGCATGGTGCAGACCGCTTTTGCTATTCTATAAAATCGTCCTCGATGTCCTCTAACCGCTTCGGAGGAAACCTCATCTCGTATTGTTCTTTTGCCAGTGCACGAACTTCTGGGCGCTTATCTTTCATTCGGTTTTTCAGCCAGGAAATCTGCTCCTTTGATAACCGCCAAGGGAGATTTAGTAAGCGGTTTACCGTCATTTGCTCCGCTTGTTTCTCCGGCGATAAAGAAGCACAGGATTTACAGATATGAGCCGCATGACCTTTGCCGGAAAATTTTTCGTTGGCTTTGTATTCTCCGCAGACTTTGCAATAATGACCGTGTTTTTTCATAGGCTCGATTCCTTTTCACATAGAGCGTATAAACTGCGAACCGCCCCCATGATGATGCTCCACTCCAGATCTGCCGCATAGGAAAACTTCCTGCGGTAAGATTCCCAAAGTTTCTGCATAACCGAGCTGTTCTCCACTTCCTCAAAAACTTCGGCAGCTTCTGCAAGATGTCGTTCTGTCCCGCGTTTGTGAGCAGTGGCCCACAGCGCATCATGGAGAATCTGTGAGTTCAATGTGTTCCCATGCAGCTGTTCCAGAATATAAATGTCATAGAAATCTCTCATGCGGGTGTTGGTGGTGGTTCTGGTGATGATTGTTTCCAGCTTTTCAGCCAGAACGGTTTCCAGATTGTATGCCCAAATGTCAATAGAGCGATCTTCCAGCATCAGCTTGAAAGAGTAGCGTACCTCCCTGGGGGTAATGGCATCCCCTGTGGAAATGTCAATCTTTAAAGGTGTCACCACACCGTCAAAGGTTGTAGTCATGCTGACCCGAATCCCCGGATACTCCGCTTCATCCATAATCTCTGAAATGCTTTTCAGCTGAAATTTGACGCCATCATCAATCGGCACACTCACAATAGCAGAAATCAGGTTCTCGATGTCCTCTACATTAACATTGGCTCCTTTTACAGTAGCGTCCAAGTCCATCGTGGAACGGGCATCCAGTCCAACCATTGCCGCTACCAGCATCCCGCCTTTCAGAATAAATTTATCACGATATTCAGAAAGGGAAATACGCTCCAGAAAACGCTCCATCATATAGTTTCGCATTAAAAGCTGTGCATCCGCAGATTTTTCTCTGGAAAGATTGCGAATCAAATCTTTTAGCTGCCTTGCTGTCTTTATCATAAAAGCACCTCCAAATACTGCCGTAAAATTTTTTCAACCCGGAACATACCGGCATACCGCATCAAAGTCCGCAGATCCTTGTCCTTTCTTCTGGCATACATCTTCAGCGCACCTTGAAAAGTCTGTATTTCCATGCTGCTTCGGCTGCGGAGCAGATCGCAGATGGTGCGCTCCATATCATAGACAGGAACCGTATGCCCAAAAGGTGTTTGGCCAGTTGTCAGCCCTACCTCATATAGTTCTGGTTTGATGGTGTAAACAGAAAGGCCCTCTGCCTTTAAGCGAGTGGTGCTGTACCCTCTGCGCACCGTGATAGCGTATGGAGATGGTTCCCGGTCTGTCAAGTCATGGAAAAATAGCGCTGATTCATGGGAAAATACTGCCTGACCACATCGCAGATGTAACAGAAACATCGCATCAATCCAGGTGTCCTCGGAGACATAAATTCCGTGAGCAACCTGCTGAAGATTTTTCTCTTTGACATATTCATAAAAAATGGGTTTTACAATTCCGCTGGCGATTACCTGTGCGGTTTGCAGCATCCCATCATGCTCAGTCAGAAGTCTGTCTAATTGCTCAAACCGTTCTGATTTGGTCACATCCATCACTTCCTTTCGTGCTACTATTATACACGGATGTAGCACAGAAGTAAATATAGCAATTTAACAGACACTGTCTGGCATTTTTGTGACCGCGCATTTTATCCATAAACCAAATCCTGAATGGCAAACTTCAAGTCCTGCACCTTGCCCAGCAGCCAGATGGCAGCCATCGGCAGACCATAGGGACTAATAAGGAATGCCATCACCAGCAGGATAATGCCGTTTTGCAGGGAACAGGTCAGCAGAACCGCCACACCCAGCAGGGCGATCACCATGCTGATAAGCCCCAGCACCAGACCGGAGACATAGACAATCCCCACACAAATCCAAACGAACAGGGTCAGCGCCAGAATCACCGGAACCATCACGATCTTCAACAGCAGTTTCAACAAAAATACCAATGCCCTCATTGTTATGCCTCCTCCCAAAATCACAGTTCCTGTTCCTGATTCCATTATCCCTGTCTCACAGCCAAAAGGCAAGGATACGGGCAAAAAGAAAAAGCGGAGGAAGGCGCGGCGAAGAAACGCCGTTCCTCCCTCCGCAAATGGGGTATTTGTCCCGGTTACGAAAGTTTGGAGAGTTGTGTCAGTATCTCTTTAACTCCGTCCCATAACTTTTCCTGCCGCTGGGATATATCCTCCAAATCGACATCATAAATCCGCCCGGTCTCATGCACCTTGCGGGTCAGCTGGTTTAAGTTGTTGCTGCTCCGGCGCAGCAGGGATACCAGTTCTTTCAGTTCCGGCAAATCCAGCTGCACCACATAGCCGTCCACAGCCATTTTCCGCAGATAGGCGCTCAGGTTTTTTGTCCCAAACTGTGCCATTTTCTGCTGAATCAACTCCATTTCATCAGCGGACACCCAAAACAAAACCGGCACATCCCGCTTGCGCTTTGCCATGGTTATCGCTCCAGCTCCCGTTTTTTCGGGGCGGCAGGCTTGCGGGCAGGCGGTTCCTGCTTGAGCTTTTGCAGGATAGAGCTTTTCTGCTGTTCTTGAGCGACTTTTCGGAACTGTCTGGTGAACAGGTCGGTCAAACCGGGATTGACCCGATCTACCACCAGATAGGCACCGTGGCGGAAAGCGTCGCTGTCCTCCAGCATGGGAATAGTTTTTGCCCAGGCTTTATTGTCCTGAGAGATACGCCCGTCATGGTTCTTGTGCTGGATGGTGTTGGCAAGAATAAACTGTACCCGTTCCGTCCCGAATTTTTCCAGCACATCTTTGACCGCCGCCTCCGTATCCAGCCGATTCTCTGCATAGTGGGCGCTGATGGTCTGCTCAATGGCTTCTTTGCAGGCGCTGTTCGCCTGATATGAGAGGTTGTACTGTGCCATTTCCCCATGCTCGGACGCATAGGCAGCAGAATGGGGATAGACCGGTGTTGTTCGCAGTTCCTCTTTGGCTCTGCACACATCGTCAGCACGGTTCTCAATGCTGTCCCGGATCACATCCATGTGGCCGGTCTCCAGCTTTTCAAAATAGCGGTACACATCCGCCAACGGAGAGGGAGATTCCAAAAGCGCCTGGGCCTGTGCGTCGGTCAGTTCCAGTTCCTCCATCGCCATCACAATATCCTCACGGACAGTATATTCATAGGTGTGGTGCAGGATTTCTTCCGGGGGCTGGCTTTTCAACCAGTCCCTATATTTTTCCTGCTCAGTGGCCATCTTTTCATAAAGGGCCGTATTCAGATTATTGGTATTCATGTTATCGCACCTCCTCATGCTGTTTTGGTTTCTTGTCTGTACTGCGGGGCGTCGCCGGACGTTTCAGATGATCCAGCACCGAAGGCCGTGTGCTTTTGGCAACAACAGCCTCTGCGTGCGCCTGTCCCTTTCCGTCGATGTTGAGCAAAGTATCCAGCTCCACCAGACGGGCATTTTTGATTCGCAGTTCTTCTTCATAAAGGAATGGCTTTCCGACTTCCTCCTTTGCGGCAGCCTGCTGCTGATAGAGGTTATCCAGCTGGGCCTTTGCCGCCTCCAGACGCTGGGGCATCTGGGCGAGGGCATTGTCGATACGGGTAAGATTTCCGCGAGGGTCTGTACCAAGGGTTGCCCGGTGGGTCATCTGTCCTTTCAGCAGGAGCGTATACTCCTGTTTCCATGCGGAAAATTCCACGGATATGGCATAGCCCCGGTAGCTGCCGATCTGCACCGGATCGGAGGTTTTGACCTCCTTGCAGGCATCCAAAAGGGCTGCGCCGGCGTTCTCCTTATCGGTCAGCAGATCGCCGCGGATTTCCATACCAGCAAAACCGTCCTCCGGGTGCGGGTGTGCTGCCAAAACCTCCAGATCGGATTCAAAGCCCTTGATAAAGCCTTTGTGCTTTTCAATCTCCTCCGGGAAGTATTTGAGCAGCTGGTCCTCCAGACGATATTGCTTGCTCTGGTGGTCGGCTTTCATCAGCTTCAGGCGGGATACCTCCACATCCAAATCCATACGCTCCTTGATGCGGGGATCTCCGGCGCACAGGGCTTTGATCTCGGCAAAGGAAAGCGCCGTTTCGTCCACATCATCGCAGGAACGCACTGGTGATTTAGAAGTCATGATCTGACTGATGAATTTTTGCTTATTCTCCACCGTCTGCCAGAGGTATGCGTCAAAGGTTCCTTCGGTCACATAGCGGTACACATGGACAAGAGGATTCTGGTTACCCTGGCGCTCGATACGGCCCTTGCGCTGGGCAAGGTCTCCCGGTCTCCACGGACAGTCCAGGTCATGAAGTGCCACCAGACGGTCCTGCACATTGGTGCCTGCGCCCATCTTGGCGGTGCTGCCCAAAAGGACACGCACCTGACCGGTACGGACTTTAGAGAACAACTCCTTTTTCCGCACTTCGGTGTTGGCTTCATGGATAAAAGCGATCTGGTCGGCAGGCATTCCCTGAGCAATGAGTTTCTGACGAATATCGTCATATACCGTAAAGACCGGTTCCTGCTCCGGCAGAGGCACAGCGCCTTCCAATGCGTGAAGCAGTGGATTATCCAGCGTTTTCGCCGCCTTGCTTGCAGGAGCTTTTGCCTGCGGTGTAGAAATGTCGCAGAACACCAGCTGGGTCAGCTTGTCAGCTTTGCCATCCCGCCAGATCTGCATGATGTTGTCCACGCACTGATTGACCTTTGTGCCAGGTTCATCCGGGAGCATCTGGTTGACGATTCTCTGGTCCAGGCCCAGCTTACGGCCATCCGAGGTAATCTTGAGCATATTGTCCTGGGACGGGTCAACGGTTCCGCTGTGTACCAGCGATGCGCGCTCCGAAAGGGTCTTGACCATTTCCTGCTGATGTTCGGTAGGCTGCGCCACGATGTTGTGGTATTCCACCTCCGGGGTGGGCAGGTTCAGTTGGTCGGCGGTCTTGATGTCCGCCACTTCTTTGAACAGGTTCATCAGCTCCGGCAGATTAAAGAACTTGCTGAATCTCGTTCTTGCCCGGTAGCCGGTGCCTTCCGGTGCCAGCTCCAATGCTGTGACGGTCTCCCCAAATCGGGAAGCCCAGCAGTCGAAGTGGGTCATATTCAGTTCTTGCAGGCGTTCATACTGAAGGTAACGCTGCATGGTGTAAAGCTCGGTCATGGAGTTGCTAACCGGTGTGCCGGTGGCAAAAATCACGCCACGGTTTCCGGTGATCTCATCCATATAGCGGCACTTGGCAAACATATCGGAGGATTTCTGCGCGTCCGATGTGGAAAGACCAGCCACATTCCGCATTTTTGTGTATAGAAACAGGTTTTTATAGTTGTGGGCCTCGTCCACAAACAAACGGTCCACACCCAGCTGCTCGAAGGTTACCACATCGTCTTTTCGCCCTTCGGCTTGCAGCTTTTCCAGTCTGGCTTCCAGAGACTTTCTGGTACGCTCCAGCTGCTTGACGGTAAAACGCTCGCCGCCGCTGGCCTGTACCTCTGCAATCCCCTCGGTGATCTCGTCGATCTGCTCATAGAGAAGCCGTTCCTGACGCTCCCGGCTGATGGGGATACGCTCAAACTGGCTGTGTCCCATGATAATGGCATCATAATCACCCGTCGCAATACGAGCGCAGAACTTCTTTCGGTTATGGGTCTCAAAGTCCTTTTTTGTGGTGACTAAGATATTGGCGGAAGGATAGAGACGCAGAAACTCCGACGCCCACTGCTCGGTCAGATGGTTTGGAACCACAAAGAGAGATTTCTGGCACAAGCCCAGGCGTTTGGCTTCCATCGAAGCAGCTACCATCTCAAAAGTTTTGCCTGCGCCTACTTCATGTGCCAACAGGGTATTTCCTCCATACAGCACATGGGCGATGGCGCTTTTCTGGTGTTCCCGCAGGGTAATGGCCGGGTTCATGCCGCCAAAAGTGATATGGCTGCCATCATACTCGCGTGGACGGGTAGAGTTCATTTCTTCGTTGTACTGGCGCACCAAAGTCTGGCGGCGTTCCGGGTCTCTCCAGATCCAGTCCCTAAAGGCTTCCCGGATCGCCTGCTGTTTTTGAGCTGCCAGGGTGGTCTCCTTGGCGTTCAGCACGCGGCGCTCTTTTCCGTCTGCGTCCTCTATGGTGTCATAGATGCGGACATCCCGCAGGTTCAGGCTGTCCTCTAAAATCTTGTAGGCATTGGCACGACTGGTCCCATAGGTGGTATAAGCTGCCACATCGTTGTAGGATACAGAAGATTTCCCCTTGATCTGCCATTCAGCGGTAAAGGACGAATAGTTGACCTCGATACTGCGCTGGAGATAAAACGGGGTGTTGAAGGTCTCGTACATAAACTGCTGGATGTACTCTTTTTCGATCCAGGTAGCGCCCAGACGCACCTCGATCTCCGACGCATCCAGGTCTTTGGGCTGGGCGGCGGTAAGAGCTTCCACATTGACTGCATAAACCGGGTCCTGCTGTGCGGCCCGTTGCGCCTGGCGCAGTTTGCGGCGTACATTGCCGGAGAGGTATTCATCAGCAGTCACATAATGGGGTGTGCCGTCTTTCTCCAGCTGTCCCGGTACACGGAAGATTACGCCTTGCAGCTCTCCGGCCAGTTCTTCTTTTGTTTTTCCGGTAAGCTGGCTCATATAGTCCATATCCACGCAGGCTTTTTCCGAGATGGACACCGCCAGTGCTTCACTTGCCGTATCCACCACAGCCACCGCCTGATGGGGCTTGATGGTCCGTTTGATGAACATATCTGCCTTACGTTCCAGCTTTCCGTCCTCGTCGATGACTTCCAGCGCACAGAGCAGGTAATAGGAAGAATCGTCTGCATAGGCCAGACGGTTTGCACGGTCATTGATGAGACCGTATTTGGAAGAAAAGCTGTCATAGAGACTGTTCAGTTCCGCCTGCTTCTCCCGAATGGTGCTGTCCGGAACCGCTGCATCCATCTGAAGGTCGATCAGTTCCTGCACACAATCACGCAGTCCCACAAGACCTTTTACACGGGCTTCGGCGGTGGCGTTGAGGTCAGGGCGCACCATACGGCTGTTTTCCCGGTAGTACACCTGCCCGTCTACAATGGCATAGGAATAGTTCTTCACATTGGGGTCGGCAGGAATGGAGGTGTCAATAGCTTCGCCTTCGCCCAGCTCCGGCAGCTCTGCCTCCTGATAAGTGCCATGAATGTACTTCACCGCATCATGCAGCTGGTCGGAAAGCTCCAGTCCCTCGATGGGGTTCACGGTGTAGTCCATACCATGAGCAGTGCTTACCGGCTCCTGTCTGCCCAGCACCATTTCCGGGTGGTCGATAAAATACCGGTTGATGGCAAACCCGTCCTCCGTCTGTCCGGTCTGGGTCCATTCCGGCACGATGTCCAGCGGGCGGTCCCGCTTTTGGAGGAAGATGATGTCCGATACCACCTCGGCACCGGCATTCTTTTTGAACGCGTCATTAGGCAGACGGATAGCTCCCAGCAGCTCGGCACGCTGGGCAAGATAGCGGCGCACGGTGGAATCCTTGGCGTCCATGGTATATCGAGAGGTCACAAAAGCTACCACACCGCCGGGACGCACCTGATCCAGTGCTTTGGCAAAAAAATAGTTATGAATACTGAAATTCAGCTTGTTGTAGGCTTTGTCGTTGACCTGATACTGACCGAAAGGTACATTGCCGATGGCAAGGTCAAAGAAGTCACGCCTATCGGTGGTCTCAAAGCCGCCTACTGTGATGTCCGCCTTGGGATAGAGCTGCTTTGCGATGCGCCCGGAAACAGGGTCCAGCTCCACGCCGTACAGACGGCTGTTTCGCATTTTCTCCGGCAGCATACCAAAGAAATTGCCCACACCCATAGACGGCTCCAGAATATTTCCGGTCTCAAATCCCATACGGTCCACCGCTTCATAGATGGCCTGAATGACCGTAGGGCTGGTGTAATGGGCGTTGAGGGTAGAGCTTCTGGCGGCGGCATATTCCTCCGGGGTCAGCAGTTCTTTTAGCTGGGCATACTCTAAAGCCCATGCCGGTTTCTCCGGGTCAAAAGCATCAGAGAGACCGCCCCAGCCCACATATCGAGAAAGAACCTCCTGCTGTTCGGGGCTTGCCTGCTGTCCGGCAGCTTCCAGCTCTTTCAGCAAACGAATCGCATTGACATTTGCCTGGAACTTGGCTTTCGGACCGCCTTCGCCCAAATGCTCATCGGTAATGCGGAAGTTTTTTGCATTGCGGCGCAGGTTAGCCTTATATTCCTCATAAGATGCTTCCTCGGCAGCTTTGGCATTGGGAAAGGTCTGCCACTGGCCATTGACCTGAATGGAAACCGGGTGTTCATCCAACACTTCCTCAAAGGTTTTCTCCGGCTCAGTCACAGGGGCTGGTGGCTCCGGCTCCTCGATATGCAGTCGTTCCACCACCACATCATAAGGCAGATTGTTCTTATCGCCCGGATAGACGGCCATGGTCTCGGAATGGAAGGTCGGGGATTCGGTAGCCGGTTGGGGCTGTTCCTGTCCAAAACCGTCCTGCTGACGGGCATACATCCCGCGCAGCAAAGACGCAACCTCATCCCAGCGGAAATACAGCATAGCCAGACGCTTTTCCTCTGCATCCATGACTTCCAGTTCTATGCCCTGTGCCGTGGTACGGTAATCGGCAATATCGCCGGTCTCCAGATTCAGTGTCTCGATCTCACCGGAATAGGCTCTGCTCAGCCAGTAGGCGATCTCGCTGTTGCTCCTGCCGGATTGCAGCAGCGTGGAAATCTGCTTTTTATCCGCTTCATCCATCAGTCCATGAGCCAATACATCCCGCAAGTCCTGATCTGCCTTGTCCGGGTCAGTAGGAAGAAACTCGGTATAGTAAGCATTGCGGCGGTCTGCCCGAAGCAGCTGCTCGAACTGTTCTTTGCGCTCTGCCCGGTAGATGGGATATACCATCCCGGTGGGCAGAAGCTGTACGGTGTCCTCCCGCAGCTCGGTGATCTGATAGGCGTCATCCTCGATATACACGGTATCGCCCACGGCATAGACCGGGGCAGCAGGGTCATAGGATGTTCTTTGCGGAGTTGGGCGGCGAACTGCATCATATTCCTCATCGGAAATGGAAACTTCGGAAGTCTGCTCTGTCTCGGCAGCTGCGATCTGCTCTACATCCGACATCACCTGTTGGATAAACGAATCATTGTCCAGTTTTTCCGAGTCTGCCACCTGGCCGTTGACGATCCCTCTTTCTTCCAGAGCTTCCCGGATGGCGATTGGGTCGATGTCGTCAAAACGGTTCTGTTCTTCTTCGGTATAGAACCGGTCCTCCTGAATGAGCTGGGCAATCCGGCGCTGTACCTTCGGCCAGGGCAGCTGCGTTTCCTCCGGGCTGCCGGCACGGACAACGAACAGGCTGTTGCTGTTACTGCCGCCGTATTCCTGAGCCAGCCATGCGGCGGTATCTTTTTCTCTTGCATGGTCTTTCATATAGCGGATAACAGCGTGCTTACTCTCGATATTGCCGTTCCATGCACAAAGGGCAGTATCAATATCTTCCTGAGAAAGAGGGCGCAAAAGTTCATGGAGCTTTGGATAGGTTTCGTCGATCACTTCCCGGTGCAGTCGCTGTCGGAACTCCGGCACATCCGAATAGAGTCGGATCAGCTCCATATCCTTAGAACCAAGGACCACACGGCGCACAGCGGCATTGCCCTCGATGACAGCATTTTCACGGTCAGAATGACCGCAGGCATTGCGGTATGCGGTATCCTCAGAAATGGCGGCAGTCACCACAGGCTTATACTGCTCAAACTGCTCCCCAAGGGTAGGCTTTGGTGTTTCTTCATCCATCTCCGGCTGCTGGGCTTGAATGGCATCTTCTTCGGCCAGTTCCTGTTCAGACTGGATCTTGTCATACTGTGCCTGTTCCTGTTCGGTAAGATAACGGTCTTTCTGGACAAGTGAGGTAATGCGCTTGGCAACCTTTTCCCAGTTCAAGTGAACATCCGGGCAGTCCTGCTTTTTATAGTGCAGTCCTTTCCCATCGTGATCTTCGCCGCTGTGTGTTGCGCCGGACAGGGCATGAGAGCGTCCGCCAATGCCATACTCGTCTTTGAGGAATCTTACTTTCTCCTTATCCGTATGGTTTTCCATGAAGAACGCATAGATACGGCCTTTTCCTCCGGCGAAACTGCTTCCGCCGGTCATGGCGGCGTCGATCTCATCCTCGGTAATAAAGTGCTGGACGGTTGGCACTTGGGAAAGCTCTGAAGAAAAGGTCCTGCGGGGCAGGTCAAGGTCCTTCAGGTTCTCCCAGATCTCCCTCGGTCTATGATAGTGAAAACGCAACAGGTCACGGTCCTGCTGATAGGCAGTCCAGAAGGCAGCGTATTCTTCCTTGAGGGTCTGGCGGAAAGCCGGGTCACTCAGCTGCTCCGTCAGGCGGCGGGTCTCCTCCGGGAAACCATTGCCTTTGATCTCTGACAGGCAGGACAAATATCCGGCTTCTCTGGCACCCTCACTGAGATCGTGATACAGATACCAGAGCTTTTCTGCAAGGAGGGAGCGTTCATAGCCTGCCGCTTCTGCAAGCTCCACATTGGAGGCAAACTGACCACTTTCCAAAAGCTCCCCGATACGCTCTGCGGCGCTCTCCCAGGAAATGACCTGGGCAGACCTGTCATAACGGACAGACTTCCCATGGGAAAGATGGATACCATCCTCGGCATACCATGCGCTCACACTGCCAAGGCCATTGCCGCCGTGGTACAGCGTTTTCAGTATCTCGGCAATCTCAGCGGTGGTTTTCTGCTTTTCAAAGGCTGCAACCACACGCTCCCTTTGACGGTCTGTATTGCCGCCCAAACGCAGCACATGGTCGATGTCATTTTGGGCAAAAGAAAAAGCAGAGGATGTATGCGCTACATTCTCTGCTTCATCTATGGATTGGATCTGTTCCGCTTCGGAGAGGAACAGGTTTAGGGTCAGCTGTTGATAAGCTCCGCCATCAGGATTTCCTCGGCCTGAGCTTTGCAGGTGTTCATCAGCCCCACCCACTTCATGGGATCGCTGGCTTTCAGTTCCTCGGTGGCTCCCGCTTCCTTCGCCAGCTGGGGCATCATCTGCTCCAGTCTGCTCTGGGCGGTCTCGTCGATCTCCAGAAGGTGCGGGTACAGCTTCTCGCTCAGCAACATCTGGTTGTAGAGGATGGGACGATGTTCCTTCAGGTAGGTTTTCCTCATCCTGCCGTACTTGCCCAGGGGTTTCTCCGGCTGCTGGCTCAGCTTCAGGTCGGGAATCAGATAGTCTCCGTTCTGGATATAGGTCATGGGATTGTTCATCTTGTTTGCTCCTTTCTTGGTTGGCTTCGCGCTCTGCATTTCGGACGGTAACGCCGATCTGCCGCAGCACCTGCTGATTGATCTGGCTGACCGCTGTTCCCAGCGCCCCGATGGTGGACGGGGTGTTGAAATCAAAGATCGCCATGAAATCTTCGTGGTCGAAATAGTGTTCCGGCTCCAGTCCGCAGCGGGACATCAAAGCGTAAGTGATGCTGACGGTGGCGGCTGCCTTAAACTGCACTCCGATGTTAAACTCATCATATTCCTCCAAAAAGGAACCGTCAACGATATAGAAGAAGTCCTGCTGATGCTCCGTCCAGTATTCCTCAGCCAGTTTTCCGGCTACCTCGGTGAGCTGTCCGGCAAGGTCATCACCGGAAACATCATAGGTGCGCTCAAGCATGGCCTGCACCGAATCCAAATGGCTCTCCTCCAGCTGCCACAGCCAGGGAGTGCGGGAATGTTCACGGGTTCCGGTGTCGGAAATATCAAAAACATAGCGCAGGCGGGGCCTGTCCCCGGAATCGTCCACCAGAGCAATTCCCTTGGAGCCGCGCCTTACATACCGGCCCATCTTTTCATTCCATAAATCGTACTCCGCACAGGCGGTGGCGTCCGGTCGCTGGGCGTAGATCATCAGCTGCTCATGGAACGGGTACTTGTAAAGTCGGGCTGCCGTAGTAAGGAACCCTGCCCATTCCTGCCAGCTTCCAGTGAGTTGCGTTGCCACTTTCTCCGCCATCTGTGCATATAGTTCAGCTTTGGTTGGCATGGTGTTCTGTCCTCCTTTCGGTTTTTGGGTAAAAGAAAAGCAGGAAACCTAAACGATTTCCTGCTAAGTAAAACTGTGAATATTACATTTTAGTTATTTAATATCTCTGCAATCGTGTTTGGTGCATATTTATTGAGTTCATGTCCTGCA
>ENA-OPKN01000300-OPKN01000300.1-human-gut-metagenome-genome-assembly--contig:-NODE-300-length-12469-cov-1.968423_pt1 | contig 12469 bp, 4 predicted proteins | sample MGYA00241783_ERZ501693 | MGnify/ENA primary metagenome ERZ501693 (study PRJEB25962, sample SAMEA2042206) | human gut metagenome | biome: human gut; feature: human-associated habitat; material: faeces...
ATGGACATGGGGTTGGAGCAGATAGTGATTGAGCAATATCAGTGGATATTGGGACTGGCAAGAAAGTATTGCAGGAATATGATGGACGCAGAAGACCTTGCCGAAGAGACTGTGTATAAGATTCTGTCAAATAAAAGTAAATATGATTCTTCCAAGAGCTTCCGACCATGGTGCAGCGTTATTATGTTGAACACATATATAACAACATACAATCATGAATCATTGATACGTTTCGATTCTGAGGAGAAGGCTGATCATATCCATTCTTATTTCGATGCGGACAATGAAACGTTAAGGAATGAACTTTATGGGATAATTGAAAAATGCAGGAGAAAATCATGTTCCGTTGATTGCGCTATAATGTATGCTGAGGGTTACTCTTATGAAGAGATAGCAAAAAAGATGCATATACCATTAGGTACGGTTCGTAGCCGTATCTCGTTTGCTCGGAATATGATTAGGCAATGTGTTGTAGATTAATAAGTTAATTATGGTTTGACAATTGAAAATGGCGAAGTTTACGATTGCATATATAGTCAATCTGAACTATCTTTATAGTACAATTAAAATATAAGTCAAACCAAATAATTAGCATTATGGAAAAGAGTAATTTTCGAGTAAGAGTGATGAAGTATGCACACCAGTTAGCAAAAACAACAGAATACACGTGGAAAATCTGTCTTATTAAGGCATGGGAGTTATACAGACTTGCTAAAAATATGAGAAAGGGTATTGTGAAATTTGCATTCCAGAAAGTTGACGGAAGCATCAGACATGCTTCCGGAACATTGTACAATCTTCCGGCCGGAACATCAATTCACGGAAAAAAAATGACAAAGCCAAGTTACAAGACATTTGCATACTTTGATGTAGATAAAGGAGAGATGAGATGCTTTAAGATAGAAAACCTTGTAACCGTTTATTGATATGGAAAGTTTTATTGTTACTACTTCCGGGGAAGTATCATTTACTTTCCCGGCAAACGGGAGTGATTTCTCGTTGAAAGAATTGCAGGATTCTGTTAATGGATATATAGAGATTGTTCCAATAAGAAAGAATGTAGGTCCTTTGATTTTTAAGGAATTTGATAAGGAGGGGTTTGCAATAAAATTGACTGATGAATATATTATGATTGTTAACTCTGAAGGGAAGATTGAGTCTCAGCAGTTCAATTATGTAGCAACAGTACTGGCAACGGCATCGGAATCCATAAGTCCTGGAGACTGGATTGCTGGAGATGTACTTGTCTGCAGAAGTAGCATGGTTAAATAGTTCGGTTTTGTGTAATGTGTTTTATATCAGTTGTTTGCGTGTTTTGGGATGAGCAGGATTTTAGGCAAGCCGTAGTCGGTTTGCCTATTTTTATATATTTGCTTTTGTTGAAAAAAGCATGAAAATGAATTGCAAATTCTATATATCACTTGGCTCTAGTAAAGTTGAAATATCAAAATCAAATTGCATTGATATTTCTGACATGATTACAAATCTTGATGACATAAAATTGTCGTATGTGAGGTCTGATTATGGTGGTGTTGTGAGAAAATGTGGTAGTACAATCACGTTGACTGGAAAGGCACGAAATATGATTGTTTCTTATTATACTGAGAATAAATTGAAATCGACAGGAGCATTTGCTGTTTATAGAATTAATAATAACTGGGAATATGACTTGCTGTTTGAATGTCCGTTCGATTTTTCCACATTCAAGTGCGACACATATACGGCGGAAATCGGCTGTCTGGACAATTCGGTCGCCGCCGTTCTCAAAGCCAACAACGGCACAAAGTTCGAACTTCCGGTTTCTGAAATAAAGGAAACGAAACGTCTGAGGTTCGACGGGGTGCGCCTGCTGTCAACGGCACGTTTCGTCTTTGCCGGAAGTTCCGTGGACGATGAATCTTACACTGTCAGGGAAAACTATGACTGCAGCGGCTATGTATATTACTTCCCTCCGGTGTCGTATGCCGAGACTGATGTACAGTTTGAAGGTGACGTGACGTTCCATGACCAGACGGAGGCGTTGTCCGGAAAAATGGACATGACCTCTCCGTGGCTGACGGCAGAACCGAACAGGAACAGGGACAGCTGTTTCCTTGAGGCCAACCGGAATGTGACGCTTGATGTGGATTTTGCCGGAATTGGGGTCGAGGCAACCAACAAGGTGACCGGAAACGTTACTGACTTGATGGTTTCCGTCTACAAGATTCCTGTTTCGGGTGATCCGGTGCAGGTGGCGTCAGCCCAGATAGGACACATGTCCGGCTTTTCCGTCGGGCTCGTTCCCGGGGAAAGGCTCCAGCTGTGCCTTCACCGGCTCCAGTTCATATCGGTAACCAGTCTTGGAGTATGTTCGTTCAGGTTCTACGATCTTGGAAGTGTGCGCTGGAAAAGTACGGGTGAAATAAGCTATATCGATGTGGTGAAGCCTTTGTCCGTGCTGGATGCGCTTATAGGCAAAATGGGCATGTCGCAGTATGTCAGGGGGGATATCCGTTCGATGTCGGACAATGTCCTTCTGGTTGCCGGTGAATCGATCCGGAACTTTTCAGAAGCTAAACTGCGCACTTCTTTCAGAGAGTTCAGCAAGTTCCTGGAAACCGTTGCCGGACTTGTGTATGTGATAGAGCCTGATGATGCCGGGGACGGAGGTTCCGGAGGGGATGGCGGAGGAGATACGGATGTGTCGGAGGATTATGAAGTCGAAGATATCGCCGTTGATGCCGATGAAGTCTGCCGTTACGGGAAAACGAGCTCCGATTTGCCTTATAAGGAAGATAACAATGTTACGATGCCGGACGGAGTCAGTCTGGTGAGGGTAGAGTATTGCGAAGACTGGTATTTTGCCGGACTGGGAAGCGACGGGTTTTATTATCTCGGCCTTTTTCCGACATCGGACAAGTATTTTATCTTCAATCTGCTCACATATGAAGTAAACGACGATAACGTTCTCTTTGACCTTGTAGGCGGAAAGTTCTATATAACCGATACTCCGAACAAGCGTCTGGAGGACTATACTCTCCGGACCCTTGATCTGGCGAGATATAATCATCTTGCCGCATTCGGAGGATTTCTTTCCGGGAGCGTTTCCGACAGCGGCACTTTCAGCGGGACTCTTGACCGCAGCCGGATAATGTGCGGCCGCCAGGACGGCAGGTTTCTCTATCATGGCGACGACGGCGGATATTACGGGATATTTCCTGATTCGGAATCGTACCAGAAGGACGGAAGGCTCAATCCGAGAGCCGTGTTTGTGGATATGTCCGATGAAAGCCTGTATGACGGAGGAATGTGCTATGTCGCCGTTTCCGGAAACCGGCTGCTCATGTATTCCGGTACCGTACCCGACCTTCCGGAAAGGGGAAGCGGCGGGGGAACGGATGTTCCGGAGAGTGGCGGCGGGGGAAGGTATGTCGTGCGGTTCGTTCCGAGAAGCTCTGTTTTTTCAGACAAGCCGGCCAAGAGGCTGGAGATAACCGGCGAGCCTTCATATTCCGTTTCCGCACAGCGCATCTATTCGGATGTGAAGGTCGGATATGAAGATCAGGAATATGACTTGGGCAACAACGGCAGGGACGAGTTCAACAGGACAATGAACTACTCCACCGGACTGAACCTGAGGGAGCAGACATTGGATTTTCTTTGTCCGTACCGTGCGGACAGCTACGGATTCCAGGAGCTTGCACAGAAACGGAACGAGGACACTTCCGATACGGAGAGCGACAACAATGTTTTTCTTGTTGCGGCGGACGAAGGGGAGGAGTGCTATAAACCGGACCGCAGCGTGTCCGTGTCGGGTGTGTTTACCGATACCGTCTTTAATGCTTCTCTTGCCCCTCAGTTTCTGGTATCTGCGAATGAAAGGTATCTCGCTTCGTTCGCCCCGTCGCTGATATATGCGTCAAGCAATGTCCTTGAAGGCATCATGATTGATTCAAGGCAGATATACAGGAACTTTTCGCTTGAGAACCCGCTTTTCCGTGAAGGGGACATCAAGGTGAGCACAAATGACATGTCGCTTCCGGAAGACTGGAGCGGATATGTGGAATTTGAGTGGAACGGCCGGACATGCAGAGGATTCGTCAGCGGTCTGGATATAGGGGTCGGCCGTGACGAAAAATTGGAATATGAATTAATTGAATGCTAATATGTATAAGATAAGTCCTTTTACACCATTGTTTTTCAAGCCATCTACGGATATTGGATTATCAAGCAGATATATGCAGTCATTCTCTCCGTATGACCATATTCTTTTGCAAATAATAGCATACAATGAAAGTAATTCCCCATCAGTATATATCGTTGATGTAATAGACGGGAAAAGGCGGATGGTTAACATGAGGTCTTGGTTGATGAACCCCAATGAAACTTTGTATTTCACAGAAATAACAGGATTGAATGATGGCCTATATTCTGTTGAAGTTGATGGGGTATGTTCAGAAGTATTCCGTGTGACAGATGATGTCTCTGGAACTGTTCTATTACAGTATTCAAATCCTAATAATAGGATGAGAAAGGATGCTGTATTTTGGATTGATGGAATGCAATACTTTTTTGATTTCAGAATACCTGGTGGATTTAAGGATGATGATTGGGTTTTCGGAGTAGATAATGAGCAATATACAACTTCAGGTAATGATGTTATTGACATATATAGTATTGACAATGTACAGAAGTCTCTTACTATGGGAGGTTCAAAAGGCTGTCCAGTGTGGTATGCAGAGTTGCTAAACAAGGCATTATGTTGCAGCTATTTTTATGTCGATGGCGTTCGTTATGCCAGGGTTGATTCTAATGTACCTGAAATGAATGTACTTGTAGAGGGTATAAGGTCTTATGTGTTTAAACAGGCAATAAGAAGGGTTTCATTGTTAAATCCTGATATTGAAACGAACAACAAGATGATAATGAGACGTGTAGATGATTCACGTTATAGAACCATTGATAATGATAATTACAGATTTAAAACTATAGATTTATGACAAACGAAGAAAAACAGGAAATCATATCATCTGTGATTCAATCCTTACAGACAAATTCTGCTACAATAGACCAGTTGAGTGAGGTTGAATCTTGTTCAGAGGGTGATTTTATAGAGCTGAATAAGGGAAGAAAAATCAGTGCTGAGAATCTTGCAAAGGATGTATCTTCAAAAGTTCTTCAAGATGCTAATCAGGCTGTCGCCGAATCACAGAACTATGCTGAGAAGTCCGAAGAGTCTGCAAATGAATCTGAGGAATATTCTGAAAAATCCAAGGAGTATTCTGAAGAAGCAAAGAGACAGGCTGTATTGGCCGGCCAGTCAGGTGAACTTGCGCAGTATGCGAAAGAACAGGGAGATTATGCGAAAGAACAGGGGGACAATGCTAAGGAGAAAGGAGAAGAAGCTGTTTCTATTGCGGAAGATGCTGCTAAAAGGGTAACGAATGATGTACTTTTTAAATACCAGCAAGCCTTATCTGAAGAGGAACAACAGCAGGTGAAAGATAATCTTAATATAGTCAATTCTGGGTTTCAGGTGTTGGAATGTAATGAATCTACGGCAACAACAGGACCTTCTGATTCAGGTGTTATTAGAATATACGATGTCCCACGTGATATAATGTTGGCTATAGTGATATGTAAAGTTGATGATAATGATTATCTTCAGTTAATTGTACATAGAACTAGTAATTTAGTAAATCTGCTATCTTATGATAATACCCATCATAATGTTCATATAAGAATACAATACGAGAATCCATCACCAAACCTGATTTTGACAGTAACATCTACCGATGGTAATTCACATAACTTTTCGGTTTACTGGTTATATTATCAAAGAAGTTCCGATCCTAATAAATTTCTAGGTAATTATGAATCAGAAGAAAAATTGCAATCTGTTATAGGAGAAATCGGATGTTATGCTTATGTTGGAAATCCTCGTCACATCTATAACTGGGATACAGAGACAAATAAATGGAAGGATGGAGGAGAGCTTATTACTATTACAGATAAGGAACTATCTGAAGATTCAGACCGTCCTGTAGCTAATTCTACTCTTTTTAAGAAGTTCAATGAGATTGAAAAGAGCATTACTGATACCAAGAAAGAACTATCTGATAAGATTGATGAAAATATCTTCTTTAAAAATGTATCTAAAAATGGCGAAAGATTAGATTTGGTTTCCGCTGTCAATCTTGTTCCGGAAGAACTCAGAATTCATGGGTTTGAAGTGCGTTATCTTTCCGATGATGGTTCATGGATTGACGTTACTTTCACTGGTGATTCTATTGAAAACTGGAGCACTGAAAGTAACTGGAAACAGATTTCTGGTGGAGGTACTGGAAGCGGATTCTACAATGTTTCTGTGCAGCATCCATTGATAGAAGGGTATTACACTATTGAAACAGCACTTCAGGCAATCGCAAACGACAAGATAGATGATGAAGATAAGAAGGGTAAGATTATTACATTCGAAGTATCTGCAGGTAAATGGGAGGACTATCGTTTTTCAGGAACCAGCATTGAAAGCTGGCTTGAGCCTTCTGCCTGGGAACGTTTCGGAGGTGGAGATGCGATTAAGAAAATTAAAGTAACAAAAGGTATTTCTGTTCAAGAGTTGACGCCGGATGAACATGGACAGGTTGACCTTGAGATACCAGTTGTTGAAGTGGACCAGGCCGTTAATGAAAATTCAACTAACCCTGTAAGTGGAAAGGCTGTATTCAATGAGTTAAAGAAGAATACAGGCTCGGTGGCGTCAGGAATACAATTGAACGAGATAGGAGAGGGTGATCAGAAGGTATATTCTATCTCTCTTTTGAATGCAGGTGGTGAAGTGATAAGTACTACAGACCAGTTCTCCGGTGCCGGTGGCGGAAGCAGTCTTGCAACGAAGGTAATTCTTACTCGCGTTACAGCTAACAAGACTGTAAAGATTGGAGACGATGTGAAATTGACATACAAGTATGACCATGTCAATTCTGAGACTGGAGAATCAACGGGAAATCCGGCTAAGGCGATAGTGACAATCATACAAGGTGCTAACACCAATACATTAGAAAGTAACATCTATGCAGGAAGCAGCAATACTGTTGATGTGACAAAGTATATGGGAGTAGGTACCAATACTGTAAGGGTAAAGGTTCAGGTCGGTGAAGGCGCAGAGATGCAGGTTTCTCAAATTACATGGACAATCAATGTGGTTCAGTTGACTCTATCCAGTTCATTCAATATTGCAACATCTATCAATAGAGGAGATAGTGTCACTATCCCTTATGCTCTGTCAGGAGCAGGAAACAAAACATTAAGGTGCTACGTTGATGGTGTTGACAAGGAAGATAGAAGTATAACTGCTTCAACAGCGAATGGATCATTCAGTATAGATACATCTGGAATGTCACATGGAACCCATTCTGTTCAGCTTGTCGTAGAACTTGAGCTGTCTGAGGATAATATAATTAAATCAAACAGCATATACTTTGCAATAGGTGTTAGAGAAACTGATAATAATGCTCCGATAGTATATGCAAGGTTCGACTATCCTGATGGAAGCCTTATCTTGGGAGAAAATACGCCTTACATACAAACAAAGCAGTTTGATGTATATACACTATCCTATGCCGCATATAATCCTAAAGAAACTCCTACAAATGCCATCGTATATGTTGGTGAAGATGTAGCCTCATCATCATCTGTTCCTTTCGTTGTACAGAATCTTACGCTTCGTGCTTCTAATTATGGAGAACAGAAGTGCCGGATTGTTGTAGGCAAAACTGAATACAGCTTCAGATTGATTGCAGAGAAGAGTGAACTCAATATAAGTGAACCCACAGACGGAATGACTCTCAAACTTTCTGCACAGGGAAGAAATAATAATGATGTCAACCGTGAAGAATGGAGTTATAACGGCATTCAAACTGTGTTCGAAGGATTCAAATGGGGCGGTGACGGATGGATTGGAAATGCGTTAAGATTGAATGACAAAGCTCGTGCTGTCGTTCAATATGCTCCGTTAAGGCAACCAGACCAGAACGTAACTAACGCTTTTGCTTTTGCTGTAAAGTATAAGGTCTCTGAAGTTGTTGATGATGAAGCTGAGTTGATAAGATGCGTTGACGGTGATGGAACCGGTTTTGTAATCACCGCACAGGAAGCAAGAATGCAGACTAAAGGTAAGTCCTCATTATCCATGAAGATGGCTTCAGGCGAAGTCTATGAGGTAATGTTTGTCTCATTTCCTAAATCAGCATCTGGTTCATCAGAATATGAGAAACTGAATACTGAGATGGTATATCTGTATATCAACGGAATCATGTCAGGTTCTGTACAGAGGTCTGCTTCTGATAGCATTTACCAGTCCGACCCGCAGTTTGTTACCATGGGAGCAGACGGTGCCACGTTAGATGTATATCTGTTGAGGGCTTATAAAACGTATCTTAGTGATTCTCAGGTTTTGGATTGTTATATGATTGACCAGGATTCTGTTGATGACATGTTTGCGTTGTATGAATCAAATAATGTGATTGATGACAACGGAAATGTTACAGTTGACAGTGTTCCGGACGGAATGCGTTATATCATCATTACCGGGCGGCAGGACAATGGGGTTCCTACTGTTCTCCAAGCGGCTGTCAATAACGACAAAGACCCGAAATATGATGTGGACGAGATGCTTTGTGTGGTGAAAGGGAACCAGTCATTGAACTTCAAGTGCGTGGGAGGATGTATCCGTCTGCAGGGAACTTCATCACTTGCATATCCGATAAAGAACTACCGCATTTATTTCAAGAATGCTTCCAAGGTAGCCGGTGATTTGTATCTTGGCTGTGACGAACAAGGTGTTGGAGGAGAGCTTCAGGAAGAGGCGAAATACTCATTCCGTCAGGCAGGTACATCCAACAAGGCAGCAGCTCCTGTGGATTGTTTCTGTCTTAAGGCTGACTTTGCCGAATCCTCATCATCACATAACACTGGTATGGCAAAAATTGTACAGAATATCCTTACTGCTGCAGGAGAGTTGACTCCTGCTCAGGCACATTGTTCAGGAGAATATGGATATGATGTGCGAACAACCATCGACGGTGAACCTTGTTACCTGTTCTACCGCGGTACCCTGGACGAAACTCCACAGTTCCTTGGCAAGTTCAATTTCAATAACGACAAGTCAACAGAAGCTGTATTTGGATTCTGCGATATACCTGGTTATCATGACCAGTCGTGGGTAGCAGATAAGTTTAGTGGCGTTAACCCGACCGAGTGCTGGGAGTTCCTGAACAATGACTACCCGATGGGCATGTTCCTGGATGATGATTTTGATACAAAGGGTGATGACGGTACCCCGAACTGGCTGAAGGTATTTGAGGCGAGATTCCCGGATGATGACGACATAAACGCCGAGTATGAGGCTGGAACCCGTAAGCCGAAATATCTTGAGCCGTTGGTTAAGTGGGTAAAGAGCACACAGAACGACGGTGGAAAATTCAAGGCTGAGCTCGCGGACTGGTTTGATGTAAACTATTTGTGCGACTATTATATGTTTACTGAAATAATGGGATGCGTAGACCAGCGCGTGAAGAACATGATGATGGGATTCTGGTATGATCCGGAAAAAGACAAGGTTCTTGCCTATATGATATTCTATGACTGTGATACTATTTTGGGTGTGCGTAACGACGGCCGTCTGAAGTATTCCTGGGATGTGGACGAAAACACTGTCGATCCTGAGCTTTCAACTGAAGAAAAGACGGTGTATGCCTATGCTGGTCATGATAGTGTATTGTGGAAGAATCTTCGTGAACAGTTCCCGGAAGAATTGCAGGCTGCGTACAGACGTATTCGTGAACGAATGTCAAACAGCACTATATTTAAAATGTTCGATGACGAGCAGAGCGCAAAGTTCTGTGAACGAATATATAACCTTGATGCTTTGAACAAATATGTTGAGCCGAAGACATTAGGTGTTGAAGTAAATCAGGATGGTTCAGTTACAAATGTCAAGTATTCGTACCTGGAAGCTATGCAAGGTAGTCGTAAGTCACACCGTCACTGGTGGATAACGAATCGTATGGGGTTATTTGATGCAAGATATAGTACGGGACAATATACAGCAACTGATATATCGTTCAAAGGAAATAGTGCTGCAGGTGCTACAGTAAAGGCTACTCCGCTTCGTGATTTCTATTTTGAATTCCGTCGTGAAGGTGATACAATGGTGCATCAAAAGGTTACTAAAGATGTGGAATGGAGTTATACTTATAACCAGATGGCCAACATTGGAACAATATTCCACCTGTACGGTGGCGAATGGATGAAGAAACTGGACCTGTCTGCGTGGGGTGGATTTACGGACATGAGCCTTCCGACGCTTCCTGTTCTTGAGGAGCTTATTCTTGGAAGCAGCGCAAAGACATACGCACTGACAGAGCTTGTTCTTGGTACGAAGATACCGATGCTGCGTAAGCTTGAGGTAGTCAACTACACCAACCTTCCGAGCCTTGACCTGTCAGGATGCAACCGTCTGGAAGAAGTGAACGCATCCGGATGTACAAAGATGTCTACAATAACCTTTGCTGAGGGTGCGCTTATTAATAAACTTCATCTTCCTGAAAACTTCCAGACTCTTGTACTGCGTTCAATGCAATATATAGAATGGGATGCTATCACATTTGATGCAAAGAATAATCTTACAGGATTATGGATTGAAAATTGTGCCCTTATAGACGGTAAAAAGGTATTTGATGAGATGTTCGCTCTTAAAGGTGCATTGAAATATGTTCGTATAACTGGAATTAATCTGGAAGGAGACGGAAGTGATTTGAAGGTTTGGTATGATTCTGGTATTGGAGGTATTGACGCTCAAGGTATCACTACAAATACAAGGTGTAAGCTGGTTGGCAACTACAAACTGACTAAGTATCTTGATGAAGAAGTGTATGCTAAATATGCTGAACGGTTTGATGAGCTGAATATTCGTCAGCCTCAATATACTATGATTGAGTTTGATGATACAGTTCCGGACGATGCAAATATATCTAACCTTGATAATGAGACCGGATACAAGTTTGGCAATACTTATCAGACAAGTGCTCATATATCAGTTATCAGGAGAAACAGACATCGGGTACTTGGTAAGCTGAAATCAGAAGGAAAGATGGTTATATGCCAGCTTCATGATGAGGATAGTAATTATTATGCGGATGCGGAAGTAGCAGCTTCAGGAACACCGGCTAAGTTGGATTCTACTGAAGGTGACGTGTATATCTATGAGCCTCATTATTGGTATAAGGGTATCAATGACTACCTGAATAACAAGAAGTATTCATGTTTCAGTTCGAATGAAGAAATGCCGGATAGACCTGAATGTAAGGTTATTGGTTATGATGAGATTGAGTCTGAAAAGAATGTGCGTGAAGGGTATAAACTGACTGTTGGAAGACAGCATCTTGATGATGCTTATTCACAGGATTCAAATTATCTTGTCTGTAAAGTTAACGTGTTTGGATATAAGAAAGTGAGATTCCCGACTGTACTTGGTACATCAATGATTGGGTCATGTTTTACGGATTCCGGAAAGAATGTAGTGAAGGATGTTTTTGTAGATTCTCTAAACAATAGGTTTGTCAATGGTATGTATATTATCAGTGATGTTCCGGAAGGGGCTACGGAATTGAACTTTACTATTCATAAGTATGCGGAATTTGATTGCGTGGTATTGAGCAACAGCGATAAGATTGAAGATATGGAACCTGACTGGGTTGAGCATGAACCGTGTCTGGTAGCTGTCTTTGAGGCATGTACGATAGGTACTAAATTGTATTCGGCTGCTACAGGTAATGCAAGTGTTGGCTCATTGACTCAGAGTGATTTCATCTATTATGCCAAGCAAAGGGGACTTCAACTTATTGACTGGGAGATGCACAAGGATATAGCTAACTTGTTTTTTGCTTTCTATGGTCGTCGTGATTCTCAGGACCAGTGCGGATATGGACAGTCAACAGACCAGAGAAATATCGGAACTACGGCATTGCTTGGTATGCAGGATACCATAAGCTATAATTCAGATGGAGGAGCACATCAGACTTCCAATGCATGGTATGTACGCCCAAATGAAGATGGAAATAATGTATATTCTCTCATTTACAATACAAACTGCATGGGATATGAGAATTTGTACGGTGATAAGTATGAATGGTTGTCAGGTGTTTCTTTTCCTAATACGAATACTCAGGAACAATATAAGTTGTTGATAGAGATGCCAGATGGAAGCACTAGAAAGGTAAAGTCTGGTACTGTTAGTGGATATTGTACTGGTATGTATCATCAGAAATATATGGATATTGTAGGAGTACATTCACAGAAAGGAAGTTCGACTACTTATTATTGTGATGAGTTTAATGTAAGTAATACTGCTAACCGTGTGGTGTGCCGGTCGAACAACAACTCGAATGCGAATGGCGGTGTCTCGTACGCGTATTGCGGCAGCGATTCC
>ENA-OPKN01000304-OPKN01000304.1-human-gut-metagenome-genome-assembly--contig:-NODE-304-length-12292-cov-5.473646_pt1 | contig 12292 bp, 16 predicted proteins | sample MGYA00241783_ERZ501693 | MGnify/ENA primary metagenome ERZ501693 (study PRJEB25962, sample SAMEA2042206) | human gut metagenome | biome: human gut; feature: human-associated habitat; material: faeces...
TACCCAGGGCGCTGCCCTGGGCTAAGAGCTTTTGGGCCTTCAGCCCGTACTTAAACCACTTACGAAACTTGAGTAATAAAACTTTTACAAGTTCAACAATCGCTCACCCATGGCCTTGCCCAATGCCTCGCATTGCGCCTTCACCTCGGGAGTAATGGCCTGTTTCATATCTACAGGCTCGCCTACAGCCTCGAAATGCAAGCGTGTGTCGTTCCACTCCTGTATCTTCGCCACAGCCTTGCTGGCCCAGCAATACGAACCATACCAGCCGAGCAGATGTTTTTTGATGTCCTTGTTGGCCAACTCAGAGAGAAGAACCTCCATCTCATGATACAAGCCTGCATTATAAGTAGGAGCACCTACTATCAGACCTCTGTAGCGGAACACATCACGCAGGATGTAGCTATGGTGGGTCTTAGAGATGTTATACATTACGATGTTCTTCACACCAGCCTGGCTCGCAGCACGCGCGATAATCTCTGCCATACGCTCTGTGTTGCCGTACATCGTACCATAGCAGATCACCAGTCCTGGCTCTGTCTCGTATTTCGACATCTTGTCGTACATATCCATCACCTTCGCAATATGCTCGTGCCAGACAGGGCCATGGGTCGAACAGATAAAGTCTAATTCCACACCTGCCAACTTCTTCAGCGCATTCTGTACAGGCACACCATACTTGCCCACAATGTTAGAGTAGTAGCGCACCATCTCCAACCAGAATCCCTCACAGTTGATCTCCTCGTCTATCACACCGCCATTCAGCGCTCCGAAGCAGCCGAAAGCATCGCCCGAGAAGAGCACCTTGTTGGCAGCATCCAATGTCACCATTGTCTCTGGCCAGTGCACCATCGGAATAAGCACGAAACTCAACTCATGGTTGCCTGTGCTCAACGTCTCACCATTCTTTACTTCCACCACATCATCGGTCACGCCATAGAATCCCTCCAGCATACCTAAGGTCTTCTTGTTGCCTACTATCTTGATGTTGGGATAATACTTCTTGATGAGAGCTATCGAACCGCTGTGGTCTGGCTCCATGTGATTGATGACCAGATAGTCAATCTCCCTCTCACCAATCACTTCCTTGATATTCTCCAGAAACTGAGTGAAGAAATCCACCTCCACTGTGTCGACAAGCGTCACTTTCTCGTCTACAATCACATACGAGTTATAGCTCACACCATTGGGCAGAGGCCACAGCCCCTCAAAAAGATGCTTGTTTCTATCGTTTACACCAACGTAATAAATCCCGTTCTTAATTTCTGTTACCATAACTGTTAATTTTGATTTTTGCGCACAAAGATAAAGAATAACCCAAAGAAAGCAAAACGAATTCGCTATTATTAAGCAATTTTTCACTACCTTTGCAGCCATGAATTACAATACACATACTCTCTCCAACGGGCTTCGCATCATTCATCTGCCCTCTACGAGCCCCGTCGTCTACTGTGGCTATCAGATCCAGGCAGGCTCACGTGACGAGCTGCCAGGCGAGGAAGGCCTTGCCCATTTCTGCGAGCACACCACCTTCAAAGGTACCAGCCGTCGCCGGGCATGGCACATTCTCAACAGCCTCGAAAGCGTAGGAGGCGACCTGCAGGCTTACACCACCAAGGAGTCTACCGTCTACTATGCCGCCATCCTTCACGACCATACAGCACGGGCCGTTGACCTCCTTACCGACATCGTCTTCCACTCCACCTATCCCCAGGCAGAGCTTGACAAGGAGGTAGAAGTCATTTGCGACGAGATAGAGAGCTACAACGACACCCCCTCCGAACTCATCTACGACGAATTCGAGAACCACCTCTTCAAGGGTCATCCTTTAGGTCATAGCATCCTCGGAACAGCAGAGGGCGTACGAAGTTTCACACAAGCTGATGCTCAGCGCTTCGCCCATCGTCATTATCGTCCAGACAATGCTATCTTCTTCGCCTATGGTGACATTTCCTTTTCCCGCCTTGTACGCCTCTTGGAAAAGGCCCAAGTGGGACTGTCAGCAGCCTCTGCTATCCAGCGCCCCCAGTCAGCAGAACTGCCTCATCACGACTTTCTGCAGGAGCCACATACTATCATCATCCCCAAACACACCCATCAGGCACACGTCATGACGGGCACTCAAGCTTGCAATGTCCATGACGCACGCCGTATGCCTCTCTATCTTCTCAACAACATCCTTGGAGGTCCTGGTATGAATGCCAAACTCAACCTCGCCCTTCGCGAGCATCACGGCCTCGTCTATACCGTAGAGAGCAACCTGACCACCTACAGCGACCTGGGCTACTGGAGCATCTATTACGGCTGCGACGTCCACGACATCGAACGTTGCCACCGCCTCGTACACCGCGAGTTGCAGCATTTCATCGACCGTCCTCTCAGTCCTTCGCAGCTAAGAGCTGCCAAAAAGCAGATTAAGGGACAGATAGGAGTGGCTTGCGACAACCGTGAGAACTTCGCCCTCGACTTCGGCAAGAGCTACCTCCATTATGGCTGGCTCAAGAACATCCAGCATCTCTACGAGCAGATAGACGAAATCACCTCACAGCAGATACAGGAAGTTGCCCAGGAATATTTCGCCGACGAACGTCTCTTCACCCTCATCTATCAATAATGCCGTGAGGTAGAGATTACCCCAAAAAACACGAACCAACAGGGAAAAGGAATCTGCCCAACTGGAAAAAAATTTTTCCCCAACTGGGAAATTATTTTTTCACAGTTAAGTCCTGTTAGGCAATGAATATTTATACAGAAGGATTATGACTGCAATTTTAGCCCTTTCCAATATAGAAAAAGGCTAAAATTCAGTACTTTTACATGCGAGTTCTGTCGCTAAGGCGACTACTTCTTCTTAGGACGGCGGCGTGCCCAGCCTTCTTCCTCGAAGTTGGGTTCCTCGCCCTTGAACTTAACGTTGTCGTTGTGCTGGAAGAACTGACGCCAGTCGCCCGTCTCCTCTTCTCTGCGAGGCTTGCGGCTACGACTTTCTGCACGACTGCCTTTCCCCTTGCCTCTGCTCTCGCTGCCCTTGCCTCCCTTGCGGCTCTCACGGCTCTCGCTACGACTGCCACGGGCACTACGTCCATGACCCTCTTCGTCGGCATCGTTGCAACGAACGGTGCGGCCCTTGTACTCTGTACCGTTGAGAGCTTTCATCACACGCTTGGCATCCTCCTCAGGAACCTCGATGTAGGCAAACTTAGAGAGCAAGTCGATATGTCCTACCTCCTGACGACCCTTCACATGCTTGTTCAGATACTGCATGATCTCGCCAGGATAGAAGCCGTCCGCCTTGCCCAGATTGATGAAGAGACGCTTGTATCCAGCCTCAGCCTCGTGCTTGCGGCGACCGTTAGACACCTTTCCACGACCCTCTGAGCCTCTACCCTCACCACGAGAGCCACGAGAGCCCTTGCCGGTTTCGGGCTTGACTATCTCAGGAGCATTCTTATAATAGTCGAGGAACTTACCAAAGGTGATGGTAACCATCTTCTTGATGATGTCTTCCTTGTCGATGTAGTCGAACTGGCGGTTGATTTCTGCCATATAAGGCTCTATCTGTTCCTCGTCAACATCGGTCTTCATGATGTCGTCCATAGTCTTGAAGAGCTGTTTCTTACAAATCTCCTCGGGAGTAGGAAGGGTGCCGTCAATAAAATCTTTGCCTATCTGTTTCTCAATCTGTCTCACCTTAAACTTCTCGCGGGTGTGGATGATAGAGATCGAGGTACCCTTCTTTCCGGCACGACCTGTTCGTCCACTACGATGGGTGTAGCTGGCAATATCGTCGGGGAGTCCATAGTTGATGACGTGAGTAAGGTCGTCGACATCAAGTCCTCGGGCAGCAACATCGGTGGCCACAAGGAACTGCACATTGTGATTACGGAACTTCTGCATGGTGAGGTCGCGCTGCTGCTGACTCAAGTCACCATGAAGAGCCTCTGCATTATAACCATCGCGGATGAGTTTGTCGGCAATATCCTGTGTCTCCAACTTGGTGCGACAGAAGATAATGGCGAAGATGCGGGGATAAAAGTCTACGACACGCTTCAGGGCAAGATACTTGTCCTTGGCGTTCACCAGATAGTAGATGTGATTGACGTGCTCGGCACCCTCGTTGCGCGAGCCTACAACTATCTCCTTATGGTCGTGGAGATAGTGGAGCGCTATTTTCTCTATCTCCTTGCTCATAGTAGCAGAGAAGAGAAGTGTATTTCTATCCGCTGGTACATTCTCGAAGATGGCATTGATGCTCTCGGAGAAACCCATATTGAGCATCTCGTCAGCCTCATCCAATACAACATTGTTCACATGCTCCAACTGAGCCACGCCACGATTGATGAGGTCGAGAAGACGACCAGGTGTGGCTACGATGATCTGTACACCATGCTTGAGGGTGCGTATCTGACTGCCTATATCGGTTCCGCCATAGACTGCAGCAATGTGGAGTCCGTCGATGTACTTGGCGAAACTGTTGAGGTCATCGGCTATCTGGAGACAAAGCTCACGGGTAGGACTCAGGATAATGGCCTGTGTCTGCTTGTTCTGAGCATCGGTCTTCTGAATGACAGGAATGCCATAGGATGCAGTCTTACCAGTTCCTGTCTGCGCCAACGCGATGACATCGTTTTTGTTGCCTAAGAGATAGGGGATAACTTCTTCTTGTACGGGCATTGGATTCTCGAATCCAAGCTCCTCAATAGCGCGGCGAATGTCCTCGCTGACGCCTAATTCCAAAAATGTTTTCAAATCTTTTTTACCTTATTAATGTATTCAATGCAGAAGGCTGAATTCACCCTCCCAGCCATTAATAGGGTGCAATATCCTTCCGAAAACGCTTGCGACAAGGCTGTCCTGTCCTACTCTAATAGGCAACAGGCTGCCTGATACTTGTCTAAATTCGGGTGCAAAGTTAGTAAAAAGTTCTTGATAATCAAAAAGTTTTCGTACTTTTGCACACAAAATAGACTTTTTATACATTCAAAATGATGATGGATTTATCAGTTCTTTTGCCTTCGTGCCTACGACGGAGGGTTCTGCTGGGACTTATTTGCTGGTGCTGTTGCAACTCTGTGCTGTGGGCGCAGGATTCTGCCATGGTGTCGGTGGACTCGTTGGAAACAACGGAAACAGTACAGACCGACTCTATTGTAGCCGCAACAAGACCATTGCCCGCCCCCATGATGACGGCAGACTGCAAACCCGTGCTGCGACCGAAGGACGTACTGGTACCTGTAGTCATAACAGGACTGGCTGCGCTGTATGTTCAGAACCATGGTTGGTTTGCGCAACAGAAGCGCGAGGTTCAGAAAGGGCTGTCGGCTGAGGGAAGGCATCATCTGAGGGCTGACGAAGTATTGCAGTTTGCACCCATGGCGACGACCTGGGGCTTGAGGTTAGCAGGCGTAAAGGGGAAAAACGAACCTAAAGAACGTCTGGGCATCATCGCGCTGTCGTACGCTTCATTGGGACTCATTACGTTCGGCATGAAGGCGGCTGTAAACGAGGAAAGACCCGACGGCAGAGACTGCAGGTCATTTCCATCGGGTCATACGGCGAGGGCATTCATGGGTGCAGAGATGCTGTATCAAGAATATAAGGACGTGTCGCCATGGATAGGATATTCGGGCTACGCCATGGCTGCGCTGACAGGCTATCTGCGAGTCTACAACAACCGGCATTATCTGAACGATGTCGTGGCGGGAGCCTGCATCGGAATTCTGTGTACCAAATTGGGATATTGGCTGCAACCGAAATTGTTAAAGAAGAAAAAGAAGGCTTTCAAATTACAATATTGAGAAATTTGAAAGCCTTCTTCGCTTCATCCGAAAAAGCTTCGACCTGTTCAGTTGGAACGCCATGTAAGGGCGTGCTGCTTATAGGAGATTTTGGCGTGCTCATTTACTGGAAGTCCCTTTCATTCCTTCATCAAAGGTTTTGGTCAAGGAATTGGAGAATCCTCTGCTGTATGCGAAGTCCGCAGGAATGAGGCACGTCCCAAAGTTCGGTGGTAAGGAGAGAGTCTGCATGTTGGCTGTTCCATACAGCATGCATCTGCGCGAAAGCCTTCTTGACTCCGGGGACAGGGAAAAGATGGTCAAGGGTGCCACTAATAAAGAGAGAAGGATGAGGACAAGCCAAGGAGGCGATGTGAGGATAGTCGAGGTACTGACGGAGTGCAGGAATGCAGTTGGCAAACCCTCCGTTCTCCTTTCGTCCATAACGCAGGGTAAGCTGATCGTCGGTAGTAATCATCCAGCAGATATTGGCACTCGCCTTGATCTTGTCGGAGAGGGCAGCAAGCATCCAGGAACGGTATGCGCCCATAGAACATCCCACACATCCTATCCTGTCCTTATTGACCATAGGGAGAGTAGACAGGAAATCGGTTCCAGCCATATCGTCGTAGGTCATAAAGGCAGAAAGGTCGCGTCCAAGCATCATCATGTTGCCGGCGATAATATCATACTTGTTGCGGTCGATACCTTCCTTACGGCTACGCTCGCCCCAAAGAGGTGCGTCGGCAGAGAAGACTACATAGCCGTGACGGGCAAGATAGTCGCCAAGATACTGACCTTCGTACAACTTCTTTGCCCATGCATCAGCGTCGGCGACAACGGCGGTGTCGACATCAAAGGGACGTATCATCTTCTCCTTGCCGATGTAGAGGTGGGCTCCATGGTCATGGAGGGCATTGATGGCAGGGAAAGGTCCCTTGCCGTCGGGTATAAGAAGATAGGCTGTGATGCGGGCATAGGCGTTGACACAGAAGCTGATTTTCTGTGCACGATAACCATCTCGTTGTTCTTCGGCTATCACCTTCATGTCCCACAACTTGGCTCGGCGAGGTGGTGCCATCATACATTCAAATATCTTCTGACGGGCAGCCTTCTTCCATTTTTCAAAGTTTTTGATAGGACTGTTACCCCATGCCATAGGGTATGTGAGTTCCTGTTTGAGTTGTTCGACGTAAACGGGCAACTCACCTTGCCACTCGTAATTCTCTCGCACTGGCAGTTGTTTCGCATTCGGTTTCTGAGCGAAAGATGGCTGAGAGAATATCAGCAAGGCAAAAAATGTGAAGAGTGAAAAATCCAAATGTTTCATTGTTATTGAGTTTTTAAGTGTTGAATGTTATGCTGAGACGAAGCTTATCTTATGCAAAGATAATGCAAATGAGCGCAATGAAAGCTTGCTTTCAAATTGCCGAGTGCAGCTTATCTTATGCAAAAATACGTATATTCTACCAAAGAGCTTATACCTATTTTTCGGAAGTTATTACCTTTATCGGAGTTTTTTATCCTTTGTACTTAAATACTTTAACCATATCCTTGTCGCCACCTACGAGCTGGCTACATTTATTCAACATACCTGTATCGACGAATCGGCATTTCTCCATGACTCTTCCTGATGCAGGATTTCCGGTGAAGTGGTCTGCCCAGATGTTTTCAAAATGCTTCACTTGGATGCAGTAGTCGAGCATCAGCTTCAAGGCTTCGGTGCAGATTCCCTTGTTCCAATAAGGCTTTCCTACCCAGTAGCCCACCTCGCAGTCGTTTTCTCCGATAGGGATGTTGCTGGTTTCATGGGTGTAGTAGCCGATGCAGCCGATCGCCTCGCCTGTCTCTTTCAACACAATCGCCCATGTCGTGTCGTTATGGAAGAATGTGCGGATAATCTCCCGACTTTCCTCTTCAGACTTATGTGCCGGTCATCCAGCACGAGGTCCTACGTCAGGGGCTGAGGCGTACTTGAAGAGCGCCTCTGCATCCGATTCCTGCCAATGGCGAAGTAAAATTCTTTCTGTTTCCATCAGATTATTTCAATGAAATTCTTCGTTCTTTATTTTATTATTATCAATTCATTCAGTTTATCCTCTCTAATAATCTTCGGCTGAGCCTTGCCAGCGAGAATGAGAATCTTTTTACCATTACGATAAATATGAAGCTGTCGTGAGCGAACCACGGCTGTCAACTCCTCATCGTTCTGCATGGCTTGCCAGATAGGATAATATACTCCCTCAGGTTCAAACAACTTCTTTTGAAGATGTGAACAGAGGTTTGTTGTATCAATAGTCATAGCCATATTTCCTTCAAACTATTTATTGTAGTCCAAGTACGACCTTTCGGGGCGTGTGAAGTTCACTTGTGAAAGATTGTTTTGATTATGTCAAGAATGAATCAAGCATAGCCAGCAGTTCAGTTTTTTCAACCACACCGCTTGTGCGCCACAATACTTCTCCGTTTCGGAAGTGCATGAGCGTAGGCACGGATTTGATGCGGTATTGGCTTGCTGTTACGCCGTACTTGTCCACATTTACCTTGATGATTCGGATGCGGTTGTCCTCTTCTTCTGTAATAACGTAAGGGGCGCTGGATTATTGCATCGTCTTGATAAGTGATAAAATCAATATATTCTGATATGTTTCTTTCTTTTTGCATAAATAACATTAAAAATCATACTTCTTATAAATGATTATGGGCGATTTTCATCAGAAACGGAAAAGATATGGATGAGAATAATGTGCCTGAAATTCGTCCGACATTCGAAGAAGTTCGGAAAGTGGATGATAACGGGAAAGAATACTGGAGTTCACATGAACTTTTTAATGCGATGATTCTATTGATATTAAAAGCCTCAAACATATATAAAAACGAGATTTAACGCCGAAATCTGCAAAATAATTACAAATATCTGGGTTAAAACGGTTTTTGTGGCGTGTCAGAGGTAATTTAATAGTTGAAAATCCTGCATAAAAGCTGGATGAAATCCAACTTTTTCTCGCCATGTCAGAGCAGAAGCCAAGCATTTGGCTAAAAAGAAAAAGTTAGATTCTCTCGGCAAGGAAACTCCAACTCTTTCGTATTATCTTTGTTCTCTGTGGGGCACGCTGCTACGATGCCCGATAGAAATAACTATGCGAATAATGATGTGGGAATCCTTAAAACATTCACTTTTGGTGTTATTGAGTTTCCCTCAGTTCTTCTATGAGATTTTCAAGAATATAATCATCGCTCATAAGCTGTAAACCATATTTGGGGTCAGACAGTTGCTGGTACACCTTAGTAGTGTAAAACAAGTTGAGTGCCCTTTCTGCATCAATATGCAGAGCTTCTGCAAGCATCATTATTATTCGGCTTTGTTTGCGCCATAATACAGAATCTCTCATAGTCAATCCTCCTTTTCTATTTGTTCTGACGAAACAAACGACAGATAGTTGTCAACAATCTCTTGGTTCAATATGCAGAGTTGATGATTTACAGCCTTGTATTTCAATTGTCCTAGGGCTTGCTCGGCTGTAATGACATTGTTCTCGTAGTCTTCTACAGTATCAATGACATTATCGTTGGCAACGCCACCTTCCACGATGTCATACATGGTTTGCTTTGTACCTCCTTTACGGCAATCAACTACATATTCCAGCCATTCAAGATTGTAACTGTCGAAGATTTTAATGCGATAATCTTTACTCTTTACCGCATCGTAATCAAATGAATATATAGACAATGTCGGTAGGGCGTTACGTCCTTTTCTTTCAGCAATAGTCTTTGCCCATGACGAAGCCTGTTGGCGCAATTTGGTAAGGTAGAAGCCTTGCCCAAAGTCCACCTTCTTTCTTCCTAATTTAACAAGTGGTTTTCCAACTTGTATATAAGAGCCATGATATAGTGTAATCATACTTCTTTCTCCCAGTTCAATAAAGTTTCACTAATGTCGTCTGCCACCCAGTCAAGGCTTTGTGTATGAAGGTCTTCATACCTTTTTATCAGCCTACGGTGAATCAGTCCCTGCTTCTGCAGGCGGTCGTGCATCTCCTTTCCTGAAACACCCAATTTACGTGCTCCACTCTCTATTGCCATAACGGCGAAGTGAATATGTCTGTATGTTTCGTTGTCTGTATATGCCATAATTCTATATTCCGTTTATGATAGTTTCTTTATGCTCAACCTCCATATTGGCACATTATATCTGCAAAAATACAAAAAATATTCAGAAATGTGATTTTATAAATGAATTTTGTTTGCAGAGCTAACATGATTTAACCTTATTCTTAATATAGAGGAGCATTGAGGGACAACTTGGGGGATATCTTGAATAACCAGAAATCCTTAATGTCCTTAATGACCGTGACCTTAATGACCGGAAAACGCCCCTAAATATTTATTTATTTATTTTTCTGGTGAAACTCCTTCCTTGTCTTAGCCATTGCTTCCGTAGCCATGTCATGGGTTTCTATCAGCAGTGGACTCTTGTGATATTTCACAATCTTGACCCCGACTGAGTTGTGCCTTTTCTTTTCCTCGATGCATTGAAAGATCAAGTCGGAGTTGGCTCTCGCCTTCCTCCCTCGCGACTCGGCAGAGATTGCAAGCGAGTTTGCATCTTTGCTCTCGCTGCTCGTTCGGTTGGCTGATTTAGCCGTTGGAGCCTTGTCAAAGTTCTGAATATAGGCGGCATTGGTCAGGAAGAGAATGTCGGAACCTTCAGGAATTTCCTGCATTACCTTCACCATGAGGGTTAGCATCATGCGGAACTCTGTGGTGTGTAGGTCGCTGATTACATCACGACTGATGATATTGCTGTTATGTTGACCTTTGGTCTTCTTCTGTCGCGACTCGGCAGAGTTCAAACAAGTTTGACTCTGCTCTCGCTGCTCCATCAGTTCAATCACAACGGCAGCACCACCAGCTCGCTCTTTATGACCATAATCACATGAGCCACCTATCCAAACGTAATATGTAGATGTATCTTGTGTCATAATTATTTTATCTTCAATGTTCGCAGATATTCTTTCTGCTCGGGCGTGATTCTGTAGCTCTCGATGGCCTTCTGGATGGTCTTGTTGTGCGTCCAGGGAGCAAGGCGGAGTTGCTCGATGTAGGGAATCGCCTGGTCCCATTGCTTGGCAAGGGCGGTGGCAAAGAACCAGGCAACCATCATCTTTACGTAATACTCTTCGCTCCTTACTGATGCAGGAATTTCAAGATACTCTGCCTTGAAGTCTTTATCCAGGTAATGAGACATAAGTGTCTCTATTCCAAAGCGACAAGTATAAACGTGTGACGATTTACTCCAAGTCTTGATCTTCGCCAACAGTTCCTTCTTGTGTTTGGCAAACACCTTCGGAGACATAATGTCGCAAACCGCCCAGTTGTCCACGAATGGCAGGAATCTGTCAGTAAGACGAATGCATTCCTCGTAGTCTTTTACCTCGGAAATGAGGAGACCGTGAAGCATGTTCTCATCGTAGTATTCATGAGGAAGCTGCTGAAAAAATTCCTCGCATTCTGTCTCCTTTGTAAATTCTTTTGCGAACTTGCGAAGCACGGGCACACGAATGCCTATGAAACTCTCCACAGGCACTCCCGGTGTCAGTTTGGTCTGGAAAGCAGCATACTGCTTATCCTGCATGGCGAACAGTCTTTCTTGAAGTGAAGTCATTTTTATCCTATTAATTTGATAATCTGTTTATCCGAAGCATCAGGCAGGATTTCTTTCAGATGTTTGAAAATCTTCTGGTAAGATTCCATGGGAGTTCGGTTGCATTGGCAAGCCTCCCTGCCATAGAGGTCTTCGGGAGTGTTGAGCAGCGACCATCCCCAGCCATATTCATGATTGTGCTTGTCGCGAGGGTAGATGAAATCCTCGGTCACGATGTAAGTCGCCATTTCCAGTCGGGTGAGATAACCGTCAAACTTGCTTCTCATTCCCTTTCCTGTAAAACCGCAGGCTGCCCGAAGTTCTCTCGTGATGAGACTGCCTGTAGATTGAAGCGTGCAGAGAATGGCTCCTTCTATCGAGTCATCATCCGGGCGAGGGTATTTGCTTCTTCTGTAGTTGCAGAAGTCCGGGCACCATTCTTCGCTGATGAATCCCGCTTTCTTGTTAAATAACTTTCCGTACATACACGGCATTTCCTGCACAATCTCGCCCTTCCATTTCCAAAGCGGCCAGTCCCAACCGCCTTCAGGAAGTCTTACGTAACCGCAATCTTCCGCCACGATGTCTTCGGCAGAGAAGCCTTTAATGCCACTATCAAGAAGAGGGAGGAAGCCGATCTGCTGAATCAGCTCCATCATGCCTGTTGCTGAATATATTTCTGGAAAATTCATGTTCATTTTATATTTTATCCTTTGTACTTAAACACTTTAACCATATCCTTGTCGCCACCCACAAACTGGCTGCATCTGTTCAGCATTCCGGTGTCAGAGATAAGGCTTCGGTGCAGATTCCTCCGTTCCAATAAGGCTTTCCTACCCAGTAGCCCACCTCGCAGTCGTTTTCTCCGATA
>ENA-OPKN01000307-OPKN01000307.1-human-gut-metagenome-genome-assembly--contig:-NODE-307-length-12115-cov-1.719486_pt1 | contig 12115 bp, 10 predicted proteins | sample MGYA00241783_ERZ501693 | MGnify/ENA primary metagenome ERZ501693 (study PRJEB25962, sample SAMEA2042206) | human gut metagenome | biome: human gut; feature: human-associated habitat; material: faeces...
CCCCCATACCCCGGCAAAAAATATTTTTACCCTCCCCGGCCAGCCAATTTGCTGTCGGGTTTGAACTCTGCACCGATTTTAAATGTACTGACACCCTTCAGCGTGTTCTCGGTGTGCCTGTTCATGTTGCGGTCACTTGCCGAACTTTCATAATACTCGTCATAATACCAATCATATCCGCCACCGGTATTTACACGGCTGTCAAGACTGCCATAATCAGCATATTCATAGCCAGCACCTACAGCGAGGTAATTGCCAAAGGTTGTGCCGAGGCTTACACCGAACTTCCAAGGAGTATACAGTTTGAAATCGTAGCTTTCGCCTATATTTCCAGAATCGTACATGCCGACATTGGAATTGTTCTGCAATACAGTATAATTGGACGTTGTAAGGTCATACCATGTCGGCGTTGCAACTGAAAGGCCGACACGGAACGGAGATGTTTCTATCGGACGGAAGATTATTCCCGCCTTTACATTAAAGCCCGTTCCGCTTATACGGCGCTCATCGGCCATCATGACATTACCGATGCTTCCCCCGGCCGCATCAACAAGAGTCTCAGTGTATTCACTATACCCCTTGTAATTGACATCACTTATGCCAAAAGTCAAACCAAGGTACACGCGGTCGTTTATGTTACCGCTTATGTTGAAATCGTACTCCCCGATGTAGCCGGAATTTGCGCGGTTAAACATGTAACCGTTGGCGTTATTGAAGTAAAAGTCACCATTGTCATCTGGCAATAACGCATTATAATAAAGATAGTCGACTTGATTGAAAGTATTGTCGTCGGCCATGAATGTTCCGCTATTATCATAAATGCTAAACAAGCCCTCCGCACCTTTCATGTAGGAAAGTTTGTTTTGCGACGCTCCGTTCAAAGCACCGGCGGCAGAAAGGATATAATCGAAATTGCGGCTCTTATGATAATTGAACGCAAAGTTAAGAAACGAGCTGCGCCCTGTACGGCGTGCATAAACGAAACCGGCCTGATCAAAACTCATGTTTGTCTTGTCTACTCCGGCAAAGCCGCTTCCTCCCTGTTGCGAAACAAAGCCAAACGAAACATTGGCAGTTGAATGACGGAACAAGCCAATGCCTGCCGGATTTGTCGCAATGGTGGAAATATCAGCTCCAAGAGCGTCCATCGCTCCACCCATACCGACATAACGCGCCGTACCATTCAAATCTTCCATTGCAATATTGGCATTCTCGTAAGTTTCTTGGGCATAAAGAGATACAGCTGCAATAGCTGAAGCAAATATCAATGTTAACCGTTTCATATTCATAATTTTTTCAGTTGGAATTTGGCGGAAGGCAACGTTGTCTGCTGCCTTCTGCCACAATCATTAGTACATTAATTAAACATTTATCCGCTAAAATTTCACCGGCGTCCGCGGAAACCGCCACCGCCTCCGCCGCTACGGCTGCCACCAAACGAACCTCCACCACGGAAGCTGCCTCCGCTGCGACTACCGCCAAACGAATTGTTGTACGACGGGCGGCTTTGATAATTGTTCCTGTTAAAATTGTTCTGACGGTTGCCACGGAAACGGTTGCTGTAATTTGTCCTGTTATTATCGCGGTCGTAATTGTTACGATTGCTGTTTATGCGGTTATTTGTTCCACGATATCCTTTGAAATTACCGCTTCCGACACTTCCGTGACGATATGGCCTTCCGTGGTTGCTTGTGCCCGTAACACCGTAATATGGACGGTGATAAGAAACCGGCCAATACCATGAATAATACCATCCCCACGGACGATGCCAACCATAGAACCAAGGATCATACCACGGGTCGTACCACCATCCGGCATACCAGTACGGACGTCCATACCAATACGGGCCATAGCCATACCATCCATAATACCAAGGGTCATGCCAATAATAATCGTCATACCGGCTCAACTGCCTGCTGTACTCATAGTCTTCAGACGGGTCGTAAGCATAATCGGTAGCATCCGTCCCGTCGCTTACCAAGACTGTATCGCCTGCTACAGTTGACGTATCAGCATCAAAAAACACCACATCACTGTACAACGTGTCCAAATCAACTTCCGGACTGACACCTGCGAACCGCCCATGACGGTTATATTCGTCAACATCCCTAAAAGAGCCTGTATACATCTTGGGCTGCTCCTGCACGGTTTCAATCTTATCTGTTTTCTTCGGCGTGAAATACATATCGTCTTGCGCAATAATATCATGCGGCAAAAGACTTACGAAAGTCGTTACAAAAACAATCTTTTTCATGTCCATATTCACCTCCAATATAATCATTTTTACTTTACAAAAGTACAATATACTTTAATGCAAAAATACGGAAAAACCCTAAAAGACAGTAGGTTTTCCCCTATTTTTTATACATTTGCAGAAGAATTTAACAAGTATATGAAATATCTGGAAACAATATTCACCTTAACTTACAACAATAAAGGTGAAACTTGTGACGAAACAATAATTCAAGCAGCCAAGGACGTGTTATGCGAATGCTTGGGAAATATCGGTTATGAAGCGTTTGAAGACAGTGATATAAATACCGTAACCGGCTACGTACAAGCAAGCACATTCAATGAAACCGCATTGAATTCATGCACCAGAACCTTCCCTTTTGAAGGTATTGTCATCACCCATACAACAAAAAACGTAGAAGACAAGAACTGGAACGAGGCATGGGAAGAACATGGATTTGAACCTATATGGATAAAGGACAAATGCGTAATACACGACCCTATGCACCCTACCGGCCAAGCTACAAGCGGCATTATCGACATAACTATCGACACTAAGCAGGCATTCGGCACAGGTGGACATGAAACAACATTCATGATTGTAAACGAGTTGTTCAACGCCGAAATGCAAAATAAAAACGTGCTTGACTGCGGCTGTGGCACCGGCATACTGTCTATCGTTTCGGCCAAGTTCGGTGCACAAGAAGTGACAGCATACGACATTGACGAATGGAGCGTAGAAAACACGAGACACAACAGCAGCCTCAATGGCATCAACAATATAGACATCAAACACGGTGACGCCAGCCTTCTGAGCACAATAGACAAAAAATTCGACATTGTTTTAGCCAACATCAACCGCAACATCCTACTGACGGACATGGCTGCATTCAGGAATGTAATGGCAGACGGAGGCATCTTACTCCTAAGCGGATTTTACTTGCAAGACGCTGATTTACTGATAAATCATGCAAAAGAATTAAACCTTAGCTTAACCAAGCAAACAACAAAGAACGGCTGGTGCATGTTAAGGTTTGAAACAATTGGCAAAATACAATAACAATGTACAGCGACACGAACCGTTTACAAATCAATTGCCAATTGTAAGTTTACGCAAATCATAATAACTTCCGTTGTAAATGTTGAAGTCTACATATCCGCTGACCCCAGGAAGGCGACCGGCATCAGTATGCTGCCAGAACTTCCATTCGCCCGGATATTCCACTTTATCGACATAATAATGGGCTATCCAATAAGGGTAGTCATCGAAAACGGGAGCATTCAAATAGTTCATTTTGAACTTGTAATATGTATATATTATCGGTTTCACATGGTATTTGTCCTCAACAATGTGAAGCCATGTAAGCACGTCACGCTGGAAATCCTCAACGCTTACGTCTTTAGGCTTGTTCTCTATGTCAAGCACAGGTGGTAAATCCCCGTCAAGCAACGCGACATTTTCCAAGAAGAAATACGCCTGTTCCCGAGCCGACGATTTGTTACTCCAAAAGTGGTACGCCCCTCTTATAAAACCATAATCCTTTGCTTGGGCAAAGTTTTCATTGAACATTGGGTCGAGGATGCTCTTGCCTTCAGTAGCCTTTATCAGGATAAAGCGTATCGGACATTTTTCTATCATTGCATTACGCAACAATTCCCAATCAATTTCTCCCTGATGGTGGCTGATGTCTATGCCACGGATTTCATAGCCTTCGGGATACTTGGCATCTCCATACAAAGCCCTCCACCTGAAACCGAAAGGCCCTACAAAAACGTAATAAAATATCCAAACGTAAAAAGCGGCCACGCCCAATCCACCCAGCCACCATGCCCACCGTGGACAACGGAGCATGGAGGCATGGAAAGAACCGACACGGTTGCCGCGCCGCCTTGCATTACGCCTACGCTTTCCATGAGACGAATTGCGTCCTTGCATGCCCGTTTTACGATTTTCAGCCATTACGTTAAAGTAAAGGGCGGCCCATCAGAGCCGCCCCGAACAACATATCAATGCTTATTCCTGCTCCAAAGCAAGTGTCCTTGTAGGCCTGTCACACACTTCAGCAGGTCCCCAATACTGTATAGGACCCGGATATACATAACAGGTTTCCTTAGCCCACTTGTCGCGGTTCTTCGCCAATTCCTTGAAAGGATTGCCGTCAAGCTCAACCAAAGCCTTGCGTATTACAGGCTTCATCTCGCCGTTTCTGCGCTCCATGTTCATCATCATGGTTATTGGCACTCCGCCCGCTTTCCATTCGCTTGCCGGCTTGGTGGTATTCTGCACGATTGCCATATATCCCGTCTTGCCGTTTGCAATGAGGTGGGCTGCGCTCGTGCCCAATGCGTAGCAATAGTCTGCATCGAAGTTTGAAGGAGCAGCACAACGTCCTTCATATCCGAAGAAGTGATGCAATGCGGCGAATTTACCCGTATATTTACCTTCCTTCTTCCATTCGGCAAGTTTCGCCTCACACATGTCGGAAAGCAATTTTTCCGTCTCAATCAGCGAAACCTGTACGTTTCCGTGCGGGTCTCTGTCCAAAGACAGCTGACGTGCTACATTTGCAGGCAATGTTGAGAACGTCTGACGGTTGGCTTCGCTGAGGTGAGCCAGTATATACTCACGCTGCGCTACAGGGTCAAGTCCCTTATAATCGTCGCCGTGTGCGGCAAGCAGGTCATTCAGTTCCTCAATCAGTTTGCCTATGGAAGGAATGAACTCTATAAGGCCCTCGGGAACAAGTATCACGCCGAAGTTGTTGCCCTGTGATGCGCGGTATGCTATTACTTCGCAGATTTGTTCAACAATCTGGTTGAGCGTCATGTCCTTCGCCTTAACCTCTTCTGACACAAGGCAGATGTTGGGCTGGCACTGCAACGCGCATTCCAATGCTATATGGCTTGCCGAACGTCCCATAAGCTTGATGAAGTGCCAATATTTGCGTGCCGAATTACAGTCGCGCTCGATGTTGCCGATAAGCTCCGAATATGTCTTTGTGGCTGTATCGAAGCCGAACGAAGTCTCTATCTGGCTGTTCTTAAGGTCGCCGTCGATAGTTTTCGGGCAGCCTATCACCTGAACGCCGTACTTCTTAGCAGCATAATATTCAGCCAATACGCAGGCGTTTGTGTTAGAGTCGTCGCCGCCGATGATGACAAGAGCCTTTATGCCAAGTTCGCGGATTATCTCAAGTCCCTTCTCAAACTGCTCTACTTTCTCCAGCTTTGTACGGCCAGAACCTATCATGTCAAAGCCTCCGGTGTTACGGTAGCCGTCGATGAAGTCCTTTGTTATTTCTATGTATTTATGGTCAACAAGTCCGCCTGGTCCCATAAGGAAACCGTAGAGCTTGTTCTCCGGATTCATCTTTTTTATCGTGTCAAACAGTCCGGTTATGACATTGTGTCCGCCGGGAGCCTGTCCGCCGCTCAAGATGATGCCAACGTTGGTAACGTCGCTGTTTTCCGTATCGCTTGGTTCGAACTCAACGACAGGCATCCCATACGTGTTAGGGAACAGCTGCTTGATTTCCTCCTGATTGTCTACGCTTTGTGTCGGAGCACCTTCTTTTACCTTGACTAATCCTTTGAGTGCATCCGGCAGCTTGGGGCTGTAAGCCATCCTTGCTTGTTGCAACACGCTTTTTTCCATGACAAAAAAAATTAAATTAATTATTCTTGATAAGCCTTTTCTCTTTTGGCAGTGCAAATTTAATAAAATTCATTTACATTGGAAAATAAATGAGCTTAATTCAACTAAAAATAGGTCTACGAAAGGGCTTGTTGCAAAAGGCCGTCTTTTGTATTGTAAAAGGTGGCGTTTTACAACGCAAAACACGGCCTTTTGCTTCATGAAAGATGGCCTTTTGGGAAACAGGCCGCACCGACACGCCTGTCAACCGGCAAAACGCCGCTTGTCATTGCCCGTCAATCTAAAAAACTGATAAAAACAAAAAAAAAGATGTTTTTTTATGCGTATGGCGACAACATTTGACTTTTATTCATTATATTTGCCTTGTATAACCAAGACTAACATTAATAGATATGGCAAACAAACGCAAGCTTAAAAAAACAATCAATTATATATGCAGCGACCTCTTTTCAGAGTGTATAGCCGCATCGTTGTACAACGGCAACAAGAAACAGGCGGAAGTCAACGCAATCCTGACATCCATCATCATCATACAGCGTGACTACGTTTGCCGCATTTCGCACCCCGAACCGGGAATGGAGGCAAAAAAATACTTCAAGAACCTGAAAGAACATTTCAGCATACAGATTGAAGAAATCGCCGACAACATTTCCAACATCTGAAAACAGCTTACATATACCCATGCTACAAGCATTGTCCAAATGGATTTTATATAAGCTGTTAGGTTGGAAAAAAGAAGTGACAATCAAACATTCCGACAAATTCGTCATCTGCCTTGCACCGCATACAAGCAATTTCGATTTCGTCTTAGGGCAACTTTATGCCAAGGCTGAAGGCATGAAAATAAGCTTCCTTATGAAAAAAGAGTGGTTCGTCGGCCCTCTCGGCCTACTGCTCAAGCGGATTGGCGGCATCCCCGTCAGCCGTGACAGGCATGCCAACATGACCGACGTTCTGGCCCGGAAAGCTGTACGCGAAAATGAGTTCCGACTCTGCATCACACCTGAAGGCACACGTTCTTTGAATCCGGAATGGAGAAAAGGCTTTTACTACATCGCCTCGAAAGCCAACATTCCAATCTTGTTATACGGCCTCGACTATGACCGCAAACTCATACAATGCACGAAAAGCATTGTGCCCGGAGGAAATCCGGACAAGGACATGGATGAAATAAAAAATTACTTTAAAGGCTTTACCGGGCGGCATCCTGAACTATTCACTACCGGACACTGACAATGAAAAAATATTTCCACATATTTCTTGCCTGCATCACGCTGGCATCATGCGGCACCCACCGCAACGTCATATCGACAACCCCCGACGGAAATAAAGGCAAAATAACGAAGGAAGTCAAAAAAGACATCACCTACAACGGTCTGCCGTGGGTTGAAAACATATCTAAGCCCATAAACATAACAAAGGGGCTTAAGAACAAACACTTGTCGATATGGGCAAGCCACGGACGCTTTTACGACCAGAACAAAGGCAAATGGCGGTGGCAGCGGCCAAACATGTTTTGCACAAACGAAGACCTGTTCACACAGACAATCGTCGTTCCCTACCTCATACCGATGCTCGAAAACGCGGGTGCAACGGTGTTCACGCCGCGCGAACGTGACTGGCAGAAAAACGAAGTGATAGTTGACAACGACGACGCGACAAAACTTCCATACTATACGGAGATTGGCATAAACCGCAATTGGGAGGATGCCGGAGAAAAAGGGTTCGCCGCAAGCAAAAAGACATACGGCGGATGTGACAATCCTTTCAAAGACGGAACTACGCGCATGGCCGTGGCCTCACCAACAAAAGGATGCGAAATTTCATACCAGCCGAGGTTCACTCAGGATGGAGAATACGCCGTCTACGTGAGCTATCCGACATTGGACAAAAGCATACCAGATGCAAAATACATAGTATTCCACAAAGGGCGGCGCACCGTTTTCAATGTCAACCAAAGGATGGGAGGCGGCACATGGGTGTACTTGGGAACGTTCGAATTTGCCAAAGGATGCAGCTCTGACAACCGCGTTGTGCTGACAAACGAAAGCGCCTATCAGGGCATTGTCACGGCAGACGCTGTGCGTTTCGGCGGCGGAATGGGCGTAATAGCACGCGACGGGAACACGAGCGGACTGCCCAAATGCATCGAAGGCTCACGCTATTATGCGCAATGGGCAGGCGCACCCGAAAGCGTTTATAGGGTAAAAAGCGGAACCGACGACTACAAGGAAGATATCTACTCGCGTCCATACATGACAAACTGGCTCGCCGGAGGCTCATGCTTCGCACCCAGACAAGAAGGGCTTAACGTGCCGATAGAGCTGGCTTTGGCTGTACACAGCGATGCAGGATTTTCCAAAGATTTCTCGTCACTTATCGGCTCGTTGACAATATGCACGACAAATACGGGCAATGGGCTGCTGGCTTCAGGTCATTCACGCAAAAGGTCAAAGACATTTGCAAGGATGCTGCTTGACGGTGTACGCAACGATATTGCCGGAACATATGGCAAGTGGAACAAACGAAACTTGTACGACCGGAACTATGCCGAAACAAGATGCCCAATCGTGCCGTCAGCAATAATAGAAACCATGTCGCACCAGAACTTTCCCGACATGTTCATGGGGCAAGACCCAAATTTCCGTTTCACTCTTGCACGCAGCATATACAAATCCATTTTGCGCTTCAATTCGGAAACACACGATACGAAATACGTAGTAACACCGCTTGCACCGATAAATGTTTGCACAGAATTTATGTCCGGCGACACAATAATAATAAGGTGGGATGCCCAACGGGATGCCACGGAACCGTCGGCTACACCTGATTCTTACATACTTTATACGGCCATAGGCGATTACGGTTTCGACAACGGCATACGCGTAAACGGCCAGGCATGTAAAGTTAAACTTATGCCGAACACCCTGTATAACTTCAAAGTTTCAGCCGTAAACGAAGGCGGAGAAAGCTTTGCTTCAGAAACTGTATCGGCACTATACAACCCTAAAGCAACAAAAACCATTCTTGTTGTGAACGGTTTTCAACGCCTTGCCGCTCCGGCACCGATAAACACCGACACACAACAAGGCTTCGATATTGACGCTGACCCAGGCGTATGGCCGGGAAAAACGCTCGGATTCGCCGGCCGGCAGATATGCTTTGACAAAAACATGATAGGCAAGGAAGGCGAAGGCGGACTTGGTTTTTGCGGCGACGAACTTACCGGGCACATCATCGCCGGCAACACCTTTGCCTACATTCCCATACACGCAAAAGCGATAATAAGCGCCGGCGCATACAACATTGCAAGCTGCTCTAAGTACGCAATAGGCCGACATGTTGCTGATCTAAGCAAATACGGATGCATAGACCTTATAATGGGGCTGGAAAAAGATGACGGTTATTCATTACGCCAATACAAGACTTTCACACCAAAACTGCAAAAAGCATTATACGAATATACCGACAATGGTGGCAACCTGATTGTAAGTGGGGCTTACATAGGCAGCGACATGAAAAGCAGCAGGGACGCGGAGTTTGTCAAAAACGTGCTGCACATTACGCACAACGGCTCGACACGCCCAGGCATTGAAAACACAATAAGCGGCATGGGCACATCATTCAACATTTATACAACATTAAATGAAGAAAACTATGCATCCACATCAATTGACCTTATCAGTCCGGTAGCCCCTGCTTTCTGCGCATTGACCGAAAACGGCGGCCACTCCGTATGCGTTGCTTATAAAGGTGATGACAGCCGTACGTTTACAATGGGATTTCCGTTCGAGTGCATCACGTCTGAGAAAAAACAATCAATGATAATGCGAGGCATACTGAATTTCATATTCAATTGACAAACATAAAAAAATACGAAAGCGGACGTTGGTTGTTTACATACCCAAGCGTCCGCTTTCATTTTCATCCCTCGCCCAAGGTTATGCTTGACCTGACGCGGCTCAAGGTTTCAGGTGTCATTTGCAGATAGCTCGCTATATAAACAAGAGGAGCACGCAAAGACAATTGCGGAGACAGCTTGCAAAGCTTACGGTACCGGTCTTGAGCTGTCTCAAAACGCACCAAGTCGGCATGTATCTGGGAATTGATCAAAGATTCTTCGAGTATCTTCCTGTACAATATCTGTATATTGACATTGTGCAAAGCCACCTCTTCAAGCCTCGCCTTCGGCAAGGCATATATCAGTACAGGCTCCAAAGCCTCCACCTGCAAACGTGTTGGTTCCTCCTTGAAAAGGCTCTCTATGCACATTATTATCTCACCTTCAGGAGCCATGTGCTCTGTAACGTCCTTACCTTTCTTGAAGTAAAACTGCCTTACAAGCCCTTTCTCTATATAATAGATGTTCCTGCAAACCTCTCCTTCCTTCAAAATCATTTCGCCCTTGGCGAACTTCATCTGTACAAGTACATTCTCAAGAATATCGAGTTCATCATGGGTCATTGTACTGTACTTACGGGCCAACTCACGCGCAATGTCCCGTTTAGTTTTCAACATTTCTTTCATATTCCTCCTCCTTTTTATATTTTATCAAATAAATAATGAGCAATCAAACAAATGTAACCATAATTTCTCCTCCTCATTATCTATCATCATTCTCAATATACACTAATCCAGCTTCAGCACTGCTAAAAAAGCCTTCTGCGGAACCTCAACGTTGCCTATCTGCTTCATACGTTTTTTGCCCCTCTTTTGCTTTTCCAACAATTTACGTTTACGGCTGACATCTCCGCCGTAACACTTTGCCGTGACATCCTTACGCACACACTTGATGGTCTCACGTGCTATGATTTTCGAACCTATCGCAGCCTGTATAGCTATGTCAAACTGCTGTCTTGGTATCAGTTCTTTCAGTTTCTCGCACATGCGGCGCCCCAAAACCACAGCGTTGTCCTGATGAGTAAGCGTAGACAAGGCATCCACCGGCTCACCGTTAAGCAGAATGTCGAGCTTGGCAAGCTTTGACGGACGGAAGCTATCGATATGATAATCGAACGAAGCATATCCCTTCGAGATGCTTTTCAGCTTGTCATAGAAGTCAATGACGATTTCTCCCAACGGTATCATAAAGTACAGCTCAACCCTGTTTCCGCTGACATATTCCTGCTTTACAAGCTCCCCACGCTTATCGAGGCACAGCTTCATTATCGGGCCGATGTAATCGGTGCTTGTTATTATGGAAGCGCGTATGTAAGGCTCTTCGATATGGTCAATCATCGTAGCTTCGGGCAGTCCCGACGGGTTATGCACTTCCTTGGCATTTCCCTGCTTGTCATAAACCATATAAGACACGTTCGGGACTGTGGTAATTACGTCCATGTCAAATTCCCTGTCCAAACGTTCTTGCACTATCTCCATATGCAACAATCCAAGAAAGCCGCAACGGAAGCCGAACCCCAATGCTACAGACGACTCCGGCGAGAACGTTAGTGAAGCATCGTTCAACTGCAGCTTTTCAAGCGACGCACGTAAATTTTCATAGTCCGCAGGGTCGATGGGATAAACTCCGGCAAAGACCATCGGCTTGACTTCTTGAAAACCGGAAATGGCTTCTGTGCAAGAATTGCCAACATGGGTAATCGTGTCTCCGACTTTTACCTCCTTACTGTCTTTTATGCCACTTATAATATAGCCAACATCGCCTGTTTCCAAGCGGTTACGGGGTATCATGTCCATCTTCAGGACACCTACTTCGTCGGCCACATACTCCATTCCTGTATTATAGAATTTCACCTTGTCGCCCTTGCCTATGCTTCCGTTCTCAATCTTGAAATAGGCGATTATTCCCCTAAAGGGATTGAAAACTGAATCAAAAATCAAAGCTTGCAATGGCGCATCGGCATTTCCTGACGGATGCGGCACACGTTCAACCACTGCGTCCAGAATGTCTTTTATACCTTCACCTGTCTTGCCTGACGCACGTATTATCTCACTTCGGCTGCATCCCAACAAATCTACAATCTCGTCTTCAACCTCATCTGGCATAGCCGAAGGCATGTCGATTTTGTTTATTACGGGAATAATCTCCAAATCATGCTCCAATGCCATATACAAATTGCTTATCGTCTGGGCCTGCACCCCTTGTGTGGCATCGACAACGAGCAACGCCCCCTCGCACGCAGCAATACTTCGTGAAACTTCGTATGAAAAGTCAACGTGCCCCGGAGTGTCGATAAGATTCAATATGTATTTGGAACCTTCATAGTC
>ENA-OPKN01000312-OPKN01000312.1-human-gut-metagenome-genome-assembly--contig:-NODE-312-length-11983-cov-3.807763_pt1 | contig 11983 bp, 9 predicted proteins | sample MGYA00241783_ERZ501693 | MGnify/ENA primary metagenome ERZ501693 (study PRJEB25962, sample SAMEA2042206) | human gut metagenome | biome: human gut; feature: human-associated habitat; material: faeces...
ATTAATAATTAATAATTAATAATGAATAATGAAAAACGGAGTGGATGTTTCTGGGTGGGCCCTACCTCTACAGAACGAATCATCCATGTAGGGACGCACGGTCCGTGCGTCCGGCCGGTAAGAAACTCCCCGAAACCACCCGACATTCCGTCAACGGGCCAGCGATTTCCGGGCGGGTTACCCCGCCCCTACCGGAATTACCGTACCACGCCACTCACTTTCAAACCGAGGTCCATCCACTGTTTCAATACGTTGGTCTTTTCATCCTTCGAAGAAACGGTGAAGGTGGTATGTTCGGCATCCTTGACATCCACGGTCAGGTAGCTGAAGTTATCGACCACCTGTCCGGCTATACCCCGACTGTATCTCGGCACTTCCGAAAGAATCAGGTCACGGACACTGGATATGCTCAAGGCCATGAAGAAACGCTTGCCGCTCACTTCGCTCGCCCAGGGAGCCTTGACCAGGCTGTTCCCTTTCACGCCCTCGTTCAGCAGCAGCTTGTCGTTGGTCAGGTAGAAACGTTTGTCACGCACACCGATACAGATGGAAGTCGGTCCCTGTCCCATACCGAACTGTGAGCCGTCGGCCAGTTGCAGTTCATAGCTGTCCTTTCCTGTCGGCACCAGGCGCATGGAACGTCCGGCCATCGAAATGATCGGTTTCAGCTGGTTAATCAGCGCCTGCAGGAAATCAGCGTTCTTCACTTCCGCGAATAGAGAAACCTGCGGAATCTTCTCATCCAGCATGTTCATGCCCAACGTCACGGTACCGTCCACCGCTTCGAACACCGGTTTCAAGTCAATGTCAAACGGCATGCTCATCAGCGCGGATCCGAACACCTTCTGCTTGTCCAGCTGTTCATACAGCTTCGCGCCGTTGCCCCGCAACGCCATCCAGCAGAACGTATTTTCCGGATAAGCGTCCATGTATTTGTCGTTCAGTTTATCCAGTGCAGCCATCTGTGTCTCTGCCATCTTCCTGAGTTCCTTGTTCTTATAAATTGTCTGCATATCGGCCACCATCTTTCCGTTCTCGAAACGGACAGCCGTCAGCATCCGGATGTCACTCAGTTTGGCTCCTTCGGGCAATGCCGCCTGCATCATGGAGCGCAGTTCCACCGGCATCAGTTCCAGGCCGTTCACGAAAGCCATGTCCGCGTTTGCCTCCGACATCGACTTGTATTCGTCGGTTGCGGCGAACGAACGTTCCTTCGGATTGTTCAGCCAGCCCTTCATCTGCGCCTTCAGTTCCTCGCTCTTCATGCGTCCGGAACCCATCAGCAACGCTTCATCCGTAAAGGCCAGCACGAGCTTGCCGCTCTCGGTCCACGAAGCCCCGTCCTTCTCTTCCAGCTGAGCACACATCTGCTGACCGGCCAGCACATCCACCAGGTCATGCAGCTTGTCACTGTTCTGCACACAAGCCACGACGCCCGAAGTCTCCCCGTCCGGTTGGATAAAGAAATAAATCGGTTTCTTGAAATCGATACCACTTTCGCTCGGGTTGTTCAGGATATCTTCCAGCACCTTCGCCTCTTCGGCCCCAAGTCCCTGGGTGACATTCTTCTTCATCTTATCCAGAGTCGCCTTGTCCACCGATTCCGTCAGACCGCTTTTCTGTACCAGCGACGACACCTGGAACGAACCTACCACCGAGGCATCCTGCGGGATTACCCGGGTGTACTCATTTTTCTCCGAACAAGCTGCCAGCAATACCAGTACCACCAGCAACGCATAATTCCAAACGTGTTTTACCATATCTCTCACATTTTATTGTTTCCTATTCCTTTCCTTCCTTCTCTTCCGCTTCGCGGCGTCTGATTTCGTCCCGCAGCTGCGAGGCCCGTTCATATTCCTCCTTTTCCACGGCCACCTGCATCTCCTGTTTCAGCGTATCCAGGTCCACCATGTTGACAGGAACCGTATAAGCCGAACCGTCCGGCGAGATATACCGCAGCTGTTCCCGTTCCAGCACCTCGTCCAGCACATACAGCGGGAAGCCGGCACGCATGGACAGCGAAATCACATCCGTAGAGCGTGCATCCACCTGGTAGACACTTCCGTCCGCCCGCCGCACATACAGGTCGGCGTAGTAGACCCCGCTCTTGACGGCCGAAATCACCCCTTTCACCGGTTCCAGTCCCCCCTGCTTCATCACGTCCAGCATCAGTTCGTGCGTGAACGGGCGGGGCGGGCGATACCCCAGCTGGGCTATCCGGATGCCCTGTGCCTCCACCGCGCCGATAATCAGCGCCAGCCTCCGGTGTCCCCCTTCTATCTCCTCCAGCACCAATGCAAAGGCATCCGAGGGTTTCAGCACCGTCGACATGTCCAGCACCCGTACCGGTATCTCATTCCATGCTCTTTCCATAAAATCTCCTTATTTTGTTTCAGGCACATGCTTGTAGCGGAAAACGATGGCAAACACCACTGCAACGACCAAAGCATATGCCGCAAAGATAAACCATGCCTGACTCCATCCGGCCACCTGCGGTTCCGTACTGTTGAAATCCACAAAACGGTTCACCACCGCCTGTGCGCTCAACGTTCCCACCGTCGCACCGATACCGTTTGTCATGATGATAAACAGTCCCTGTGCGCTAGATCGGATAGAGATATCTGTCTCCCGGTCTACGAAAAGCGACCCCGACACGTTGAAGAAGTCGAATGCCACCCCATATACCAGCATAGACAGGATAAACATCCACACTCCGCTACCCGGATTTCCCAAACCGAAAAGTCCGAAACGCAACACCCATGCCACCATGGCTATCAGCATTACCCGTTTGATGCCGAACCGGCTCAGGAAGAACGGGATGAGCAGGATGCAGCAGGTCTCACTCACCTGCGAGAGCGAAATCAGCAGGTTGGCATGCTGTACCCCGAACGTATCGGCGTATTCCGGAATGGCCTGGAAACTCGTGATGAACGGGTTGGCGAATCCGTTGGTAATCTGGAGCGAAACGCCCAGCAGCATCGAGAAGATGAAGAAGATAGCCATCTTCCGCTGCTTGAAGAGCAGGAAAGCGTTCAGGCCCAGCGCCTCCACCAGCGATTTCCGGGCACCTCCCTTGCTCACCGGACAGCCCGGCAGCGTGTTGGCATAGAGCGCCAGCAGCAGTCCCCACACCGCACAGGTGAAGAACTGCATGTAATTGGCCTGGAAGCCCATCAGATCTACCAGCCACATGGAGCAGATGAACCCGATGGTACCGAAGGTACGGATGGGCGGGAAAGCCTTGATGGTATCCAGCCCCGCCTGTTCGAGGGCCGTAAAGGCCACCGAGTTGGAGAGTCCCAGGGTCGGCATATAGAAAGCGACACTCAGCGAATAGAGCAGAAAGAGCGGACCGAACGCCACCTCACTCCCCGCTTCCATGGCATAATAACCGGCTCCCCCCATAAAAAGGGCGGCCAGCAGATGGCTCATCCCCAACAGGCGTTGGGCAGGCACCCAGCGGTCGGCAATGATACCCAGGATAGCAGGCATGAAAAGGGAAACGATTCCCTGCATGGCATAAAAAATACCGATGTGACTACCCAGGCCAACGCCTGCCAGGTACGTCCCCATCGAGGTCAGATACGCTCCCCACACAGCAAACTGCAGGAAGTTCATTACGGTCAGTCGAATCTTAATGTTCATAGGTTCGTCAGTCTATTATGTTTTTTCTCATCCAAATATAGACAATATTTTTAGAACAACACACATCCGGAGCAAAAAGATAACGAAAGATGGTTCCCTACAACGCAAAACCGCCCGTCACCGGCTGCGTACAGCACGATGACGGACGGTCTTCTCCGGTTTTGTCCGGTGATGTTCCCAGGCAGTATCAGTCCTTATACTTTTTGTGAGAGGCACTATCAGAGGTTCTGGCAATCAGATAGACAGCCGTTTTTTCTTTAGGCTTATACAGGATATAATGCCCTTCTCCAATTGTATACAGCATTTTCAGCGTTTGATTTTTACTGACTTCCACCTCAAACGGACGAGAGCCCTGAGTTACCAGATCTTCGTAGGTAAATGCATGGCATTCCCCTCTTTTCTTGATTTCGATTTGCGTGAGTTTCAACAGAATGATATTTCGATTATCGATATTGTCCTGCTGCTCCACAGTCAGGGTATCCTGAGCATGCCGGAGTTCCACTGTGACGGGTACCGATTTTTCGTTGACAATCATCACTGACTCCTCCTCATCCACAAGGGCCTTTTCTCCTTTCTGGCGGTTTATCCATATTTCATCCTTTTTCACGAGAAGGTCTGTAAGGAAACGGTAATCCGGATTCGGTATTTTACGGATTTCCACCACGTTACCGCTGTTTTCCTTCACCGTCTTCCCCTTTTCTTCTATCAAAAGGAAATCCCCATCCGACCGGTTATAGGTCTGTTCCACAATAACACCTGTAATCTTCTTTCCCTGCTTGGTGCAGACAATCTCCAGCAAGGGCGACTGTTCGGACAAAGGCTGGTTGGGATTCAGTTTTTTCTTCTTCTGGACCGCGATCTGTTTCAGATCGATCACCTCCACGATTCCGTCATTGCCCAGCAGACGGACCTGTTTTCCGGGAAGCTGTTCGATGATCTGCCCTTCCAGCACATTTCCGGAGCACAGTTCGACCACATCTATCACGCCGGTCAGGTCAAGAGCCGACCGTTCATACCGTTTTATCATCAAGATATCCTCCCACGGTATATCATAGAGCGTTTTGGCGAAATCCAGGTACTTGATGACGGCTCCTTTTTCAAGAATCTTCACGCCCCGTGGAGGCACTTCGCGGATGTTTCTATAAGGGTCCACAGAATCCTTCTTCGCGACCAGCGTATCAGGCTGGTCCGGTTCAGTCCGCATCACAATGTCACTTAAGGTCAGGTACTTTTTGCCTCCCACTGTCTTTACCGAGGCAGGGTTCTCATCGGCCCAATGCTGCCATTCAGAGGGCAAAGCGGACCATTCCGAGTCATAGCTGGAAATAGACTCCACGACCGAAGAGGTGAGATACACCATGGCTTTCTCAGACATAAAGGCCACCTTCTTCCCCGGATATTGGATAGAAATATACCCTTCCAGTTCTGTCCCGTTTTTCAGGACAATCTTTTCATACGGTTTGCCCAAGCTCAGTCCACAGAACAAACTCAGGATCATTCCCAGATACAATCTTCTAAAGTTTCTCATAAGCAATATCGGTTTTGTTTATCGCTTTCACAATTGCCAATTGAATGCAGACGGTCTCCTCCCCGCCTCCGAGCGTCCCCACGGGAACGGTTCCGAAGGAATTCCGGTTCCTAGGTCTCCATTCGATACAGCTTTTAATATTTCACAAAGAAAGGCACCAGCTGGATCCGTTTACTGACGGTGTTGCTGCTCAGGGAAGTCGCAACGGAGACAGTGCGGCTGTCTGCCTTTTTCACTTTCATAAAGTAAGTGGATATTTTTTGTGATTGTCCGCTTGCCAGTTTCACCTTCCTGTTCACCGTCTTAAGCTGCTTTCCGGTCACTGTAACTGTAAATTCCAGCGCGGCCGCGGTATTGTTCTTCAGAATGACCGTCACAGGCGCATTATCCCTTGCATTAGCCTTCACCGTAGAGGGGTGGATGGATATGGATATATCCTCAGACAATTCTCCATACGTATTGCCCAAGGTTCCCATTGAAGTGTTCCATACCGTCAGTCCTTCACCGGACAAAGACAACTCCTGATTGCCTTGCGGGATAATGAATGAGAAGGTACGTTTAGGGCCGGCTGTTCCCGGTTGCAGACTGCTGGTCTTGTCTTTTCCGTCAGTGACACAGGTAAGTTCCAGTGCACTGTTCTCCCATTCTTTAGGGACAGAAACCACATAATCTACCGAGCGCATTCCCTTTTCGGAGGTTTTCAACGATCCGGTTGCGGTCACACACGAGAAATTTCCATCAACCAGTTTCAGCAGGCCGTATTCCCCATTGACCGATGCGATGGCAAATCCCTGAAAGAAAGGGGTCGCTTCGTCAAACTGTGGAGGAAGCATAATTTTACCAGCCTGCTTATAGCCGTATAAATCATTTTCCGAGAAAGTGGTAGGTCCATCATAAAAGACAGTCTGCGAAGGCTTTTCCTGAGGGGCTTCCGCCTCGGTCTGCAAAGCATATTTCTCATCAAATGCCAGCATCACGTTATTGTCTATGCGTGTCAGTTGTCCGGAAGTATTGATAAAGCAATAGCGGTTGTCTTTCGTTATGACCAGGGCCTCCCCGTTTTTGAAGGTCGTACCCGAATAGATATCACCTATATCAGACTGTAGCGTCATGGTGCGTCCCTGCCCGTCAATGTAAAAGACTTTCTGTTTGCTTTTTTTCTTGATGAGCGACAACAGGTTTTTCCCCTGGCTCACGGCGGCCCAACCTTCCGAGAAAGGATGGACATTTCCATACTCGAAATCAATCAGAAGGGCTCCGTTAGTCCCGACATACCCATACTTGCCGCTTTTGTTGTAAACGGGCAATTTCCCTTCCGAAAAGAAGGGGAAGTCCCCTACATACCATTCATCGGCGATGACCACCAGCCGATGGTCATCATGCAGGATACCTTTCAACCGGTATTTCTCTTCCTCATACTGCAAGACCAGCGCACATTGTTCCGTCATGGCCGTAATAGAGTCAGCATTGACGGGTACGATTACGTTTCCCTTATCGTCCAACATGCCTACATGTGCATCGGCCTTGACCTTGTACAAGCCATTTCCATAAGGTGTTATGGAAGTGTATTGGGGGGCAATCGCCCATTTGGCAGTCTGCGCCTGCACGGCTGCGGACAACAAGAGTCCCCCGCACACAAGAAAACTGATAAAATATTTATTCATAGCCTAATTCCTCGTTATACATTTCTTTCAGATATTTTGCCTGACAAGCGCGGCCGAACGTGATTCCTTCCGGTCTTCTTCCCCAAAGCACACCGACCAGTTGTCCTTTTTCATTGAAGATAGGCGATCCGCTGGCTCCCCCTACGCTTTCCCCCTGAAAATCGAAGGTATACTTGCTAGGCATTTTGCTACACATGGTTTCCCGTATGGCCGGTTCCAGCGATTGCATCTTTGAATCCATGGCCCATACCACCCCATTGGGATACCCTATGGTATACAACTTATCCTTCAAAGGTTCCAGTTTGTCGGTATAGAAGTTCTTTACTTCGAAAATGTATTTAATGTTGTCAGGAGTCTTCTTGTCGTTCATCTGCAGGATAGCGATATCCTTGTCATCTGTACCCGATTCACTCACGACACAGCATCTGTCGAATTCATCGGTATGCGTATAATACCTACCCGGGTATCCCACCGTAATGTAGTCCATTTCTCCTGAAATCGTATATTTCGACTTGTTCAACCTGCTGATAAGCTTGCTGCGTGTCTTGTGAAAACGTTCCAATGTCAGATTGGGAGTCGTGGCCAATGCATAATTGTAGATGGTCTGTGCAAACGCCAGTTCCGAATTCTTCTCAAAGTTTTCGTAGGTAAAGCTTTCAAGCCATTTCTCCACAGCGGAACGGATCACGTTCTCATCCTGTTTACTGCGGTATTCCCATGGAACAGCCACATGTCTGTTCGTTGCCAACCGTCCTTCCCTGTCGATGAAGAACGCGGTAGCCTGATAAGGTATCGCCACCTTCTGATCGGCATCATTTCTTAAGATGAACTTACCGTCCCAGTATTCCGGCATCGGATTGTCTTCAAAGGTAATCACATAATGGTAGCAGGCACGTACATAGACCACCGCAGGGCGGAAATCCTGTGCCGGATGTCCCTTGCAGCCTTTTTCTCCACAAATGATGCAAGGCTCCTTAGGCACAAAGATCAAGGCGACCACGCCTACCAGCGCTGCAGCCACAACGACCGCAGCCAGTGTCTTTATCCATGGGAATGGAACAGGCAAATAAGGTTTCAGTTGCTCGGTCACGTCCACATCCCCACAGATGACGATATCTCCCCGTTTGATCCGCACATCCTTACCCGGTTGCAGTTTCACTCCGTTTACCTTCGTTCCGTTCTTGCTTCCCGAGTCAGTGAGGAAAGCCTTTCCGTCCTTGGTAATCTTCATGGTAGCATGAAAACGGCTGGGATAATTTCCGGTAATGACGATTTCATTGCGGAAATTGGTCCCGATATTGACAATGGCCTTGTACTTTCCGGCATTCTCTATAACCGGTACATGTGCCCATTGCAACTCCACGTCGGCAAATCGGATATAATCACCTCTTCTGACAGTTACTTCCTTATTCGGCGAAATTTTCTTGTTCCCTACAAAAGTACCGTTGGTACTGTTCTTATCCTCCAAAATGATTTCACCATTGTCCAACAGAATCATCTCTGCATGATGGCTACTTACGAATTCACTGTGTAACACAATGTCGCATGATGAGGAACTTCCAATTTTTATCAGTTTCATACCTTTGTAATTTTACATGATTATACGTTTGTTATTCTTTTTCTCATCTTGGGGTTGAGGTTTCGTCTCCTCCTTCTTTTCCGATTCCTGCTTTTTCTTTACATTTCTTTTCTTCTGTTTAAAGAAATCCGATGGGATTTCCTTTTTCTCGTCACTACGCTCTGTACTCTCCCCATTCTCCTCCTGGACAGCGTCTTCACTCTTGCCTTCCTGGGGTGCGACATTCTCGATATCCTGTTCGAGTTCAGGTTGCACAGGAGCTTTCGGTTCGCTTTCCGTCAAGAAACGGCTCGCCAGTATGCTCCCACCTACAATCAGGATGACCGCTACACACGCTATCACGATATAGCGGAAATATTTCAACTCGTCCGGAATCTGCGACCAGTCCAATTGTCGGACATGCGCAAAAGACACCACATCTTTGCGTGTTACCGGATAGGGAGTATTCGGGCTCAGCTTCACACCGTTTACGAATGTGCCGTTCTGCCCCATATCCACTATTTCCATTTTACCGGTAGCATAAATCTTCAAGATGGCATGGCGACGGCTGATGGTACTGTCCGGAAAAACAATGTTACAGTCTTCTCCTCTTCCTATAGAAATTACTTTCATGGCATTTATTTGTTAATTTTGGTTCTTATTGAATACAATACGGAAATAATCGCATCATAATGCCCTATCGACTTATCGTTCGGACTTCCTTTGGCTATATTATGTGTCAACAGTTCAAGGACATTGTCATGGTTCCTATTGTTACACATCATGTCTTTGTTGCTGATTCCATACTGTTGCAGTTCGGGAGTGAGCGCCTTCAAGGCATTCAAGGTCTCGTTGATTTCTTTGTCTTTCCGTTCTCCCTTAACCATATTCTTCAGGCTTTCCAGTTGGCTGATAATGCTGTCCAGCTTCCCGATGACCTGTTGGCGTGCCTTGCTTTCTTCCAGGAAATGACTTACATCATCAATCTGCTTGTTTTTGATCAGTTCGGACAATGATTCGATGGTCTGCTGGTATTTCTTCTCCATCCGTTCACGTTCCGCCTTCATCTTGATGTCCAGCAGGGAATCGATATTTTCGGTATACACAGGGGCAGACTGCCGGACAGGAGGTTCAGGTTTGGCCGTCAACAGCAGGATATTTCCTACGATACTGACCAGGCATACCGCCGACAAAGCCGTAATGATTATTCTTGCTCGTTTACTCATTTTTTCCTTTAATATTGAATTAGACGTTGTTTCTATCAATGCCACAGTCAGGTTGTCATGGACCCCTCCGGCCGCAAAGCCCTGTTCATCGACCCGGATGACCAGGCTTTCCACCGCTCCTCCGGGTGATTTTGTTCCTGCGGCTATTTTTATCAGTTCCTTTTCCGTTATGTTTCCCCAGATACCATCCGTACATAACATAAAACGGTCCCCCTTCTCGTACGCCAGTTCCGTAATATCCACTTCCACTTCAGGCGATACGCCCAATGCCCTGGTTATCACGTTCGACTGTGCCGAGAGTCTCGCCTGCTCCTCCGTCAAGGTCCCTTTCCTGACCAGTTCCGAAACGACCGAGTGGTCGGTAGTCCTGTAGACCTTCCGAGAGCCTCGGAACTTATAGATCCGGCTGTCGCCGGCATGAGCGAGGATCGCGGCATAGTCATTAATAAGTAAGGCCGCCACAGTGGTACCCATTCCACGCAAAGAAGGATTATCCACGATACGTTTCACCAATACCTGATTGGCAGTCTGGATAGCATTCTTCAAGACTTCTTTGGGCTCTGCGGTGGCCGTGGCATCCCGTACGATCCCGATGATTGTATCCACGGCCAGGGTCGATGCCAATTTGCCTCCGGGGCCACCTCCCATACCGTCGCACACTACCACCAGTAATCCGAAAGAAGTATCTGCGTATCCGCAAGTGTCCTGATTTTCCACCCTTCCACCTTTTCGTGAATCCACAAAACCGATCAAAGGAGTGGATGTTGTTATTGATATCATAGAAAGAACATTAAAGCAATTACTAAAATTATTCCGGTTATTATCCCTATCAATATAGGCAGTTTCCATCCACCGGCTGTCTTTTCGGGCTTTTGCAGCGCCTGCTGTAAAGCCTGTTTGAACTCCAGTGCTGTGCGAAAGCGCTCAGGCTGAAGTTTGGCCGTGGCCTTCCGCAGCACCGACACGACGGATTCCGGTACCCCCTGCACAAAAGGAAGGATTTCGGTACGCTGCCTGCGCAAGGTTTCTTCCCTCGAAGACGATTCGAACGGATTAAAGCCGGTCAACAGTTCATACAGGGTCACTCCGAGTTCATAGATGTCTGTAGTCCCGTCAATCGGCAGCGAATGTTGCCCCGGTTCTACATACTGTTCGGGAGCGGCATATTTAGGTGTCCCGATCAATCCCGGAGAGGTCAGGTTGGCGACATCCGCCGCATAGGCTATCCCCAGGTCCATCAGCCGTATATTCGACCCGTTCTCGATCATGATGTTAGACGGTTTGATATCCATGTGGTAAATTCCTTTGGAATGAAGATACTCCAACGCATCGAATACAGGATAAACGCTTTCGCAGATTTTCCGGACCGCATCGGGACGGTTCCTCAGATGCTGGTTCACATGTTGGTCCAGCGTTATTCCCTGTACCAGACGGCTGATAATGAAAATAGGACCTGTATGAGCGTTCTGCTCGCATATACCTATCATCTCCACCAGGTTCGGGTGACGGAAAAGCAGGGAAGCTTCCAGGTGCGCACGTGCCCTTATGTTGGGTACATTGGCATATTTGTCAACGACCCGCTTTATCGCAACCTTCTCTCCAGTCCGGCAAGAGCGGCCCAGATAGACAGTGCCCATGGCCCCCTCACCCAGCGGCGGTTCCAGCAGGCTGTATACATACCAGTCGTCCGCCGCTACCTGAAGATATACCTCATTCCCTTTCTGTACGATGTTGGGAGATTGTGTTGTAGGTCTCATAATATTCGATTTAATGGTCAAAGGCTTAGTTCACCGATTCTTTTGGAACATTTCTCCTTGTATGTTTCATCATTGGCTTGGGAGGCGAAATGCAGACTCTTCCTGAAGCAGTCCAAGGCCTTGTCGATATCGCGGCTATCAGGGTCTCCCGTACGCATTTCTCCGGCATAATAATCGCACCCCAATTCGTAAAGCGCCTTATAGGAGGTACTGTCCAGGGCTACCGCCTGCAATATCAGCTGATGGGCCCGCTGATTGCTCCTTTCCATCCGTCCGGTCAGATTCATCTTCATGCGTTGGATGTTTTCCGAGGTATCGTCATCTTCGTAATACAAGCGCCCCAGCAGATACGCCGCATCCGAGGAGCTCCGATAATTCTTGCCGATCACCTGTTGCAGAATCTTCACTCCCTCCTGCGCCTTCAATGAATCCATCAATATCTTCTCGGCTTCCTGAATCAAGAGTCCGGCAGTCTTTACCTGTACCCCCGTCAGGCTATCTGTCCGGACATAAGGGTCAGAAGAGTCTATGACCTCGTGGCTCAGGGTCATTACGCGTTCTGCACGTTCCTTCCCTTCCAGCATCCGCCGCACTTCCGTATCCCC